>JGI994J12354_10004060_pt1 | contig 13333 bp, 13 predicted proteins | sample IntmicLarv3ML3BL_FD_12354 | JGI IMG/M metagenome (IMG submission 12354)
AATGTCTTTTCGTCCTACAGGGACGATTGATATTAGCCCAATGGCTTTAGCCTTGGGGCTCATCATACAATAAACGAATGCGTGCTGTAAGTACGCCGTAAACCTTTATCCGGCGTACTTACGGCACGCAAAATATATGCTGGATACATTAAAACCCAAGGCTAAAGCCGTTGGGCTAGGTTCACGGGGCCCTACAGGACAAAAAATAGATTCACTTCTTGTGTACATTCGAAATAACGACATATTTGTCGGGTGAGCAAAAAAACACGTATATTGCAGTGACTCTATAAATTATAAGAAAAATATTTATGAAAAAAGTTTCTTTTATTCTTACAGCTTTACTATTTGCTGTTTCGCTGAGTGCACAGCAACTTAGTCCGATTAAATTGAATGCTCCCAACAAAAACCGTGGAGAAGTAATAATGAAAGCCTTGGATAATCGTAAGTCCACTTCTGATTATACCGAACAAACGTTGAGCCTTCAGGACATGTCGGATCTTTTCTGGGCGGCTCATGGCATAAATCGTCCGGAGGAAGGGAAAAGAACAACCGGTTCGGCGATGAACAGACAAGATGTTATGGTTTATGCCTTTACAACCGAAGGCGCATACATCTATGATGCAAAGGCGCATGAATTGCAACCAGTCGCAACAGGTGATCACCGCAAACTGTTTGGCGAAAGAAGCATGACTCCAATGATTATTCTTCTGGTTTCCGATGTAGCCAAATTCGGTGAAGTTGGCAGTCCGGAACTAAGAAAAGAATGGGGAGCGATAGACGTAGGCTTGGTGTCTCAAAACATTGCTCTTTTCTGCTCCGGCGTCGGTCTGGGAACAAAGCCTCGTGCAAGCATGGACAGAGAAGGAATCAAAGCATTACTGAATCTAACCGACCTGCAACTACCAATGCTAAACCACGCAATAGGGCACATTAAATAATTAAAAAGAGTATGTTTTGGGGATATTATATAATCATTGCATTTATCATTGGACTTCCTATTTCTTTTGGTATAGGAAGTTTGATAGGATATATTGTTTGGAGAATTTCAAATGCTAAACAAGGGAAAAAGAAAACTATAATATTAACCGGGATTGCCTATATTATCTCTCAGCCGATAAGTTATATTGTTGGAGCTTTGTTCAAGGTTCATGTATTTAATGCTTTTTTTCTAGTGCCGTTCGCGCTAGTCTTCACGACTGTTGTTTCTATAGTAATTACGAAAATAGTGAATCGGAGGAACTACAATAAGGTTGGAATTTAGTAAAGTAATATATTGTTACCTAATCAAGAAGCATTGCTTCGTTATCGAATCGATCTTGAATTTAATTTGAATCACGAAAATGAGAAAAATCAAGTGCTTGCAACTATTAGCAGCTAAGAGATTATCCTCACTCAATGCACTGATTTTAGAGAAACGCCCTAACTGCAAGATATTGTAGTTAGGGCGTTTTGTTATTAGCATAAGTTCATCGCCATCTTTTTTTCTTCTCCTTGCATATAGTCACAACTCCCCCTCCTATTCAACAGGCTATTGAGTAAATCTTTTATCACATTGTATTCTTTCGACAAAGGGAAAAATTAAGTATTAATTTATTACGAAACTATTTTAATACAGCAAGAAAGATGACATCAATAAAGGTAAAAATCAGGAAATCAACAATAAAGAATAAAGATGGGGTGCTATATTTTCAATTAATCCACAGGCGTAAAACAAAATTAATTACAAGCCGTTTCCGCTTGTATCCCTATGAATGGAACGAGCGCTTATCTACCATCATAATGGATAATACAGACAACGAAAGGTGTCTTTATCTACAAAATATAGAAGCGAATTTAAGGTTGGAGGTTCAGCATATCTATGATTTAATTTCCATACTTGAAAAACGAAGTGATTATACCGTTCAAGAACTTGCAGAATATTATATCAGCCATTCTTTTAACGGCTACTTTTTTCCATTTATTAAATATCTGATTGGCAAACTAAAATCAGAAAATCAAAACAAAACAGCATCAATCTATGAAACCGCTCTGCGAAGTTTTTCCAGATTCAGGAATGAAGAAGATATTCGAATAGACAAAATAGATGTTGTGCTGATGCAACAATATGAAGCGTATTTAAAAAAGAACGGTCTGTGTCTCAATAGCATTTCCTGTTATATGCGGGCACTACGAGCAATATATAATCAGGCTGTAAAAAAAGGATTAACGATCTCAAAGAACCCATTCAAGGATGTTTATACAGGAATCAATAAAACGCTCAAAAGAGCTGTAAATGAAGACGTAATTTTAAAATTATGCAAACTTGATCTTTCCGAATATCCGTCCTTGCAGTTGGCAAGAGATTTTTTCTTGTTTAGCTTTTATACACGAGGAATGTCGTTTGTTGACATGGCAAACCTCAAACAAAGTAATCTGAAAAAAGGCTACATCGTTTATACCAGAAGCAAAACGAAGCAAGTTCTAACAATCAAAGTAGAAAACTGTATTGAAGAAATAATTCAACGATACAAGAATCTGGTAGCTATAGACGACTACATCCTTCCTATATATAATAAACAAAACCATGATTATAGCAGTCATCTACGGACGTATAATAAGCGCCTAAAACGGATATCCGAAATGTTGGAATTAGTAAAACCACTTAGTTCATACGTATCCAGACATTCATGGGCAACAATAGCACACCGCAAAGGAATATCGGTACAAATTATCAGCGAAGGAATGGGACACGAAAACGAGAAAACAACCCGAATCTATTTAGCGTCTATGAATCAATCAATCATTGACAATGCAAACGCTCAAATTATAGCATTGCAGAAGTAAACACTAAGCAGAAAAAAGAATACCACCTCTTGTTTAGAGGTGGTACTACGATTTATATCATCTGCGTGTAAAGTTATAAAATAATTCCTTACAAGAGAATATTAGCAATCAGGTTTTAAAGATTGTAGATTAAAACGCAAACATTTCTGTCAAAAAAGACCTATGTCTCAATATGTTTATACAAATGTTCTAAAAAACACTTCTATCAAATCATCAAAGCACCTTCAATCTGCTGACTCTCTGCAAATTGCAACAAATTAAAAACGCAAACGATAGACTGTTTTGCAGGATTGTCCTAAGCTCTCCTTTTGCAAAGCAAAGTTTCTCCGCTAACCATTTGAAGACAAGACTATTATTTCCTGTTTATGGTTTTAGTACCACCTCTAAACAAGAAGTGGTACTAAAAGAGAAGAAAAGGACGTAATTGAAGAAAAAAGGACTCTCAATTTGAGAATAGAACAGTGTGGTTAAATGATATACCACAAGTAGGGATAAGCATATCCTAAATTAAGAACAATGGAGACATAGACCTTGCTCTTCTAATCTACAAGAATAACGAAAGATGAACACGATAAAAAACAATCCGTATCGTACACTTGGACTGCTTGCTGGCGCTAGCACTCGAGATATTAACAGACAAACAAGTCGTCTGCAAAAAATCATTGCGGCTGAACAAGAGCCGCCAACTGATGATTTTAGTTTCCCTATACTTGGAAATATAACTCGAACAGAAGAAACCATAGTAGAAGCCACCTCAAAGCTCAACCTTGATAGCGATAAATTGAACGCTGCTTTGTTTTGGTTTTGGAATGGAAATCCAATAACCGATGAAGTGGCTTTTGAAGCCTTAAAAGATGGCAATATAGAAGATGCTTATCAAATTTGGGATAAATTGACTATTGAAACCAAAGAAGATAATAATCGATCTTGGCGAGCGGTAACAGAAAAAAATATTTCCGCTTTTCATAATAGTTTCGTGCTTGAAATGTTACGAATAAATGGAAACAAACATACTGCAATTGTAGCAAATCTCTATTTTTTAGAAAGTGAGTTTTCTCAAAAATTCATATCAACAGTTGCGGATAGCACACATAGAACAAATATAAAAGAAATGCAACTGGATTTCCTTAATAACCTTTTATTTGAGACAAGAGAAGGAAATGCAAACTTGGCATTAAGCAAATTTATCACGATTATTAACAGCATAAACTTCACAGCTAAAGCTGATTTCCTCAATACTGTTTCTCGAAAATTTGCAAATAACATTTCAGCCTTAATAGATACTGCTAGAAAGAAGCGAACTGCGAATAAGGCTACTGCTGCAAAAATAGGAGAAGAATTAAGTAAGCAGTCAAAAAATGATTTAGAACAACTGAAATCGATTGTTGGTATAGGAAATCCTACCTACTCTAGTACTGCAGATAAGGTCGCAAATGAAATTCTACAATGCTCAGTCGACTTTTTTAATCATAGCCAAAAAGTAAATGTAGCTAATGATTATCATAATACTGCAATGAAATTAGCAAAACAAGCAGAGAGTATTGCTATTGGCCCTTTAACGAAAGAACGGATAAAGGAAAACATCAATACGCTTGAAGAAATGCAGTTCAAAGCAATACAAATTTTGAGGATCGTAAAACAAGCATATGAACAATTAGCGATTGAAAATGTTCGCCTAAAACAGTTCGGACAATATAAAACGATTAATGAATCTGCTATTGTCGACTTGATTAAAAAAGGCATTCCCAAAAATGATGTCAATTTAATAAAAACATCTAATAATCAGGATAGAATAAACGAATACAAAACTTTAGTAAACTATGTAATAGGGAAATTAAGCTATTCTTATAGAAATAGCATAAGATATCTAGACTACTGGAGTGTAAATACTGGTTCTTACAGATCGACAAGTAGTCCTTCTAACAACTCAAGAAAAAAGGATGAAGGGGATTTTGGCTGTCTGACAATGTTCATAATTGGATTCATCATATTTCTAATATCAAAATTTAGTTAAAAAATATGCGCAAATTTATTTTCACAATTAGCCTCACATTACTATCATTAACTGCTTTTTCTCAAACAGACACGATCGCAATCAAAGAGTTGCAAGAACAAGTCTTGCAGTTACAGACTGAACTAATAACACAAAAAGGAAAACTTCAAGCAGAGTTGAAAAATCAAAAGGCTGATTTTTCAACTAAAATAGAGCTTGTAAAAAACGACATTGCTAAAACACAAGAGGATGTTGACAAAGAAAAAGAAACTGTTCTTGCTCTTAATGACAGTTTGAAAACTCAGCTAAATAGCGTTCGCATAAGTGCTGAACAGCAAATAGCGAGTGTTGATAAGTCACTCAACAAAACCACGTCATGGGTAATTATCGGACTCTTGTTCGCTGTTATTGTTTCAGGGGTACTTTATTTACTTCTTCGTAAAAAGCAACAATCCGATAGAACTGACTTAATTTCCCAATTGAGTGATACAAAACAGTCGATAGACGAGAAATTAGTCAATGAATTTGCAAAAAACACAGAAGCATTGGAAGTTCTATCTCAACTGTCTAAATCGACCCAAAGTGTAGAACCAGACCATTCGTTGGCATTAAAAGTAGCAAGTGAAATTAATCTCATCGAACGCAATATCAACTTAATGGACAGCAAAACGAAAGGATTGAAACAATTGTCTCGTTCTGTAGAGAAATTAAAGGATAATTTGGCTGCAAACGGTTACGAAATTCCGCAGTTACTCGGCAAGGAGTTTAACCAAGGAATGAAGATTATTGTATCTAGTTCCATTCCTGATGAAAGTTTAGAAAAAGGAGTTGAAACAATCACAAAAATTCTAATTCCGCAAGTTAATTACAATGGTGTGATGATTCAAACAGCACAAATAGAAGTTTCAGTCGGAGTATAATTTATAAACTCAATAAAATGAAAATAGTTTTAATTATCGTAGGCTTCATTGTCGTTGTAATTCTAATTATTAGAGCGATAAATAAGAAGCAAAGCAAAAGTGAACTGCAAGATTTATTTGCAAAAATGCACAAAGAAATTTTCCCAAATGGTGAAAAAGATATTAATGAAGGGACAAATGAGCTTCTTCGCATTTTAAATTATAGTATCGATAAAAAAACGGCCGAGGATATTTTTGTAAAATCGTCAAGTATATGTTATACAACAAGTATGAATAATGGATTTAGCAAAGAACGATTAGAACAACATCTTTCACCTTACGCTTTATACTATTTTAGTGGCACATCATTAAGCAATTTTTATGACTATTTACTTTCAAAAAACCAAAGAGCAAGTTTTTTAGACACAGCGAGAGTGTTTTCTGAATTATCAAACCCGACAGGAACTGATAAAGATGAAATGCCAGAGGGATATGGTGAATTTGGACTTGATATTACTAATCCAATTCCCGCAAGTTCTATTCCTGACAGTTATTTCTATTTGAGCAGATTAAGAACTCAAAATGGTTCAGAAACAACATACAGTAGAATAGGCGGAATGAAAGCCTCGAATATTAAGCATACTGTTGATGTTTACAATATTTCGGCGAATGGAAAACAATTGGCTACAATCTACATCTGTGCATATAATAAAAAAACAAGTTCAAAAGCACCAAAAGGGTTCAAATTGATTTAAAAATAAAAGAATATGAAAAACAAAATAGATTACGGAATTGACTTAGGCACGACTAATTCTGCCATTGCAAGAATGGAAAATGGAACGCCGACTATTAAAAAGTCTGATACATTAAAAGATACGATACCGTCATGTATACATTTCAACAAAAAGAAAGATGCTTTGGTAGGAGATACCGCATTTAATGTAATGAAAAACGATAATACTCGAGCATTAAAAACTTTTGAACCTGGTAAAACCAATACATTTATTGAATTTAAGCGTACAATGGGAACAACTCACAAATACGAAAGTTCAAATATGAATCGAGTGTTTTCCTCAGAAGAATTTTCGGCAGAAGTCTTGAAGAAACTAAAATCATTTATTCAAGACGAGAATCTTTCTTCTATCGTAATTACCGTTCCTGCAAAGTTTCTCAATCCACAAAAAGAGGCAACGATACAAGCAGCGAGATTGGCAGGTTTTAAACACATAGAACTTTTACAAGAACCAGTTGCTGCAGCAACAGCTTACGGATTAACAGCAAAAGATAAAGACAGCTATTGGCTTGTGTTCGACTTTGGAGGTGGTACTTTCGATGCTGCAATAATAAAATCAGAAGAAGGAATTTTGACAGTAAAAGACACAGAAGGAGATAATTGGCTTGGCGGTAAAAACTTAGACGAAGCGTTAGTTGATCAAATTATTGTTCCTTTCTTGCAAGAAAATTATGCGATTGATGAAATAATCGGAGATAGCTCAAAACGTGAGGTTCTGCGAAATGCAATAAAACCTTTTGCAGAAGAGGCAAAAATTCAATTATCATTCAAAGATTCGCACAATATCCTTTCCAACTTAGGAGATTTACCTTTTGAAGACGAAAACGGCGAAGAACCAGAAATAGACATTACAGTTACTCAAGAAGATATGGAAAAGGTCTTAGCTCCATTTTTTCAAAAAACGATTGATATTACCAAAGATTTATTAAAACGTAACAACTTGAAAGGTTCAGATTTGGGTACATTAATATTAGTCGGAGGTCCGACTTATTCACCCATTCTTCGCCGAATGTTGAAGGTACAAATCACAAAAAACATTGACACCTCTGTTGACCCAATGACTGTCGTAGCTAAAGGAGCAGCCTTATTTGCCTCCACTATTTCTGTTTCCGAAGAAGTAAAAGAAGCAAGCCGAGACAAAACCAAGTTGCAATTGGATATTAAATATAAGGCAACAAGCGTTGAGACTGAAGAGATGGTAAATCTGAGAATTTTGAAAGACAAAACAACAGGAGAGATTCCTTCAACTATTTTTGCTGATGTTATACGAGGAGATGGTGCATGGAGTAGCGGTAAAAAACAATTAGGAGAAAAGCCTGTATTAGTCGATATCCTTTTGCAAGAAGACAATTCCAATGTTTTTACTGTGATTGTGTATGATGAGCAGGGGAATAAATTAGAATGCCAACCTAATCAATTCACTATTTTACAGGGACTTGACGTTGGAGAGATGAGTACGTTACCATACTATATTGGTATTGGAAAATGGTTTGATGTTGAAGAAAAGGTTCTGTTTCAGCCCGTTAAAGGCCTTGAAAAAAACAAAAAACTTCCTGCAGTAGGTGTTATCAATGGCTTAAAAACAAGAAGTGCGGTTCGCCCTGGAATAGCTACAGACACTATTGAAATTCCAATATACCAAGGTGATTACGAGGCTGAAGGTACAAATCCCATATTAAATAATTTAATAAATGAGGTAATTATATCTGGTGAAAGTTTGCCTGCTCTACTTCCTGAAGGAAGCGATGTGGATATTACAATTAAAGTGGACAGGTCAGAGCAAATGCAATTCTCTGCATACTTTCCGTTGATTGACCATACCGAAGAATTGAAAATACAAATTAAACAAACAGAAGCGCCAACTGAAGAAAAGCTAAAACGCGATATTGCTGATGCAAAAAACACGGCAAGACGAGTGGATAATGTAATCATTTTGGAAAGACTGGAAGATCTTGAGAATCAATTGGGATACGAAAAAAGCAGTGCAGACGGCAAAATGAGAATTTTAGACAATTTGCGTAAAGAACTCCTGAAACTTGATGAAGCCGAAAAAGCCACTATTTTCCCCGAAGTAGAGAAATATCTGAAAGAAGAGTTTTTCGGATTGGAAGATTTGATTGAAAAGGTCAAACAGAATGGAGAGAACAGTGAACTGAGAATGAATGTCGAGACCTTGCTTTCGGACATAAGAAAAAGAGTCGACGCGGTGATTAAAGAGAGAAACATCAAAGAAGCGAAAGAACTGACTGCTGAAATTCGTTCATTAGATTTTGAAATTCGTAATGCGGTAACAGGTAATGCTATGGATATACAGTTTCTACAGCATTTCAATCAAGACTTCAGTTCATTCCATTGGAAAAATCCCACAAAGGCGAGGCAGCTTATCAATCAGGCAATGCTACAAGTAGCAAATGGAAACAAAAATATTCGCCCACTACTGGTCGAAATTGTTCAGCTTTTGCCGAAAGAAGACCAAGACAACACACTGGGTGGAGGTACATTGAGATAATTCAACAATGGGAAATAGACAATATATATTACATAAAAACGCCGTTCTTAACGGAAAATACTCAGTCTTTCTTTCGATAAAAAAAGGTTACAATGCCGAAACATATCGAGTTAAGGGGAAAGATGGTAAACTGTATTTTCTGAAATTGTTCAATCCTGCGAAATTACACCATTCTGCATTTGATGGAAAAAGCGATTTACTTGAAATTGAATTTCTGAAAAAAGTAGAACATGAGAATATTGTCTCATATAAAGATAGTGGCGAAATAATTGTCGAAGGCAAAAAGTATTTGTATTTGGTCTTAGATTTCATTGCAGGAGAAACATTAGCGGAAAGAATAGTGCGAGAACCAATTTCCACAGTTTATGATATTCGACAAATTCTATCAGATGTTTTGAGTGGATTACAACACTTACATTCGCAATCCGAGCCGATTATTCATAATGAAATTACACCACAAAACATTATGATTGACTTGTCAAGCGATACTTCAAAAGCAAAAATTATTGATTTTGGTTATGCCCGCTCTTTTTTACAATCATCTAAGTCTTTCAATAAGCAAGGGCTAAATTTGAATTTTATCGCTTCTGAATGTATTACGGCAAAAACATTCTCGCCGCAAAGTGATTTGTTTTCCATTGGTGTAGTAATGTATCAGATGCTGTTTGGCACTTTGCCATGGACTATTCCACATTCCAGCTATGAAATAAAAATGTCAGATGATTTAATCTTAACCGAAAAACTATTACAACAGAGAGAGAAACCTTTGCTGTTTCCGAATGTCGGGGACAGAATTGCTGACTTTGACGATTCTGTCTTAAAAATCATTTCAAAAGCGTTGCAAAGTGATATGGAAAACCGTTTCCAATCAGCACAAGATTTTTTGCAGGCATTAAGTGGAGAGATCGAAATTAATAATAACGAAGAAGTGAAATCTCCTGAACAGAAAAATGAGATGTCCAAAATTCAAAAGAAAACAAGTGGCGGTTTTTCTGCTATTGCTGGAATGTCTGCATTAAAGGAAATGTTACAAACAGATGTAATAAATATTATCCGTAATCCCGAAGAATACCAAAAACATAGCTTAAGTCTACCCAACGGCATGTTACTTTATGGTCCTCCTGGATGTGGAAAAACATTCTTTGCGGAACGTTTCGCTGAAGAAACTGGATATAATTTTCGTAAAGTAATAGCCTCTGACCTTGCGAGTATTTATGTACACGGGACACAAGAAAAAATCGGTAATTTTTTTGACGAGGCTCGACAAAATGCACCTACAATCTTATATTTCGATGAATTAGACGCAATGACTCCAGACCGAGAGAATGCACAACATAGCTATGGCTCGGAAGTCAACGAATTTCTATCACAGTTAGACAATAGTGGCGATTCTGGTGTATTTGTTGTTGGTTCGACTAATAAACCACAATTGATTGACAAAGCAATTCTACGCGCTGGACGATTGGAAAAGCATTTTTATATTCCACCGCCTGATTTTGAAGCACGGCAAGCAATGTTTGAAATATATCTAAAAAATCGTCCGCTCGACTTTGGCATTGACTATGAGAAATTGGCCATTCTAACAGAGAATTATGTTTCAGGTGACATAAAGCTAATTGTGGATGAGGCTTCACGAAAAACGATTAGGGAGCAAACTAAACGGATAACAATGGAAACATTAGTATTCATTATCAGAAATCAACGACCAACGATATCTCTTGACATTCTTCAAAAATATGAAAAAATCAAGAATGAGATGGAAGGGAGAAAGGAAGAACGGCGAAGGGTAGGCTTTTAAAAAATTAATTACATAATATTATGGACGAAAATACAATTGGCACGTTATTGTTGAAAACAGCATTTTGCTGTATGGCTTGTGATGGCGAGATTGCATCAGAAGAAGTTGATTTGATAAAGGCAATATGTAAGGGAACCGCTACATTACAAGGGGGTGATTTTGAAACAGAAATTAACCAATTTGTCACAGATTTCAATGCTGACAGCAAACAGTTTTTATCAGATTTCCTCAAAACAATTGAACAAAAAGCCCCCAACTTAACAGAGCAAGAAGAACTTGACTTTATAGATATTGCCATAAAAGTCATCAAGGCTGATAGTAAAATAGAATATTCGGAAATCAAATTCTTTAAAGCAATACGTTACTGTTTTAAAGCAGAAGACGATAAGGTTCTTTTGTGTTTTTCCGAATCTGTAGAGGAGATTGAACTGTTTTTGGGAAGAGATATTCAAGCGGCAACGACATTAGAAGATATAACAAAACAATATTTCAATGCATCTATGGGCACTGTTGAAATAGTGGCATTGCCATCTCCTTCTTCAGAAGTTTCTGGTAATTAAGTACAATATAATATGGAAAATTTTGAATCAAAAATAAGGGAAAAATCAAATGAAGAGCTTGTAGACATCTTCATTAATGCTCAAGACTATCAACCACAGTTTGTTGAAATAGTTGAAAAAGAATTAAAAAGTAGAAATATACCAATAGCATCAGTAAAAAAAATACAAGAAAAAGCATCAGAAGTTAGTGACAAAAAAATAGAATTAGGAGAACGGGGTAATCCTATTTGGGTCACTTTCTGTTTCTTGTTTGCATTAATGGGAGGTATATACTCGATCGTCGGGGGATATATTTATGCCTTTTCAAAGAGGAAGAACAGCAAAGGAGAAGCCTTTTTTGTGTACGATGAGCAAACTAGAAAATATGGAAAGTGGATGTTAATAGTAGGGGGAATAATACTGACTATAACTTTATCAAATCAATTATATCATATGTTATTATTATGAGAAGACTCCCAATATGTTTTCTAATAGAGCAAGCGTTGTTAAAAACAGTTGATTTAATGCAACCTTGTCAAAATTCAAATTGCTGGCATAAATGGTTTGTTTTTGACAATACGACCAAACCTAAATGTCCATTTTGCGGGTTTATTGTCCTATCCTATTATTCCTATAAGTATGATAAAGCGATAGATACCCTTTCTCTATATTACTTTGGCTATTTTATTTCAACCATTCCTCAAAATATCATTGAGGAGAGGACTCTGGAATCTTTTAGATTTAGTCATTGGTGTAGGATTGATTGTTTCTATATTCAGAACAAAGAATAATTAAAAAGTAATCGTTAAATCTGCATGAATTCAAGTAAGAGTAGTTGTACAATAGTAATAGCTATAATCTCTGTGGTTGCTATTCTGGCAATACCAAAAGAACATAAATGCAATGAAAATCCCGAATGCAGAAACGCGGAAATTGAGCATTTCTTGAAAAGAAATGATGCTCTTAGAAATGCATTCTTTGATGCTGTTGAAAAAAATAAGATTGCGATTCCACGTTCAAAGTATGAACTCGCTTTAATTAAATTAGGAATACCAAAGCCGATCCCTGATAAAACTTATAGAGCCTCTGATAGATATTTAGAGACAGTTGCATTGTTGAAAAAAAAAGGATATAGCCCATCAAGGAGAGACTTTTATGATGTCAGGGGTAATCCGATATATCCTTGGGATGAGGTTTTAGCATGTAAAAACATGACGATTCGTTTTGAGGATATCGTGTCACCCTATGGATCTCCTTTAAGGGCACGTCGTTGTCCTTATTGTTTCAGTAATACATTTTGGATATATTTTAGTAGTCCTGCATACCGATGGAAAGAATTAATGGGAAGAGCGGGTTATATGTTAATCTGTCCACACTGTGTCAAACAATTAGAATTTAAAACGACTGTTATGAGTTGAATACATACCAAATAAGAAAGAATAGATATGGATTCTATCTCTATAAAGTATAACCTCGGGCGATTTATCTCTATACAAGATAGAGGTGACACCTATAATAAAGTAAAGAAAGAGCTTGCTCATGGAAAAAAAGAATCCCATTGGATGTGGTATATATTCCCACAAATGAAAGGATTGGGATTTTCTTCGATTAGTCTAATGTATGGGATTGAATCTTTAGATGAAGCCAAGGCTTATTCACAAAATACAATACTAGGTTCACGTTTAATCGAATGCTGTCGATTATTGCTGACACATAAGGAGGCCAATATATTCTATATATTGGGAGATGTTGATGCTATCAAATTAAAATCATCCATGACCTTATTTGAATTAGCAGCAGATGATAAAACAATCTTCGCAGAAGTTCTAAATTCATTCTATGACGGAGAAAGAGATAAACAAAGCATTTGCTTGTTGTGTCCCGTCCTAAAATAGGTTGACAGGATTTATACTAATAATTTATAAGAACCGATGGATTTATCTTCATCGGTTTTTTGTTTCTGATGCACAAAATTAGGA
>JGI994J12354_10004061_pt1 | contig 13329 bp, 11 predicted proteins | sample IntmicLarv3ML3BL_FD_12354 | JGI IMG/M metagenome (IMG submission 12354)
CGCCTGTGCAGAGCCGTATGCGTCAACCGTACCGCTTGTAAGCAGCGGACCGGTAAAGGTCATACTGTCTTCTTCGCCGTCTTGCCAATTATAGAGCGGATAATTCTTTTTAAGCGGATAGTTATACATAGAGGAGGCGTCGGTAGGAGCAGGATTCATCGTTGCAACACCACCGTAGTTATCGGTGAACAGGGAGCCGCCGTTAGCCGCACGTGTGTATGTTACCGTATAATCTCTATATGTGTTGTCGTCAAAATAATCAGAACCGGCGAGCAAGTACCACTTTGCACCGTCAACCGATACCCAAACATTACCCGGCTCGGAGAAACCGGGACCGCCGTCAACGCTGTTGCCGCTGACGTAGAAATCCACGCCGTTTGGATTGTTCGGGCTGTTTTCAATGGCATCTTCAAAATAGAGTGTGATATATCCGCCGAAGTTGCCAAGTGAGCGCAGACTGCCGCCCTCCAGCATTTCGGGGTACATACCGTAATTTGCTCTATTTGTATACTGGCTGGCCGGAACCATATAGTCAACTACCGTAAAGTCGGCGGTTGCCATTGAGCAGTTACACAGGATTTTATATTGCACACGTATGGTATAGCCGTTAATCACACGCTCTGTTGCGAACGGGAACTGGTAGCCAACCAACAAGTTGGGTTGAAAGGGTGTTGCAATGGTGGTATCAAAGGTGTAGACTCCATCTGTCGGCGTCAATGTATTGGCCCCGGTAGATGATGTTAAGCTTTTATACAGCTGTGTCCCACTATCGGTTTTGAAGGTAAGGGTAGTAGGCGTGCCTTCCTCGCCTTTCAGCCAGATGGTGTCCATATAAATATCCGTGTAGAAAGGAATTGTGAAATTACCCGCCGAAGTTGTCATTTCGGAAATTTTTGCCTTTTCAAATTCGTCAGCAGGCAAAACAACCTTGTCAACAAAGACATTGTAGCAGTTCTCAGCAACAAAGCTGTCGCCGTTTTGCGCATATGTCGCGGCTGAGCATAGTTCCAATGAAAGCTTGGGTTCGCTTCCGCTTATATCGAGATTGCTTAGAATCATACTGTTCGCCGTTGCTCTGGGCGCCAGTATCTCGTTGCCGTCCGACAGTACGCGGATATATCCGGGCGTCGAGAAATTGCCCATTGTGATATCCATTTTATCAGTGGCAGTCAGAAGATAGATGCGGTAATCATTTTTTGCAGCCGAAAAAGTAACGCTTGTACCGGCAACACCTGCGGCATCCGCTTGAAAGTGAATACCTTCTGCACGGCCGTTTATGAGTATGTTGGTATAAGCCGAACCGCCGGTTGGCGCACAGTCAAACTTTGAAGATAAATTAATTGTGCGCGGGTTGAGCAATTTGAGTGTGTAAAACGTCTTATTTTCCGCGTCGGACGTATCTGTCAGTATCAGCTCAACCGTTGTGACACCGGAATTTGCCGCTGTCGCAACGGGTATAGCCGTGCCGCTGTCGTACGGAACTCCGTTATAGGTTAGGCTGTACAAGCTGCTGTCATAGGCGGCGGCAACCGAAGAGGTCGCGTTACCCTTTACATTGACATCATATACCGTGGTTTCCGCCGCAAAATCCGGTATGGGTGTACCGTTTACGCTTAGTCCTGTTAGGAGAGGTGCTGATGTATCCGCGGGTGCAAGTGCGGCAATTGCGTCTGTAACCTCCTGCTCGGTGGCAAGAGGATTGATGATAATTGCAAGGGCATCCGTTTTTGCGGCTTCGTTTGCGCCGTCAGCCATAAGCGCGCGGAACAGCTCGGTTTTGTCCGCGTGTGTATATAGCGGAGGACCGCCAAAACCTGTAACGCCAAGGTCAGTACCTATTCCCCAAATGGTGAATTGCCAGCGGATAACATCGCCGTCTTGAAGTGTATAATCGCTTGCACCAACCGAAAGCATTTCATGGTTGGCAGTTAGCATCCAGCCCGACATACCGCAGTAGTCGTATTCACCAAGGGAGCCATTTCCGCTTCCCGGGTCAAGTCCGTCCCAGATTTCTTCAATCGGCTCTTCCAAATAGGCAGGGAGCACAACCGTGCCCGTGTCAAAGCCCTGTATCCGTGAAAGGTAGAACCCGGAGGCAACGGAGCCCGTTTTACTGTAAGTATGACTTGTTTGACTCAGCAGTAAATCAGTAACATAAGCTGCATTTGAACCTGCCGGAACTTCGAGCAGTGTTGGTTCAATATAAAACCCTTGCCCCAGATTGTACCCTTCAAAGTCAATAATTACCCTAACGGTATCTGCTGCGGCAACCGGCATGCTCATGCCCGGTATCATGCCCAATAGCATGATAAAAGCAAGGAGCAGGGACAGTCGTTTTTTGCTTGTTTTTCCGGTGTTGAAAGTGTGCATAGTAAATTCTCCTTTATAAAATTTTTATGTTTTACCCGTTTGCCCCGCTAATTGTTGCATTTTCAAAAGCTGCGTCCTCCTTTATATACATCACAAAAAAAGGAGGCTCCCGCTTTGAGCAAGCTGCGTCTTTAAAAAAACGCTGCTCAAAAAGGGAAACCTCCGGCTTTCCGGTCAGTTTATTTCGATATGCAATTTAGATAATTCATCTATAGCTTGATACTCTTTTTCAACTCTTCCACCCGAATTGGAACACTGTCTTGGATTATTACGCGTATTTCACCATGTTCAATACTGCGAATAATTTCAAGTAGCTTTTGCTCCTTTTCGCTTAGAAGCTTTCCCTCCTTTTCCATACGGATATTCACCCCCAAATAAAATTTTTAGGCAGAGCTATTGGGTAAAATAAAAAGGTCGTAATAGCCTAACAAAAGACTATCACGACCGCTTTTTCGCAATTTTGCGCACCAAGAAACAGGCGCTTACTTAATTTTGTAGTTCTTCTGACTCACACATCTGCGAAGGATTTCTTCTTTCGCGCAAATTATGTTCTGCCTTCCCAGTTTCCCAGTGACTGACTTTCGTCAACGAACATGCTTCTCAGTGCATACAGCGGCGGTTACCGTTCAGGATTCTCACCTGATTCCCTTGTCCAGCTTCGCCGCATTGATTTCAGTAATAAAATCATTACGCAAACGAAGCCACAAAATTACTTTATATTAACTTTCTTTGTATTATAACAGGAATATTCTGAAATTGCATTGATGTTTATTGCTTTTTTACATAGCGTTCTTGCTGTGTTTTTTGGATGATTTATGACTTTCTATATTGCAGTGGTGTCATATTTGTTATGCTTTTGAACATTCGGCTGAAATGACAATCATTTTTGAATCCGACCATCATACTAACCGAATATACCGACATATCCGTGGTTTTAAGGATTTTCTTCGCTTCTTCAATTCGCCTGGTGGTCAAATATTTGTAAGGTGAAACACCCATAATCGCCTTGAAAATATGCGCAAAATGATATTTTGAAATCCCGGCATCTTTTGCAAGCATATCCAAATCAAGCGGCTGCCAGTGATTTTTGTCAATAAAGTCCACAATATCATGTACGCTTTCAATATTCTCATAGCTTGATTTTTCCGTACCTTTTTTCGAATCTTGTTCGCAAACCAACTGCGTGAGAATTTGGCACATGACGCCGGCTTGTATACAGCGGTGATAGGTATCAAAGGCTTTTAGAGAAGAAAAAAACGCATCAAGATATGATACAAAGCCTATTTTATCGCCTATGTGAGTTTTGCTCTTTTGGTTGCTGCTTAACATATCCGTATAAAACTCACAGCTTGCGCCGCTAAAATGTATATAATAGAAGACCCAATTTTCAGATGGGTTTTTCGATGTGTAACACGCATAGCCGCACTCGCAATCAAGCACAGCAGCTTCGCCTTTTCTTAGGCTCTGCCGCTGGCCGCCATATACAAGAGTGCCTTGTCCCGAAACGGTATAAAGAAGCAGATAGCCCTTTTCTCCATTAGAGATCGCACTATAACATTCACGCGCAAAAATCTCGCCCGCTTCAAGAATAACAAAAGGCGGGAGAACTTTCATATCATCTATTATAGGCGTAATCGTCCAAAATGACTCTTTTTCAACATCCATCTTGCAATTTTCTCGCATAAAAAACTCCTTGATTTATATTTTTTTACAGTATATCATTTTCAGCAAGATAAATCAATGAAAAAAGCAAGATACATCAAAAAAGTTTTTTTAAAGATAAAAAAGTAAAAACCGCAGTCGGAATTTCCAAAATCCAGACTGCGGTTCATAGTTACAGCACTATGCTTTTGCTTTTACCGGGATATAAATTTTTGAGTTCTCTCCATGATAAAACTCAAAGCATACTTTTGTTTCGTCAAAGGCGTATTCACTTGTATCAAACCATTCCTTAAAGATATATTTCCATGTAGCGCGGATGCTTTCGGCAAATTCTTTGCCGTTGTCGGTGAAGTTTGTCGCGGGCGGAACATCAAAAGCGGCATATTCTGCGGCGGGTACATCGAATTTTACAAAGCCCTCCGGCACATTCGCATCCGATGAAATATAACCGAAGAAATAGTTAAGGTTGCCGCTTGTGTCGTCGGGATGTGTCCATGCGCCGATTTCGCCGTTTGCCGAGCTGTCTGCCGGATATTGCGGTCGGTCTTTAAAGTCCACGCCGAACCAATACGCCCCGGCTTCTATCATGTTTACCTCGCTGCCGTCCCGCGGCGGGATATAATAGCCGATTGCTGAAAAATTGTCTTTCTTTTCGATTGTAACATTCATGGGTTCACTTCTCCTTTTTTTGTTGTAGATAGTTAGTGGCACTTGTGCCAAACTGCTTTTTGAACGCTTTTGAAAATCCTGCCGAAGTGGAAAATCCTGCATCAAACGCCGCGTCCGTGATAGATTTTCCGCTGAGAATGTCTACTGCCGCTTTTTGCAAAGCACAGCGGCGAACATGTTCACCGACAGGCATATCAAAATACGCCCGAAACACATGGCAGAAATGATAGACCGAGTAGCCTGTCAGCTCTGCTAACTGTTTCGCGGTAATAGGCTCGTCAATATGCTTGTTTATATAACTCTCGCAAAGCTCCATTGCACTACGGTAATCCAAGTTCTCACCACCTCAATGACAAAAGTATAGCATAAATATATCCGCCTGTCTTTTCCTGCATTGCTAAGTTAAGCCTTTTGCTTAATGCAAAAAATCACCCGTCAGAATAAATTTTCACAAATTCCTTGCCATAAGTGTTTTTTCGGTATATAATGAACCAAAGAGCAGTTCTAATTATATGGTATGGCTTATTTTTGTTGCGATTATTTTGCGCAGGGAGGATTTAACATGCGTACAAAAATGATTCCGAACCTTCCCCCGATAGCAAACGGTTGGCAGGGGGAGAACTATCATTTTAACGGTGTAGCGCGATACCGTGTCAAACGGCGTTACCGACGCTTATATTCAAGATATGATGGTTGACCCGGATTATCAGGGACAAGGCATTGGGACTGAACTGATGAATCAGATTATCAAAATACTTAACCTTTTGTATTCATCATTTTTCACTAAAAGAGATAGAAAGGAGGCGATATTTTGGAACCGAATAATAAGCGTTTATACCGCTCCCGCAACGACAAAATGCTTGCAGGCGTATGCGGCGGAGTTGCGCAATACTTAAACATTGATCCTACAATTGTACGGCTGCTTGCCGTCATAATCCCCGGATTCGGTTGGTGTGCATATCTTATTTGTGCAGTAATAATACCGGAAGAACCGGCTGTATTGTAAGAGTGGCAGCGAAGCTTTTAAGGCTATTTTCTATAAAGATGCATGTGGAATAAATCCGCTTGCATCTTTTTTTATGCGGGAAGTGATTGCTTTTTGCGCGAAAAAGCGGTACAATTAGGGCAAAAGGGGTGCGCCTTTTGTGTTGTATGGATTGGAATAGAAAGAATGGAGGACGTCCGGGACGGAGAAGATTCTTTGTTGTGCCTCAGAATGACGGATGACAGACGGCGGTGCGTCAGGGATGTTGCGTCCTACGTGCTGTGATATTGGGGCATGAGTCGCGGCGAGTGAAGAACGGCGAGTGAATTGTGACGGGGACGGATAGTTATTCCTGTGCAATTTTGGGGGATTTTTGCGGAACTTTTTGTTGATATCCCCTTGCTTCTGTGGTATACTGGAAGGCGAGTGAAAAAAGAATGAATTTTGGAAAATGATTGGGAGAATGGACATGGAACTTGTCATGAGTTTACTTACTATGCTGGGCGGCGTTGCTGTTTTTATGTACGGCATGAAGCTGATGAGCCAGAGTATGGAGCAGGGCGCGGGTGCGGGGGTACATAGACTGTTTAAAAAAATCAGTAAGAACAGGGTTGCTGATTATGGTATTGGAATCGGTGCAACTGTAATTGTGCAATCCTCTTCGGCCACCTCTATTATGACGGTTGGGCTTGCAAATGCGGGGATTGTTGATGTTAAGCATGGGTCAGGCATGATTCTTGGTGCCAAGGTCGGAACGACGCTGACGGCATTTATGTTTGCGCTTTCGGGGGTTAGCAAGGGCAGCTTTAGTATGAGCGCGGTGTTTGCGGCTTTTGCTTTTGTGGGTGTCATGATTCTGTATATGTCCGACAATTATAAGCTTAACAAGCTTGCACTTTTTGCGGTTGGTTTTGGTATGCTGTTTGCAGGACTGGAGCTGATGGAAACGGCCATTGGCGGGCAGAATTCTATTCTCAGCGTTGAGCTTCAGAAGGTGTTTCAGTATGATATTATGCACAATCCCTTTTGCCTGGTGGTGCTTGGGGTGCTTTTTACCGGGATTATTCAGTCGTCAACGGCGGCGACCGGGTTGTTTTTGATTTTCTTGACGACGGGTGTTATCGGGTCGGTGGATCAGTCGTTTTTCTTGATTATGGGCGCGAATATCGGGACTTGTACGGACGGATTGATGGCGTCTATCGGAACGAATGCGAATGGCAAGCGGATTGCGGTTTTTCATATTTTGACCAGTGTTATCGGTGCTGTGCTCTTTTCGATTATTCTTGTTATTTTTCGGGTGCCGATTGTCTCTTTCTTTGAGATGCTTTTTCCGGAAAATCCGGAGTGGAGCCTTGCGACATTTAATATGGCGTACAATGTGCTTTATACGTTGATTTTGCTGGCGTGTTTGACGCCGCTTGTGGATTTTGTGACGAAGCTTATTAAGGAAGGGTCACAGAAGAAGACGCGGGTCAGCTATATTGACGACCTGCTGGTTACGACGCCGGTGGTTGCTATTGAGAATGCGCTTAGAGAAGTTTTTGACATGGCAGAGATGGCACAGTCGAATTATGAGCTTGCTTTTGACGGGCTTGTTAAGGGCGATACGGGAGAAAGTAAGAAAATTGCGGCGGCGGAATATGATATTGACGACATGACACGGGCGCTTGCAAGCTATCTTATTAAGGTTTCTGCTGTGGCGACGTCTGTGGAGCATGGAAAGCTTGCCGGCGGGCTGCACCATGTTATTAATGATATAGAGCGTATCGGCGATTACGCGGTGGTGCTTGCCAAGGAAACCAATTATATGAAGAAGCGCGACGCACAGTTTATGGAACAGACTGTTGAGGAATTGCGGCAGATTCATGAGCAGATTCTTGCAATGTTTGTTCTTTCCCTTGACGCTTTTTGTACACGCCGGACGGATAACCTTGAAACTATTGCAGGTATTCAGTCGGAAATTAATAAGCTGATTGGCAGTACAAGAGATATGCATATTACGCGGTTGAATTCCAATATGTATCCGGTTGAGGTGTCAAAAAGCCTTTATTCGGTTTTATTTGCGCTTGAACGGGTGTCTGACCATATTGTGAACATTGCTTTTTCCATACGCTCGGATACCGGCAGCAAGGCTGAAACTTTTGCAATTTTGAAGAAGGACACAGTGCCTTCCAAGTCATAAAATAAAGGAGATTTCATGAATTTTAGTGAACTGAACCTGATACCGCCTATACTGAAATCGTTGGCGAATGAGGGGTATGAAGCACCTTCACCTATTCAAGAGGAGGCAATTCCGCCGCTTTTGGCTGGAAAGGATTTGTTAGGGTGCGCCCAGACGGGTACGGGCAAGACGGCTGCTTTTGCGATTCCTATTTTGCAGCGGCTTTATGACCCGAATACGACGGCGGCGACTCGGCATACGTTACGGGCGCTTGTGCTGACGCCGACGCGGGAGCTTGCTTCGCAGGTTGCACAGAGCTTTAGGGCGTATGGACGGAATACGGGACTTCGTACTCTTGCTATTTTCGGCGGAGTTGGGCAGCAACCGCAGGCTTCGGCTTTGCGGGGCGGTGTTGATATTTTGGTGGCGACACCGGGGCGGCTTTGTGATTTAATCGGACAGGGGCTGTGTGATTTGAGCCGCGTGTCTATGTTTGTGCTGGACGAGGCTGACCGTATGCTTGACATGGGCTTTATTCATGATGTGAAAAAGGTTATTGCATGCCTGCAAAAAGAGCGGCAGACGCTGCTTTTTTCCGCCACAATGCCGACGGAAATTGCGTCCCTTGCGTCGTCTATTCTGCGTGACCCGGTGCGTGTTACTGTGACACCGGTTTCATCGACGGTGGAGATTATTGAGCAGTCGGTTTATTTTGTGGACAGGGACAAGAAGGGTGCGCTGCTTACAGACTTATTAAGGAGCGGTGATATTACGTCGGCACTGGTTTTTTCGCGGACGAAGTATGGTGCGGACAAGATAAAAAAGATGCTTTTTAAGGCGGGTATTGACGCCGGTGCCATCCACGGCGACAAGTCGCAGGGTGCGCGGCAGGCGGCGCTTGCCGATTTTAAATCAGGGAAAACCCGTGCGCTTATTGCTACGGATATTGCGGCGCGGGGGATTGATATTGACGAGCTTTCGCATGTTATTAATTACGACTTGCCCAACGAGCCGGAGACCTATGTGCACCGCATTGGGCGGACAGGCCGGGCCGGGCTTGGCGGCACTGCGATTTCCTTTTGCAATTTTGACGAGATGGCGTATTTGAAGGATATTGAAAAGCTGATCGGTAAGTCGATTTTTGTGGTAGAGGGGCATGCGTATCCCATGCAGGTTTTTGAGCCGCATGTGAAGCAGCCGAGGCCGCCGCGGAAGGTTGTTGCCGAGCAGCCTGTTGCCGCTAAGGCTAAGCAGGGCGGCGGGAGTCGGCGGCGGAGACGGCCGCGGTAGCGTTTTGTTGCTGCTTGCGCTTTTACTTTTATAAAGAAGCCCCGCATAAGCCGGTTTTCGGCCTATGCGGGGTTTTGTGTTGTATTTTGTTACGCCACCGGGGTGCCGCAGGCGGTGCAAAATTTTGTGTCCGGGGTGTTTTGTGCGCCGCAAGCTCTGCAGAAGATGACTTGGGGTTGTTGATATTGGGGCTGCGGGGGGTGGTAGGCTTGTTGCGGGGGCTGCTGTTGGTATTGCGGCTGTTGTTGGTATTGGGGTTGCTGTGGTGCTTGATTTGGATAACCGTAGGGTTGTTGCTGTGGTGCTTGGGTTTGGTAGCCTTGCTGGTAGGTAGGTTGGGGCTGCGGTTCCTCTTGCGCTTTGCCGAAGAGCTTTTTGAATTTTGAGGACAGGCCGCACAGCTTGCCGTATAAGTCAAATGTGATTTGTGTGGCGGGTGCGACTTCCATGTAGGAGGCCATCATTTTTACCATCATGTAGCTGTCGATGAAGGCCGACTTTACGGACAGTGCCAGGAAAAAGGCCAGCAGGAATGCCACAAGGCCTGCAATGCTGTCAATGGGGAACATACTTAACACAAGGCTGAAAAGCAGGAAGCCTGCACCTGTAATGGCAATCATCAGAATGATAACAACAGCGGTGGTTTTTGCTGCGTCTTTTAGGAGGCGCTTCCAGTTTTGGGCGTAAATGACAACGCCGTCTGCTGCGCTCTTAAAGGCGCCCTGGTCTTTTTTATAGAAGGTGTAGCCAAGGCAGCATTCGTCTATGTAGCCGAGGGCAATGCTGATGAACAGCTTACCGATGGACACGATTGTGCTCATGCCGGGGATGAATCCAAGGGCATTGCCCACTTTTTCCAGGGTGTTTTGCAGCTGTTTTACAGCGCCGGATACCAGCTTGTCAATCATGAAGTATACGTTGGCGGTGGCAAAGCGTGCTTTTACCATTTGCTTTCCATAGGATACCTGGTTGTCGGGAATGCGGCCGGTTACTACCGCTTCAGCGATGACGGCAACGTGGCCGGCTTTTACTAAGTAGCCCAAATAGTGGTTTAACAGGAAGTTTATGAAGCCGGTTGCGGATATCCAGATTAGAAGCAGAATGAAAAATGCGCCGCCTGCGCCGCTATTAATCAGCATGCCGATTCCCATGAGAATCGCGAACAGCAAGGCTGAGATGAGGACAGTTGCAAGGCCTAAGAGCAGCTTTGCCCATACAAAGGGCATGGTTTTTGCGTACAGTTGACTTGGTTTCATTTGAAATGGCCTCCTTATTTTTATTCGAAGTATTGATTGTAGTAGAATTCACCGCGTGTATTTATTATAACAGGAACTGTCATAAAAATCCAGTCCCCAATATAAAAAAATATTGACTTTATTTATTCGGCGTGATAAAATAATAAAAACTGAATATCCGTCCATTAAACCGTTGACGTGGAGATAAAAATGTAATATGCACTTACAGAGAGTAGGGGTTGTTGAGAGCCTTGCAGTACGCAGTACATTAAATGGACCACTGAGGGCGCGGTCAAAGGGGCTTCTTTTGAGGTTTCCGAGTATTCCGCGACGTATCGGCTGCGTAAAGGCTGAGGAATATTTTTTGTATTCTACTGAGGCAGGGAGAATCCTTGCGAATCAAGGTGGCACCGTGAGTTTTATGCTCGCCCTTGACATGTATTGTCGTGGGTGGGTTTTTTGTTTTATTTTCAGTACTTGCGAAATTGCAATTTCGCAAGTAGGGGACGGTAGAACGAACATCGCCACATGTGGCGATGGGCTCCCCATGGTCGCCTTAGTGTGTTTTGAGGACAAATAAATGGTCCCCAAAACGATTTTACTTGTTAAAATTGATTTTTATCAATTTTAAGGGTAAGGTTGTAATTGCATTTCGCAATTACTTAGTTATTTTATTTTGAAATGAGGGGTGCTTTTATGGCAGGGATTCGAGAGAATAAGCAGGGACTTCAGGTACTTTTTACAGGGGCAATTTTACAGCTGTTTTTGGGGATTATTTATGTTTGGAGTGTGTTTGTTGCGCCGGTTAGTGAATACTACGGGCGGGCGGTTTCTGATGTCAAGCTGACGTCATCTTTTATGCTTTGCTTCTTTGTGGTAGGCATTCTTTTGGGCGGTAAGCTGCAGGGGAAGTTCGGGGCGCCGAAGGTTGTTTTGTGCGGCGGGCTACTGCTTGCTTTTGGCATGCTTGCTACGGCGTTTATTCCAAAGGGGGCATTGTGGCTTCTTTACATTTCCTATGGAATTGTGGGCGGTTTTGGCGTCGGGATGGCGTATAATGCGATTATTTCCGCGGCGCAAAAGTGGTTCCCGAAGAACCGCGGGTTTGCCACGGGGGTTAGTGTTTGCGCCTTCGGGTTTTCGACTGTGATATTTGCGCCGCTTGTGGAGGCACTGGTTTCGGCGTTTGGACTGCAGGGTACATTTTTGATGCTTTCCGGGGCGTTTTTTCTTGTGGTGTTCGCCTTGTTTTCATTTATTAAGCTGCCGGATGACGGCGGTGTTGCTGCATCTGCCGCGCTTTCTGAAAAGAAGCAGTATACTATGAGTGAGGCTTTGAAGACTTGGCAGTTTTATTTTATTACGTTTTCCTTGATGTTTGCGACGGCGGCTTTCTTTATTCTCAATCCTTCCTTTAAGACGCTGGCGGCTGAGCGGGGGCTGGATGCGGGATTTGGAACGCTGCTTGTGATGATTACCGGGGTTGCGAATGCTTTGGGGCGGCTTTTTACACCGCTTCTTTCCGATAAAATTGGGCGGGAGAAGGCGGCTTTTAGTATTATTTTTGCTACGGCCTTGTGTGCGTTTGCCTTGTGTTTTGCGTCCGGGGTGCTCTTTATGGCGGTGGTGTTTGTGATTGCTTTTTGCTATGGGGGATATTCGGGAATTTATCCGGTTATTACGGCGGATTATTTCGGCATCAAGAATGTTGGGTCGAATTATGGGGCGGTGATGGTTGGGTTTGCTTTATCGGCGCTTTGTTTCCCTATGCTGATAGGTGCGGTGCAGCAGCCGGTTGTTAAATTTATTGTTTTAGGGGCACTGGCTCTTGTGGGCGGTGTTTTGGTCTTGGTATTACAAAGTTCAAAAAAGAAAGTTGCGGGTGAATAGCTCTATGGAGAAGAAGTTGTTAATGGGAAACGAGGCCATTGCGTTCGGCGCCATGCGGGCGGGGGTTTCGGTGGTTACGGGATATCCCGGTACGCCCTCTACAGAGGTACTTGAAACGGTTGCAAAGCACAATAAGGGCGGCATTTACGTGGAGTGGTCGGTGAATGAAAAGGTTGCTTTAGAAGTTGCTGCCGGGGCGTCTTATGCGGGTGCGCGGGTGCTTGTTACCATGAAGCAGGTTGGGCTTAATGTAGCATCTGACCCTCTTATGAGCCTTAATTATATTGGGGTCAAGGGGGGTATGGTTATTGTGGTTGCGGACGACCCGGGGCCGATTTCCTCCCAGACGGAGCAGGATACGCGGCATTTTGGGCGGTTCTCTAAGATTCCTGTGTTTGACCCGTCTACGCCGGAGGAGGCGTATGTCATGATTGCCGATGCCTTTGATTATTCGGAGAAGTATGGGACGCCGGTTTTATTCCGGCCGACGACGCGGGTTTGCCACAGCTGCGCTTCGGTTACGCTGCTCTCTGACTTGCCGGTAAAGGCGGCGGAGGGCTTTGTGAAGGACAGCCGGTGGGTGATTTTCCCGCGGCTGGCGTATATGAATCATATGAAGATTGAGGAAAATTTGGCGGCTATGAGCGCAGATTTTTCTTCTTACAGCGGAAATATTCTTTCGGGCAGCGGCAAAAAAGGCATTGCTGCGGGGGGCGTCAGTTATACGTATACCAAGGAGGCGTTGTCCGGTATTGATGCAGACTGCAAGCTGTTGAAGGTGTCTACGATGCCTTTTCCGCAGGAGTTGGCGTTGGAATTTTTGGAGGGTCTTGACGAAGTGCTGGTGGTTGAGGAGCTTGACCCGGTGATTGAGAGTGAGCTTGTGACTTTGTGCGGACTGCATCATATTAATGTGAAGATTCTTGGCAAGAGGAGTTTGCATATGCCAAATGCCGGGGAGAACACGGTGCATGGTGTGACAGGGGCTGTGCGGGCGTTTTTGGGATTGGATAGCGGTAATGCGGAAGGCTCGTCCGCTCCTGCTCCGGCTTTGCCGATTCGTCCGC
>JGI994J12354_10004062_pt1 | contig 13328 bp, 13 predicted proteins | sample IntmicLarv3ML3BL_FD_12354 | JGI IMG/M metagenome (IMG submission 12354)
TAATTATAAGAAGAACATCTTATAGTTCTAGAATAGTTAGTAATATCAACATATTATTCTACAATCACCACGGGTCTCCGTACACCGGAGGGCTGGTATTTTGATATTCTATTTATTACAGAGACTGACAATTTCAATAAATTCCTCGTCGGTCAGCAGCGCTTTCTTTTCAGATCCTTTCGATTTTACCCTGTCCAGAATTTCTTTTACAGCGTCGTCACTAGCTTGCAGGCCAAGCTTGTCAAGGTAATATACAACCGAAGCCTTTCCGCTTTTCTTGCCAAGCACTATGTCGCCTTGCTTATTGAAATAACGCGGATCAGTGGAGAACATGGCAAGCGGCTGTTCTAAAACCATATTGATGCCTATACCGGATTCTCTGGTGTAGTTGCGCGGTCCGGTTATCGGCTTGTTGGGTGCTATCGGAACACCCGAAATTTTGGACACCAACTCGCAGAGTTCCTGCATCTTTTTTATATCAAAAGGCGTATCCAAGCCCATGAGTATATTGAGACCAAATACAAGCTCTTCCAGCGCCGCGTTTCCGGTTCGCTCGCCCAGTCCGTTTACGCAGGAGTGCACCACCTCGGCGCCGGCCGACACACCGGCCAATTCTGAGGCAACTGCCATACCAAAATCGTTGTGCGTATGTACTTCAACAGGAAGACCGTTGGTGAGCCTTTTTAAGTATCGAACCATATAAGCAATGGTTTGAGGCATGGCACAACCCACAGTGTCCACAAGACCGATTGAGTCAGGCGGCGCTTCCTGCATCAGGCCCTTAATAACCGCCTCTAAATCCTCTTCACGCGCGCGCGTGGTGTCATATGGGAAATAAACCGTTTTAAGCCCTTTGCTTTTAGCATATTTAATGCAGTCGAGGCTCTTCTCAAGCACGGTTTCCCAAGTCCATTCAAACTGGTATTTAAGTTTTGGATAACCGATGGGGATTTCTATTACAACGCCCTTCGCACCACAGTCAAGCGCCATATCTATATCAACATTCAGTGCCCGCGCAAATACATAGATGTTGGCCTCCTTGAAAGTTTTCGTAATCCTTTTTATTGCGTCATAGTCAGACTGGGATACTGCCGGCATGCCCGCCTCGATGCGTGTTATACCGGCTTCAATCAGCTTTTCGGCAATCCTGACCTTGTCATCCTGCGAAAAAACAACGCCGGGTGTTTGTTCCCCATCCCGCAGGGTGGCGTCGTGAATATCAACAGCCTGGCTGGGCACGATTTGCTCAACAACATCTTCTTTTTCGTTAAACGGGCTGACCCACCATGCATTTTCCTTATAAAATTGCATACTCATACTAGTCATTCCTCGATTCTTTGTTAGTTTTAACCTAATTAACCGACTCTCATCAGTATTCAGTCGGATTCGTCAATAGACGTTTTTTCAGACAGCTTAACCATATTGGCCCATTCGTACCCAGCTGTGAATTTGTGCGACCGCACAAACGTTTCAACCCCGTCATAGTCTTTATTCTCCAGCAGCCTGATAATCTCCTCATGCTCCAGATATGACGTATTCATTCGCTTGGGGCTTACCGTAAAAACCGATTTTGTTATTGTCCACTTCTGCCATAAGTCCACTATTGTGTTGTAGAGCATTTTTTGCGGTATCACGCTATAAACAGCCAGATGAAATTTCATATTCAACTCCGAGTGTTTTTTGGAATCACTCTTCAGGCCGATGTCTTTTATCTTTTCGTTGATAGAGTGGAGCTTTTTAAAATCTTTTGCCGTCATATAGTCTATGCTTAAACGGGATGCGTAGCTCTCAAGAACTCCCTTTATTTGAAATATCGAAATAATGTCATCTTTGTCTATCGCGCTGACTACCGCACCCTGGTTCGCGTTAATACGAACATACCCCAGGCTTTCCAGCCTACGCAAAGCTTCCCTTACAGGAATATCACTGACATGCATATGTTTGGCGATTTGGCTGACTATAAGGCGGTCATTTGTGTGGTATACGCCATTCACAATATCTTCCATTAGAGTCTCATAGACAATATCCACCTTGCTTTTATACTCTTTCACAATTTCACCTCAAATAGAAGAATACTGCACTGCTTTTTATGCAGCACGTGCTGCGGTAGCCGAACTCTGTTTCATCCATGTTTCAAGTATTCAGTACAACGCAATAATATTAAACTTACATTTCAGACTCTTCGTCGCCGACCTTCTGTCTGATTTTTGTTTTGCTGACAACACCAAAAATTATGGTTATCACCATGATAATAATAAGTGTCAGGCAAATCGGGCGACCAAAGAAATTAGTAAGGTCGCCCCTGAATATTGTCAGGGTCTGCCCCAATGTCAACTCTATCTTATCACCCAAAATAAATGTAATAATAAGTGGAATCATCGGGAATCCTGCCATTTTGATAAAATAGGCGGCAATACCGGCGATAATCATGATCTTGATGTCGAACATGCTGTTGTTGAGACAATAAACGCCCAAGAAGCTGATAATTACAATGCTGGGGAAAAGGTATTTGCCCGGTATCTTAGAAATCTGAGCCCAGGCGTTAGCCAGGGGAAGATTCATGATAACCAGAATTACATTGCCGATAAACATGCTGGCTATAACAGGCCATACAACCTCCGGATGATCGGGCATTAAGGTTGGTCCGGGCGCTATGCCGTGCATCATAAATGCGCTCATCAAAACGGCCATTGTGGGCGAAGTCGGGAGACCTAGTGTAAACATCGGAATTACCGTGCTGCCTGAAAACGCGTTGTTTGCCGTTTCCGCAACCGTTATGCCCTCTATGGCGCCGTTCCCAAATAATTCTGGGCGCTTGGATAATCTTTTCTCTGTTGAGTAGCCGACAACTGTGGAAATAGCGGAGCTGCACCCGGGAACCAAACCCAGCAGCGCACCGATCAGACTTCCGCGTCCGATTGCCTTCGCTACATATGGCCACTCGTCTTTGCGCGGCATCATACTTTGAATTTTAGGGAACACTTTTTTGATAGTCAGGTCTTCTGTCATATTGGCAAAAATTTCAGTCATCGCGAAAACCCCCACAGACACCGCGACGAATTCGATTCCGCCCATCAGGTTTGGGTATCCAAAGGTGTAGCGGAGCGTTCCATTAAACGGATCTACTCCCACCATGGAGAGCATCAGGCCCAGCAAAGCCGATATTAACCCCTTGGAAATGGATTTGCCCAAAAGGCTGATAATCAGCACAAGACCCATCATCATCAGGCAAAAGAATTCCGGAGGCCCAAACTTCAAGGCCTGTGTTGACAGTGTTGGTCCTATAAGCACCAGGCAAAACAGAGAGAATAATCCGCCGCAGAAAGAACCGATTGCCGAAACACCCAGCGCAACACCCGCACGCCCCTGTTTTGCCAGCGGGTATCCGTCAAGGCAGGTTATAACAGACGCATTCTCACCCGGCGTATTTATAAGAACTGAGGTGATGGTTCCGCCATACATGGCGCCGTAATATATTCCTGAAAGCATTATAATCGCCGAGGTCGGCGGCAAAGAATAGGTTAACGTTAATAACAGAGCCGTGCCTGCCGTTGGACCAAGACCCGGCAGCACGCCCACCAGCATACCAAATGTAACGCCGATCGTGCAGTACAGCAGATTTGCCCCCGCGCCAGCGATGGCAAAACCATCCATCAGATGGGAAAATGATGTTGCAATATCCACTAATTATACGCCCCTTTCACCAGCCGAATTGGTTAACTGGAATTTGCATTTGTAAAAGGACCCTGAATACAAGAAAGCAAATCAATGTCAATGAGACTCCAATTAAAATGGCCTTTATCCAGCTTGTTCCTCTGCTTAACATCGCCGATAATGCGACAGATGCGGTAACATTAAAACCTAGTTTAGTCACGAAGAACAAAAGGAACAGCAGTGCGCCCCAGCACACAAAAAGATTGATTCTGCTTGAACGCTCTTTTGGCAAAATTTCGCTCAAAGTGGGGCCTTCCTCTTTAAATGAGTTTATTAGCGCGAAAGTCGACAATACCGTCATAGCACCGCTTGTCCAGCGCGGGATGAACCCGGGCCCCGGCGCATATACGCTGCCCCAATACTTCAGCCCCATTGCAACATAAAAATAAAAAAGAGCAAACGCTAAAAAAATTGCACACACAACTGTGTTAATTTTAATCTTTGCTAACATAAGCATTTCTCCTTACCAAGAGTCTGTGCCCCACAGCGACAGACAATACACAGACTAAAACCGTAATTAGAAAAGGTTAAACATAGCGGCAGCAATAGGGAAAGCTTATGCCGATAGCAGCGCAGACAGATTCACGGCAAATCACCGAAAGAAAAATTCTTGCTGCTGCGGCCACATTCGGCTAGCAGTTGCAGAACAGCCGCTATCCGAATGACCGCTTAATAGATTTATAGCAATGATATACAATTTCGCAGTTTCTTCTTATTATATAATACTATAAACATAATAGCACAAAGCCCCCGCTCTTGCCACCGAATTCAACCGGCAACCCCCACACAAAACGGGTACAGGCTGTATTAATGGAACAATCGCCGTCTATACTTTAGTTGAGCCCTTCGATAATAGCCTTGTTCTTATCGTATTCGGCCATCCATTTTTCGGTAAAATCTGTGTGGTTCATGTATGCGATAGGCTGGCTGAGGTTTTTGAACCCTTCAATAATGTTGGGAAGCTCCATGCATTCTTTGATTGTATTGTCCAAAATCTCAATGACTTCTATGGGTGTTCCAGCCGGTGCAGCAAAGCCCGTCCAAGGACCCATTACAACGTCGTAACCAAGCTCTCTAAAGGAAGGAACATCGGGGTAATAGTAGTCTCTGCCTGGATCGGAGCCCATCGCGAGAACACGCAGTGTGCCATCCTCAACAAAGGGGAGTCCGTCGCCGGCATCGCCGAAGCTGAAATCGACCTGATTGCCCAGCACAGCCGTTATGGCTTCGGTTCCGCTGTCAAACGGAACATGATTTATCAGTCCGGGTTTATCAATTGCTTGCATAAATAGCTCCGCGGTAAGATGGTGAACACCGCCTGTGCCGGATGTGGAAAATGTTTTTGTTCCATATTCAGCTTCACAAACTTCGATAAACTCCTCGACAGTTGAGATTCCGCTGTCGGCACGAACATAAATGCCTGTGGAAAGCTGCGCAATTTGCGCGATGGGTGCCATTTCTTTGTTTGTGTAGCCAACATCTGAGTTGTTTGGGGTAAGAGTAGCGGCACTGATGCTGCAAAGTATGATTGTGTGACCATCCGGATTCGACTGTATCATCTCGATCATGCCGATCGCGCCGCCGCCGCCCGGTTTATTCTCAACAATGACGGGAACCCCCAGACGGGCGGACATCTCGGGAGCAAGTACGCGGGCCATCAAATCCGTGCTGCCGCCCGGATTAAACGGTACGATAATCTTGATTGTTGTAGTTGGGAAGTTTACAGAGAGAGCTTCCGAAGACACGGGAACTTCTGAAGACACGGGAACTTCTGAAGACTCGGGAGTGGAACCACTACAACCACCAATAGCAACAATGATAATAGCCGCCATAACGAGACAATTGATTCTCTTCATTAATAATTCCTCCTATCTTTTAGCAGACAAATTCACGCGATGATTTTGAACGATATGTTCAGCTTTTGGGTTTTATCCCAAGCCGGATTATTTTCTCACCTCGCCTTCAAACAGGTATTGTTAAAGATGCATAAATACCTGGAATTATCAAAATAACTGTTATCTAACAGTATTGCGTAGAAGTCCGATTCCCTCAATCTCGCATTCAACGGTGTCTCCCAGCGATAAAAACCTGGGGGGCTGGAATCCAAGCCCCACACCGGAGGGAGTTCCTGTCAGCAAAATATCACCCGGCTCCAGTGTTATCCCCCGTGACAATTCACTGATAAGCCTTGCCACGCCAAATATAAGGTTGCCTGTGTTGTCGTTTTGCCGCAGTTCGCCGTTAACGCGTGCTTTTATACTCAGGTGTGGCGGAAAGCTGAACTCGTCTTCCGTCACAATCCATGGGCCCATAGGTGAAAACCCGTCAAGGCTTTTTCCATAGGTATACTGAACATGAGCGTATTGCAGGTCTCTGGCGGACACATCATTGGCGATAGTGTAACCAAAGATATGGTCCTGCACCTTGCTTTCCGGCACATTCCGGCTTTTTTTCCCGATAACAACCGCCAGCTCTGCCTCGTAGTCCAGCTTAGAGGTGATTTTTGAATGCGGCGGAATATCTCCTTCGTGACCCACAGCGCAATCCACGCGCTTGTTAAAATAGATGGGGACTTCCGGCGGTTTATACTCAACTCCACTATAGTTGGCGCCTTCACGCGCGTGCTCATCATAGTTTTTGCCAACACACAGCAGGTCATGATGCGGGTGTGGTATAGGCGCAAGCAACTGAACCTCCTCCACTAGCACACCGTTTTGGGAAGCGTCTCTTTTGCTTTGCAGACCATCGCGCAGATATTCCGGATAACAGGCAATGAATTCAAGCATGGTTTGTGCTGAAAAACCCAGTTCTGCAACCGAGTAGATGTATTTTCTATCAGGCGACAGAGTTCCGACCAGCTCGCTGCCATTGTTATCCAGATAGGTTGTAAAAATCATAAACACACCTCATAATTGTAGATTCGCGAGCAATATATTAATCGTATATTATATATCATATATAATATACGATTAATATATTATCAGCTAAACCCTGTAAAGTCTATGTAAATATTGCTTAAAAATTATCTTTTTGACATGTGCAAAATTCTCAATTCAGGCTTGCATCGATACCCTTCACGGAAATGGTATTGCAAATATGCTCAGGTTTATATGCTACGCAGTATTAATATCTCTTTTCTGTCCAGCCCCCGGGATTAGTACCAAGAAGTTGTAGAGAAAAGCTTACTTCCGAGGATGGAGAAATGCAGCAGAGAATCAGGATTATCTGCAAATATGGTGGGCATATCGTAGATAATGATAATGCTGACAGTTTTCTGAAGGAGGTAGCATAATAGAGGAGCGTGCTGCAATATTACAACTTTTTCATACGGGTTGCTGCATGAAGCAGAGCTTTTTATGCGCAACCCGAAAGTGATTGTTTTTGTTTTATGATTTGNTTTTTGTATTATGTTCCAATTTTGAGGTTCGTTACGAATATTATCCCCCCCCAGGGCTTGCGGTGCAAAAAGGAGTTGATATAATTGCACAAAGATGACTATCTTTGTCGATTTGGCGTTTGTACACTTGTGGGCCTCGGATCGTATTTTAAATTTAGGAGGGAAACAATGGAAAGAGATAGAACAATCATGCCTGGCAGACGCATTATGCTGATCGGTGGATACGGTATGGAGATAGTAGAATGCGGCGGGAGTCTCGTCAAAAACGCGCGAGCAGGCGGCGTATCTCATGCTGTTCTTGCGTTTGTAGGTGAAAAGATGCGGGATGACTTGGAAAAATCCGCTACTATCCTCGAAACCACCGTTGAATATCTCGACCTGGATACGGCGGAAATCTCCGCCAGCATCCCTGAAAAAATCAAGCTTGTCCGTGCAATAAGGGCATTCCGACCCGATATCATAATTACGCAAGACCCTGAACATTGCATAGCGGATTTTGATCCGGGGCGCAGACCTTTAATGATGTTGATTTTAGAGTCCATAGCTCTTGCGGGTCGAGCTTTTGCACTTGAGGAAACCGCACCCCATGAACCTCATTCCGGTGCAACACTATATTACATGACACCGGAAAAGCCGAACTGTATCGTGGACATCCTGCCGGTGTGGGATGCGGTGCGCGCGGCTATGGATGTTCTTGAGAGTCAACTCACATTCAGCGCTCATCATTATGAACGAATCATGTCTGCAAGGGAGATTCACGAGTTAGTTCCAAATTGGGATGAATTGCCGACATATCTTGAAAAAGGGAAAGAAGCGAAGCGGCAAATTGACCGTGCAACGGCGCTGTTTTACGGCGCTTGCGGACACAGTTCTCTTTTGCTGTCAGAAGCTTACCGCAAACAGGAGCTGTTTGAACTTGACAATCTAATGATATAAATTTGGAGGACAAAATTATGAAAAAGAAACTATGCTTATTTCTGGCAGTCATCTTTCTGATTTCCGCATTTGCGGGTTGTGCTGACAAGAACGCGCCCAACACAGAGTCTCCCAAGGTTTCAGATAATCCTACTGGGTCTGTTTCGCCGGATGTTTCTCCCGACTCGGAAATACCGGAGCAGATTGACTCACTGACAATCGCGATAACACGCGATGAAAACAGCATCACTCCGATTACATACGTTACCGGCACGCCCGGCTTTGATATAATGAAGCTCATGTACGACAGCCTGTTTGCCATTTCCGCAGAAAACACCGTTATACCGTGGATGGTCGCAGATGACTTCGAAATCAGCGCAGACCAAAAAACCTTCACAATGACACTTCTTGATGGTCAGATGTGGCATGACGGCACACCTCTAACCGGCGAAGACGTCGCTTTCACATTTGATTATTACAAAAATACGTATACGCATTCGCGTTGGACACCGATTGCCAAACAGGTCGAATCTGTCACTGTAAACGGCAATGAAATCGTTATTACACTGGAAAATTCAAATCCCGGTTTTTTACGTGCGGGACTTGCGGATATTCGTATAGTTGCAAAACATCAGTTCGAGGGAGTTGCTGATCCGACAGACCTTCCGAACATGGGCAGCGGAGCGTTCCGCCAAGCGGAATACAAAACAGCGGAGTATTATACGCTTGAGGCTATGGACAGCTATTTTCGCGGCACACCGCACGTTAAAACTATAAAAATGCCGATTATGGATGGCTCTCAGGCTCAGCAGGCTCTGCTTGCAGGCGAGCTCGCGACATACACCGGCGGAGTGTCAGTCGAGTTGCTTGATATGTTTGATGCCAACTCCGATATTATTGTTGAACGAAGTGATGGATATGCTTCCTCTCTTCTGCTGTTTAACTGTGAGCGTGCCCCTTTCGACAACGCGGACTTCCGCAAAGCGTTATCGCTGGCCATAAACTTAGACCAAATTATCGAGCAGATTATGCTTGGCTACGGCACAAAGGGTACAGCGGGCTACGTCCGCAGCGGACTCGACGAATTCAACGAAGGTTTTGACTATGTTTATGATGTCGCCGCCGCAAACACACTGCTTGATTCAATCGGCTACACTGAAAAGGATACAAACGGAATGAGGCTCGGTCTCGACGGCAATCCCATGGAGCTTGAGCTTCTCACAGGCAGCGGGCGCAGCCGCATAGCGGAATTCTTAGAGCAGCATTTCGCAGCTGTCGGCATAGACATCACGATCACCTCACTGGACGGCGATGCTCTTGACCTGCGTGTGTGGCCTGATTTTGACACGTCTAAACCGCACGATTACGATATGGCAATGTTTGGCTGGTCAGCACCCGTCGTCCAGCGTCCCGGCGCGATTGTTGCCATATGCTCCTCTGATTATGCCGGTGCCGGCGGCATGAACCTATCACATTACGTTAATCCTGAGTTTGACGCACTTGCCGAGCGTTTCCTCGCATCAGTTGACACTGCCGAGCGGCTTGCGCTGAGCCGAGATATGCAGCAAATAGCAGCAGACGACGCTCCATTTATCACGATATATTTCTCCGACTCAGTCAGCGCTGTCAACACAGCAATGTATGACGGATGGGTGTTTGCAAAGGGCGGAAATGCTGTGAACGTGTTCTCTTTCCTTCCGAAATAAGCGAACATGATACGAAAAAGACTATCCCACTACCTGATTCTGATTGCCGCAATGATTGTTTTCAATTTCTTTCTTACAAGAATGATACCAGGGTCCCCCGTCGCTAGACTGGCGGGGGACAGCGTTGAAACCATGAATGTTGAAGAGCGCGATAGAATCTTGGAATTTTATAATCTGGACAAGCCGCTCGGTGAGCAGTTTTTGATTTTCTTGAAAAACACATTCACACTCAATTGGGGAAAATCATATTCGAAAAAGCTTCCGATTTTTGAGTTGTTCAAAAATGCACTGCCATGGACGTTGCTTTTAGCAATTTGCAATATAGTCCTATCCACATTAATCGGGACAGTGCTTGGCACTGGTTCGGCTTTTTTGCGAAAAAACGGCAAGGACAAGCTGCTCCTTTTCTCCATACTCGCGCTTAACTCGATACCGGCCTTTTGGATAGGTATGATGCTTTTTTCTTTTTTCGGAGTGCAACTGAAATGGTTCCCCCTGTATGGTGCATATTCCATGTGGAGTGATTACAAGGGCATGGCATATATCAGTGATGTTCTTCGCCATCTCGCAATGCCGTTGACGACACTGGTGCTCGCATCTGTTACCTCGTTTTTCACAACGGCACGGTATGGCGTGCTTGCGACGATTGAGCGAGATTATATCAAAATGGCACGGATGCGCGGCGTTTCCAGAAAGCGTATCAACGTTTTTTATGTGATGCGCAATGCGATTATCCCTGTCTTTACTGTGATGATGTCGCGTATGGGCTTTATTCTGGGCGGTTCACTCGTTGTTGAGCGGCTGTTCTCCTATCCGGGGCTTGGGCTGCTGATGTCTGAAGCGGTGACGAATAAAGATTACCCGCTGATGCAGTATTCTTTTCTGATGACCTCAGTTATGGTCGTTATAACTACATTTTTAGCCGATCTGCTACACCGTAAGCTAGACCCGTCTGTGGAGGTGTCGTATGAATAACAAAGCGCTTGGCATTGCAGGCATCGTTATAGTCGTGATTATTACATTAATTGCGCTGTTTGCAGATATTATAGCTCCATTTAACCCATCTGAGATTGTCGGCCCCTCCTTTTTGAGACCGAATGAGGTTAATATACTCGGCACTAACGATATAGGACAGGATATTTTTAGTGAGCTTGTCGTCGGCGCGCGTTTTTCTCTGGCAGTAGGTTCTCTCACAACTGTCATCTCAGTTATGGTGGCAATATTTGTCGGTATGCTCGCAGGATGGTGCGGCGGTTTTATCGATAGTGTCCTGATGAAAATTGCAGCGTTTGTCATTTCAATACCGTATATCCCCCTTGTGCTCGTCATTTCCGCGCTGATTAACGGCAGCGTATGGTCTATCGCGCTCGTTATGGGGCTTACGGCATGGCCGGAGATGGCTCGCGTTATCCGTGCGCAGATTTTGAAACTGAAAACAGATGAATATATTACGTCCATCATCGCAATGGGTGCAGGAAGTCGATATATCCTCGTCAAACATATCACTCGCGAACTGCTGCCGCTTATTGTATATCGTATCGCGTCACGATTCCGTTCAGCAATACTTGCGGAATCTTCACTTAGCTTTCTTGGTTTTGCGCCGGCGGTTGTAAAAAGCTGGGGCAAAATGCTATCCTACGCACAGTCGCGCAACGCATTTTTAACGGGTGCGTGGGTTTGGTGGGCTCTTCCGCCCGCTATTATGATAACACTGCTCATTTTTGGAATTACGATGGTCAGCTACAGCGTTGAGGGTAAGACAAATCCCGGACAGGGGCGAACATGACAGATAACATTCTATCAGCAAAGAACCTCGCAATAGCATATAACGGCGGACAGACACCCGTGTTCGAAGGGTTATCCTTCGATATCGCGTTCGGTGAGACACTTGGCATTTGCGGAAAAAGCGGCTGCGGGAAGAGCTCAATTGCGCTTGCTATAACAAAAATGCTGTCGTATTCCGGCGGCATCGCGACAGGTGAGATTCAATATGACGGCAGGGATTTGCTGTCAATTTCCGAACGGGAAATGCAGATGATTCGCTGGCGTGAAATTGCAATGGTGCCGCAGTCATCCATGAATGCGCTGAATCCAATTTACAGGATTCAGAAAACTTTGGAGGAAACAATTAAGGCACATTCTGACGAGAAATTTTCGCGCGTTGACCTGCAAACCCGCTGCCGCGAACTGATGGAGATGGTCGCCCTGGGCGAACGCGAACTGCACAGTTATCCGCACGAATTGAGCGGCGGGATGCGTCAGCGTGTATCAATCGCACTAGCACTCGCACTTTCACCGAAACTTCTGATATTGGACGAGGCAACGACCGGTCTCGACGTACTTGTCGAGGCAGATATTCTATACACAATTCGGAAAATCAAGCGAGCAATGAATATCTCGCTCATCTTTATAACGCACGATTTAAGGCTTCAGCAGGCATTTTGTGACAGGAGGCTTGAGTTGTGAACGAACTATTGACAGTACAGAATCTTTGCAAGACATTCACTCATCGCAAAGCTTCAGGAAATATGATGGTTAATGCCGTTTGCGATGTTACATTTTCACTTGCACCCGGAGACAATCTAGGAATAATCGGCGCAAGCGGTTGCGGAAAAACAACCTTACTGAAAATGGTATTAGGGTTAACCCACCCGACATCCGGCACAGTTACGAAAAACGCATTGGCAGGATTTGTATCGCAAGATCCCTATTCCTCACTTTGCCAAGCATTGACAGTTGCGGAGATCGTCGCGGAGCCGCTGATATTTGGCGGAAAATACCGCCGTGTTGCGCAGTGTACAAGCGAGATTTCGCAGGCGTTGGAAGGGGTGCAGTTGCCGTATCACAGCTACGCAGATCGGTATCCAAACCAGCTTAGTGGCGGCGAGCGCCAACGAGTGAGTATTGCGCGAGCGCTTATTGCCAGACCGGGATTCCTTGTCCTGGACGAACCGACATCAATGATTGACTTTGAGTTAAAAACAGAAATTATGCATTTAATAAAGGATTTGGCGGCAGAGATTGGAACGTCAATATTGCTGGTCACGCATGATATCACCATAGCGCAAGATATGTGCAGCACGATTTCCGTAATGAATAATGGACGTATTATAGAAACCGACACGGCAGATGCAATCATCAACAATCCGCAGCAGGAATACACAAAGCGCCTGATTACGGCAGGCAGTGATCTTACCGCATATTGGGATATGCAAAATGGATAATTTTAAATAACGCTTTTCGCGAGTTGGGGGTTTTTATGAACGTATTAGACGCAATAATGTACAGAACAAGTTACCGTGGACCTTACAAGAATATTTCCGTACCGCGTGAGGATTTAGAGAAAATTGTCAGAGCCGGATTTGCAGCGCCGTCGGGCTGCAACACGCAATCTACGAGTTTGATTGCTGTAGACGATGCTGCCTTGTTGGAAAAACTGCGTGAATTTATCCATCCGAAGCCTGCTAAAACTGCGCCGGCTATGATTTTTATCTTGACACAAAAAATATATCCGTATAGAGACAAGTGCTATAATATTCAGGATTACTCAGCGGCGATTCAGAACATGCTGCTGGCTGTTGTTGAGCTTGGGTATC
>JGI994J12354_10004063_pt1 | contig 13323 bp, 11 predicted proteins | sample IntmicLarv3ML3BL_FD_12354 | JGI IMG/M metagenome (IMG submission 12354)
GCCCGTGTCGCTTGAGACGCCTATCGGCGAGGAGGAGGATAGCCACCTCGGCGACTTCATACCCGATGAGGACGCCTCTGAACCCTCCGAGGCCGCGTCGTTCACGCTCTTGAAGGAGCAGCTTATGTCAGTCCTCTCGACGCTGACGCCGCGCGAGGAAAAGGTGCTCCGTCTGCGCTTTGGAATCGAGGACGGGCGCACGAGGACGCTTGAGGAGGTCGGGCGTGAATTCAACGTGACGAGGGAACGCATAAGGCAGATCGAGGCAAAGGCTCTGAGAAAGCTGCGTCACCCGAGCCGCTCGAAGAGACTTCGGGACTTCTTAAACTAAACAGGGGAGCACAATTCCCAATAAAAGTAACCCCTCAGAATTCCCACAATATTGTGGGAATTCTGAGGGGTTTTTGTCTATATATTGCCATATTTTTATATTTTGCTTTATTTCGGATGATGTGATCGCCGTGGAGGCGGCTGTTGTTTCGTCGACACTACGCTTTTTTACCTTGTCAATATTCGAGAACGCCCTCGGAGAGGATTCGGACGCCGCTGTCCAGCTCGCTGGACGAGAGAACAACAAGCTCTTTTGAGAGCTGCTCGGTGATTTTTCGAAATTGACTGCGGACGTGGGGGGAGGTGATGAATATCGGCGGAGCGCCGATGCTCCGGAGCTTTTCCGCCTCGGCTCCGAGGCGCGCGGATATCGTGTCGAGCTCCTGAGGCTTCAGCGCGAGGGATGAGCCGCCAGCCGAATGCCTCGTGTGCTCCGAGATGAATTCCTCGAGGGTCGGCGCGAGGGTTATTACGTGGGCAACATCGTTCGGAATGAACCTTTTTGATATGGAGGGGCGGAGCGCATGGCGGACATACTCTGTCAGAAAGTCGGGGTTCCTTGTGAAAGGGGCGAATTCCGCCAGAGTTTCCATGATGGCGGCGAGTTCGGTTATGGGGACGCTCTCGCGGAGCAGATTGGCGAGGATTTTTTGAACCTCGGAGAGCGACAGAAGCCCCGGAATTACCTTGGAAACAAGTGCGGGACGCTGGGAGGAGAGATTTTTTAGAAGTGCCTGAGCCTGATGGCGGTCTAAAAATTCGTGTGCGAATTTCTTGATGGTTTCGGTCAGGTGGGCCTCGATAAGCGCGGGAGAATCGAGGAGCGTGTGGCCGAGGCGCTGTGCCTCCTCCCTCGACGTCTCGGGAATCCAGAGGGCCGGGAGGCCTGATACAGGTTCGATCGCGGGTAGGCCGCGGATATTGTTTTCCTGTGCGTTGGAGGTGAACATCAGGGTGTGGCCAACCATTATCTCGCCCGAGGCGACCTCGATGCCTTCTATTTTTATGGAATATGAGCCGGAATTGAGGTTGTCATTTTCACTGAGAGTTATTGACGGGATGATTATACCGAGGTCGAGGGCGCATTGGCGCTTGATTTTTGCGCTTGACGCGAGCAAATATTCCCGGGTGAGGGGGTCTGCGCGTCTCAGCACCAGCTCTATCGGCGGAGTGTAGAGCGAGCGGGAGGCGGATTCGGATAATCTCCTCATTGAGGCTTTCGCGTGGACGCCGCCGGAAGCGCGTTCCCGCAGGAAGTTCGGCCAGACGGCGCAGAGAAGCCCGACCGTCAGGAGGACGGCGGAGAGTATCCACATGCGGGGGCCGGGCATCCCGGGGATGAAGCTCATTATTACGAGCATTGGGGATGTGATAATCAGGGCGAGCGGGCTGGAGGAAATACGAACGGCCGCAGCTGCGTCCGGGAATCCCGATGCGCTGCTGCGAGCCGCGATTATTCCGGCGGCGGCTGCAATCAGGAGCGCGGGGAGCTGGGCCGCCAGGCCGCTGCCGATGATTGACAGCATATATGTCCGCATCAGGTTTGAGTCAAGATTGCCGCCCCGCATTTCCAGCACTATTATAGCGGCGATGAGGTTGAAAAGGGTCATGACGGCGGTCACTATCGCGTCGCCCTTTATGAATTTGGAGGCACCGTCCATTTCGCTGTGGAAGCTCAGCGCGCGGCGAATTTTAGCGAGTCGTCCGGCGGCGGCCTCCTCGTCTATGATGCCGGTGATTAGTCCGGCCTCGATGGTGAGATGTTTGGTCGGGATAACGCCTAATATGAATCTCGTTGCCGTTTCCGATACATAGCCGGCTCTTTTGGTTATTACGGCTAGGTTTGCCAAGGCGACGATGAGGAACACGAGAAAGCCAATCATGTAATCATCTGCGATTATGAGCGAGCCTAAGACCCTCGTGATGGTTCCGAGGTCGCCGCCGCCGAGAAGGAGGCGTGTCGAGAACAGGTTCACGGTTATTCGAAACAGGGTCGTGATGAGCAGAAGGGCGGGGAGCGCGGAGAATTTCAGGGGCTTTTTCGCGAACAGGGAGAACAGGAGAATGAGCACAGAAATCACAATGCTCAGGGCGAGGAAAATGTCCATGAGCCATGGTGGGAAAAATATTATTATGAGGAGAGAGCCGATGAAAATCGCGAGAAGCGGCAGTAGATGAGAGATTTTCATAATAATGCCTCAAAATCAATTGGTTTTCGGAATGTGATTTCGATGATATCAGTGTTGACGGCGGTTATGACATGCCCGAGAGATGGCTGACGATGAGGCGCGGGATATCAGCCAGGGGGGCCCGGCGCGCTGTGGCGCCGATTTCTCGTATGCGCGGCGGGGCATTCCGTAGACGACCGAGGAGGCTTCGTCCTGCCCGAGAGTGTATGCTCCGCTGTTTCGCATTGACAAGAGGCCCGCGGCACCGTCGGCGTCCATGCCGGTCAGGATGACGCCGACGGCGTTCCGTCCGGCGGATTTCGTGACGGATTCGAACAGGACGTCCACGGAGGGGCAGTGCCCTCCGACTTTTTCAGAGGAGCCGAGAACTGTGTGCAATAGGCCGCCGATTGCCTGAACCCTGAGGTGGCGGTCTCCGGGGGCGACGTGTATCGTGCCGGGGAGGATGGGGACGTTGCTTCGAGCCTCCACGACCTTGAAGGGGAGTTCTCCGTCCAGTCTCTCCGCAAACAGCCTCGTGAAGTTGGCGGGCATGTGCTGGACTATGACGATGCCGGGCATTGTGACCGGAAGCAGGCTGAGCATTGTTGCCAGAGCTTCCGTTCCGCCTGTTGAGGCGCCCATGGCTATTATATGCGTATTGAGGGTGTGCGCGGATATTTGGGGGTTTTGGATGATGTTAAGAGGTTGGAGCGGGCGGGGGAGCCCGGCGGGATTCTCCGGGACGATGGTTCGGATCATCTCGAGAACAGCAGTCCAGTCTGTGCGCAGTATGGTGGGTTCGCCGGCGGGGAGCTTGAAAACCGCGAGCCTGTCATCGCGCAGGAGAATGTGCTCCTTCGTCACGAGCAGTACCTTTGAAAGCGTGCTGTGCAGGAGCTTTTTGACGGCCTCTAATTCGCCCGAACTGAAGCTCGTGCAGTAGAGAACCGTTACATTCGGAGAATCGACTATGACCTGAAGCCATGCCGAGGACAGAGGATTTTTGATAGGCAGTAATTCCATGTCCGGCTGAGAGGCGACAGCGTCGTTCAGCGAGTGCAGCTTGACGGCGGTGTCCTGACAAATGGCTACCCGGATTTTTTGTGTTTGCACTGGGCTAACCCTTTCTGTATATTGCCGGAGCTATTTGACGGAAAGAGTTGTCGATGCCGGACAGGGTCTCGCTCATTCCGATGAAAAAATAGCCCCCGGGTTCGAGTACATCATAGAAACGCCGAATCAGCGCCGCTTTTGTGGACGCGTCGAAGTAAATCATGACATTACGGCAGAAAATGATGTGAAAACGTTTGCGGAAACGGGAAAAGTTTTCCATGAGGTTGAATGTTGCGAACACGACCTCTTTTTTCAGGTTGTCGGAGACTATGGCCTCGTTCTCCGAGGGGGATTGACGGAAATATTTGAGCTTCCATTTTTCGGGGAGGCGCTCGATGCTGTCGGCGGGATATGTGCCGCGCTTTGCGGTGTTCAAAACCTGCTGGGAAATGTCCGTTGCGAGGATTGTCGTGTCCCATGCGGATTTGCCGGTGTCGAAAAAATCGTCTATCACCATGGCGGCGGTATAGGCCTCCTCGCCGGAGGAGCAGCCCGCGCTCCATGTTCGCAGGTCGTAGTTCTTAATCTTCCGGCTCAGCTCGGGAAGGGCGGTGTTGGTCATGAAATCAAAATGATGCTCCTCGCGGAGGAAGTATGTGTAATTCGTTGTGAGGCTGGCCACCAGCTTGTTTATTTTCAAGGGGTCGCTCAGGATGTCCTCAATGTAATCATGGATGGTGGCAAAGCCCGCGAGAGTTGCGGCGCTCCCGAGGCGGCCCTCGACCAAGGCGCGCTTTTTCTCGAGATTTATTCCGTATTGGCGGCTCATGAGAGAGCTCATGCGCAGGAAATCGTCATCAGCAATTCTAATTTAAAACACGCCTTTCAAAAATGCAAGATACGAAGCGGGGACATATGGCTCAGGCTGAGCAACCTGTCGAAGAACATCAGGCCATCGTTCTTTTCCGAGAAAAGCCCTCTCCCTGGCTCCTGAACGAAAGCCCAACGAAGTGGGTTTCATTCGGAAAAGGAAGAGCAAGTCCGCGAAACTGAGCTTTCCGCCCGCGGAAATCGAAGTGCAGCGCACCTGACGACGACGTGCGGACTCAGTCCGCGAGATCGTCATCATCCTCAAGCTCGAATACCATTTCCACGTCAAGCAGTTGTTTGACGCCCTCGCCGACCATCCCGATGGCCTTGACAAATTGGCTGTCGGCCATGTTGAGACGGGTTTTCGGAGGGGGCTGTATGCAGCTCGCGTCGATGTCGGAGACTTCCTGTATCTCGTCAACGATAAGGCCGACATTCATGTCAGACATCGAAAGGACTACTATGCATGTGCGGTCGGTGTATTCGACCTCGGGGAGGCCGAAGCGCAGACGCATGTCGATTATCGGGACGATCGTGCCGCGCAGGTTGATGATGCCCTTTACGTAGTCGTGAGTGTGCGGGACGGGCGTTATTTCCTGCACGCCGAGGATTTCGGTTATATAGCTTATCTCAATCCCGTAATCGCCGTTTTCGACCTTGAAGGTGAGATATTTTTCGCTTGTTGTATCGTCATTTTGGAGGTTTGCCGCTATGCTGTCATCCATATGATTCACCTTTTCAATGTAATAATATGTGATATTTGCATTATCTCAGCAGTAAAGGGAGTTGTCAAGCGAGATGAGCGATTGTCCTCGTTTCTCGCGTGAAAAAGATGAAAAACCGGGAAAACGCGCCGACTTGGTCAGCGCGCATCCGGTTTTTCACGCAGGGAGGAAAGGTGTTCGGACAGATCTCCGCCCGAATAGGGGAGATGGGCGAAGCTCACGCCGCATCCGGGGCGATCGTGCAGCCGATTCCTTATGGTATCGGCGAGCCTTGCGATTATGGCCTCCGCGTGTTTCTTTTTCAGCTCGGCGAAGAGGACGATGAAGGTGCCGTCTCCGGCATATGCGGGGATATCCGTTTCTCTTAGCGAGGAGGTTATCGCCGCCGCGGCCCGTTCCAGAATGTCGGGGGCTGCTTCCGCACCGCCGCCTCCGAGCGTTATCGAATAGCGCGCGAGAGTTATTGGCTGGCCGTATCTCTTGTGGCGGTATAGCTCGGGAGCGGCGCGGCGTGCGAGCCCCTCGAGGTTTGGGATGCCGAGCTCACGGCAGGTTTCGGCGCAGTGGAGCTGCCAGAGGCGTTCCTTTTCGTCGCGCTCGCTCTCAACCGAGAGGCGCTCGAACATTTTTGCGATTTCGTTCAGGTCGCGGTAGCCGAGGAATACGCGCCATTCGCCGTCCTCCGCGACAGTGAATTTCGCGATGTGGTAGCTCTCAAGCGCGGCGGTTTTGAGATTTTTTTCGGTTATGGCGATGTAGTGCTTTTTTGCGGGGATATCCTGCCCGCCCTCCAGCGTTATTTTTGAGACTGGCTCTCCGGGGCGCACATCGAATTCACGGATGGCGAAGAGCTTGGAGACGCTGGAGCGCCATTTTGTGAAGCTCTGGAGCGTCACATACTGCCTGTCATACTCGCTGAGCAGGCCATAGGCGCGATCGAATGAGCCGTTCAGGAGGAGGCGGAAGTAATCGGCCATTACCTCGTTCGAGCGGGCGTCGTCATTGCATTTCGGGTCGCCGCGGGGGGAGAAAAGCTCGCTGTTATAGGCCTCGCGGCGCATGTCGTCCGCGAGGGTGTAGTATGCTATATTTATGCGCTTCATGACGTCCTCCGCGTCGGGGTCATGGTTTATATCGGGGTGGTATAGCTTGCACAGGCGCCTGTATGCGGAGGCTATGTCGGCCTTGCCGGCCCCATGCCAAACTTCCAGTATTTTGTAATAATCCTGCGTTTGCTTCATGCGTCCCGAATCCTTTCAGCACTATTTCAAGTACAATATTTTACCATATCAACCGGAGTTTGCAAAGGGATTTACGGAATGACGGCAAATTCCCCTGTATTCGCGCAAAAATGCGAAAAAATTCCGGAAACGGCAGAGATGTTGAAAGTTTGCAAATAATTACCATTGCTTGGCTGAAATGGCAAAAAAGTATTGCAAAACCGGGCGAATTCGTTTAATCTTAATAGGAATACAGAGTGGCGTTTTTGCGGGCATCCGAGCGGAGGGTTCAGTTCGGGGGAGTACTGGGCGGCATTTTTATTTTTTTATATGCAAAATGTGTTTTATATAGTATAATGCAGTTACTTGATTTTGTTTTGGAGGAGAGACCGTGTCGGACTTTTTTTGCGGTTTTGAGAGCCAGCAGTTGGATGTTCTTCGTGAGATCGGAAATATCGGTGCGGGCAATGCGGTGACGGCTCTGGCCACAATGCTGGGACGCCCGATAGATATGAGCGTACCGGAGGTTCAGATCGTTCCTTTCAACGAGATAGTCAGTATTATGAAAGGACCGGAAAATCTCGCGGTCGGACAGCTTGTTGAGCTTTCCGGCGACCTCACGGGGTATATTTTGCTCATTTTGGGCATAGCGGATGCATATGAGATAGTTTCCACGGCCCTCGGTGTCCCGATCGAGGTGCCCCAGGACCCGACATCTCTTGACCTCGATGAGGTTGGGGTATCGGCCTTGGCGGAGATGGCGAACATCCTCGTCGGTTCATACCTTTCTGCGATATGTGAGCTCACGAATCTCAATGTGACGCCGTCGGTGCCATATATGGCGGTTGACATGGTTGGCGCGATAATCAGTATTGTTGCGATAGAATACGGCAAGGTCGGAGACGCAGCCCTTTTCCTGAAAACTCAGTTTTCGGACATTAAAGAGGATTTGGCGGGGCACTTTTTCCTTCTTCCTGATGTGGAATCTTATAAGGTTCTAATGAAATCTTTAGGAATTGAGATGTAAATGGCAGTTATTGTTGTTGGCATGGCTGACCTGAAAGCCGCGAGGAGCCCGGACTCTCTGACTACTCTCGGGCTGGGATCGTGCGTCGGAATAACGCTGTATGATCCAGCCAGAAGGATCGGCGGGATGGCGCACATAATGCTCCCGAATTCCGCTGATTTCGGGGGTCAAAATCGGGCTAAATTCGCGGATACCGCTATCCCTGACCTTGTTGCCGAGGTCGTTGGAATGGGAGCGGCCAAACAGACGCTTGTCGCAAAGCTTGCCGGAGGAGCGCATATGTTCGGAGGCTTGCAGAGGGACATTTTGAGTGTTGGGAAGCGGAACGCTGCTGCGTGCGCTGAAATACTCAGAAGGCTTCGCATTCCCGTGATCTCAAACGATACGGGCGGGTCGCACGGGCGAACCATCGAGCTGCTGCTCGATACGGGGAGCCTGAGAATCAAGACTATTGGATTTGGTGAAAAATATATATAATTCGACGCATTTTATAGACTTCGAAGCGGACAACTATTTTTAGGAGGAATCCGGGTATGCCGAGAGTTCTGGTCGTTGACGACGCTGCGTTTATGCGAATGTCGATCAAAAATATGCTGACGAAAAACGGATATGAGGTCGTTGGTGAAGCCGAAAACGGACGGACGGGAGTTGAAAAGTTCAGGGAGCTGTCTCCCGACATCGTGACTATGGATATCACAATGCCGGAGATGAGCGGACTTGACGCTCTCCGCGAGATCATAAAGCTCGATTCCACGGCTCAGGTTATCATGGTTTCGGCCATGGGGCAGGAGGCGATGGTGCGTGACGCCATTATCTCCGGCGCGAGAGGCTTTATTGTTAAGCCATTCAAGGAAGAGGGCATCATTTCCGCTATAAAAAAACTCGTATAGCATCGCGGGAGGTCTCGCGCTCCGACAGGGCGGCGTCGTCGCCAAGTGCGCTCCGCTCCGCTTCCCGCTGTGCGGAAAGCTCCGCTGCGCGGACTTGCTCCTCCTTTTCCGAATGAAACCCGCTGCGCTGGGCTTTCATTCGGGGAGCGGGGAAAAGGGCTTTTCTTGGAAAAGGGCGTGGGATTGGGGTTGTTTGACGGGCTGTGTGTCAAGTGCGCTCCGCTCCGCTTCCCGCTGTGCGGAAAGCTCCGCTGCGCGGACTTGCTCCTCCTTTTCCGAATGAAACCCGCTGCGCTGGGCTTTCATTCGGGGANCCGGGGAAAAGGGCTTTTCTTGGAAAAGGGCGTGNGATTGGGGTTGTTTGACGGGCTGTTGCGCACGGGTGCGCACTTGTTTTGGGGCAGGGCTTGTTTAAGCTGCTGTGATATCTCGAAAATTTTTTGAGTTGGTGGGTGATGATTTGAGCGTACAGGATCCCCTGATAGAAATATTTATTTTTGAAACGCAACAGCTGCTCGAGACGCTGGAGGATATCCTCCTTGAGGGAGAAAAGCAGCACCGCCTGACGGATGAGCAGGTAAATGAGATTTTCCGTATAATGCACACGATTAAGGGCTCGTCGGCCATGATGTCCTACGACAGCCTTGCGAAAATCGCGCATGCGGTCGAGGATATGTTTTCGAATATCCGCGATAAAAAGGCCAGAAGCGGAGATTGGGATAATATTTTCGATATTGTCCTCAGTGCGGCCGACCTTATAAAGGCCGATATTGCTCTTATTCAGAAAGGGCAGCTTCCTGTTGGGGAGTCTTCTGATATAGTCGAGAGGATACATGTATATCTCGGCCTTATCTCTAAGCGTGTCGAGAAGCCGAAGGAGGATGACAACGGGGGCGCGGGCAATGGGGTCTTTGACCCGGACGCGCCTTATTACAAGCTGCGTATCGCTTTCGAGCCTGATTGCCAGATGGAGAGTATGCGCGCTTTCGGCGCTGTTAATGCCCTGGCGGGGCGATATCTGCGCATCGCGCACATTCCCGACGACCTCATGGCGGAGGGGGCGAGCGCGGAAATCGTTGCCAACGGCTTTACCGCTTATTTGCAGTCTAATGAAAATCCTGACGACATAAAGGGAATTGTCGGCGGGATTATGTTCCTGGATGCTTTCAGCCTCATCAATATTGCGAGCGATAATGAGGAAATACCCGAGAAGATACGCCTTAGAAAGCCTGAGGATGAGGTGCAGGAGGCCGCGGCGGCGGCAGTGCCGGCGGCGGAGCTTACTGCGAAGCAGAACTTTATCAGCGTTAATGTCAACAAGCTGGATAAGCTGCTCGACCTCGTCGGGGAGATCGTCACGACGGAATCCATGGTGACTAAGAATCCCGAGGTCGCCCAGCTTAAGCTTGAGGGCTTCGAGAGGGCGGGTCAGCAGATGAGGAAGCTCATCAACGAGCTTCAGGATGTCGTTATGTCGATTCGTATGCTGCCTGTATCGACGACGTTCCATAAGATGCAGCGCATTGTCAGGGATATGTCAAAAAAGGTCGACAAGCAGGTTGAGCTCGTCATAATCGGCGAGGAGACCGAGGTGGACAAAAATGTCATCGACACCCTTTCCGATCCGCTTATGCACCTCATTAGAAACGCGATCGACCACGGTCTTGAGCCGACGGAGGATCGGGAGGCTCTCGGGAAGCCCGCTGCCGGAAAGGTGACCCTTGAGGCGCACAACAGCGGCGGGGATGTTATGGTCATGGTGCGCGACGACGGGCGGGGGCTTGACCGCTCCGCTATAATCGCGAAGGCAATAGACAAGGGGCTCACCACAAAGCTCGAGAGCGAGATAAGCGACAAGGAGGCCTTTTCGATGGTATTCCTCCCCGGCTTCTCTACGAAAGAAGCCGTGACGGAGTTCTCCGGGCGCGGTGTCGGGATGGACGTTGTGAAGAGGAACATCGACAAGGTCGGCGGGACGATCTCCGTTGAGAGCGAGAAAAATGCGGGTACCACAGTTCAAATCAAAATCCCCTTGACGCTTGCTATTATCGAGGGTATGAAGCTGAGAGTGGGGAAGCTTCTGTTTGTTGTGCCCATGCTGTCTATTCAGGAGTCGTTCAAGCCCAATATACAGGACGCGTTTCTCGACCCCGACGGCAAGGAATTGATTATGATTCGCGGGGCTTGTTATCCGATTTTCAGGCTGCACGATATTTTCGGCATCGAGCCGGAATACCGCGGGCTTGAGGATGGTATTCTGATTATGATTCGCACGGAGACAGAGGCGTTTTGCCTGTTTGTCGATGAGCTTATCGGTGAGCAGCAGGCGGTTGTCAAGCCACTGCCGAGATATATTCAGAAGCACAATGTCGGATTGCGGGGTATCGGCGGCTGCGCCATACTTGGGGACGGCTCGATAAGCCTTATCATTGATATTAATAACCTTTTGCTGTGAGTATATATAACTGCCGCGCCGATGTTTTGTGGCTGCGGCAGTTTTGCTTATGCGGCCGCTTAGGCCGCGAAATTTTTAGGAGGGTATTATGAAAGGGAGATTGTTGGCGTTGGTTTTATGCGCGGTGTTGCTGCTGTCGGCGGCGCCTGTGGCCGCGGCGGAGACTGCGGAGCTTTTTGCGCTGCCGTTTAAGGATGTCAGCGTGACAAGTCCTTATTATTACGCGATCAGTTTTGTGTACGATAACGGGTTCCTCAAGGGTGTGAGTGACGACAGGTTCGAGCCCGGAGGACTGATGACCCGTGCCATGTTCGTGGCGGTTCTCGGCAGGTACGCGGGGTTTGACATCTCGGGATATGGGGCGAGCTCGTTTGACGATGTGCCGGAGACTGAATATTATTCGGACTCTGTGGAGTGGGCGGCGAAAAATGATATCGTCACCGGAATCGGGGATAACAAATTTAATCCCGACGGATTTATAACGCGCGAGCAGATGTTTACTGTTTTGATGCGCTTTGCTGACGCGACGGGGAAGATGTTCTACAGCGATTATTATGATTACTCGGATTATTATTGGCCCGCTGTGTTTGCCGATGTCGAGGATATCAGCTCTTGGGCCCTTCCGGCTATCGAGAGAATGCAATATGCCGGAGTGCTGAATGCGCAGGACGATGCGTTCCTGCTGCCATTGGAATATGTAACGCGTGGGGAAATTGCCGAGACGCTGCTGTATTTCGACGGATCTCTAATTGATGATTACAGAACGATGCTGGTTCGTGACTTCATTTGGTACCTTATGGGAGAGGGCGAAGGCTCGCTTGAGGCAGCTTATGCCATGATGGGCGATACGGTCAGGGCGCATGTGGACGGCATGGGCGGAATTGAGGCGTTCGCCGCGAGTATATTGGATATAACAGGTGAGATTTTGTATGTTGATGAAATTTTATTTGCGACGGAAATTGGAGGGTATCTGGCTTATACGGCGGATGTATCCGCTGAAAATGGAGGGTATTCTTTCCAAGTGACGTTTGACGCTGAGGATAAGGTAGCCGGTGTCGTTGTGTCGCAGGATACAAGCGGCGCGGAGCCGCGAATTGAGATGCCGGGCGGATATTTGGAGTCGGCGGTCGTTGTCGACGCCGGAATGGGATATCCGCTGGAGGGTCTTGTCGTCAGGCCGGAAAATGCGGAGACGAAGGTTCCCGCCGTCCTGCTCGTGGCGGGGTCGGGGCCGGCGGATTATGATGAGATTATGGGCGTGAACCGCATTTTCGGGAAGTTTGCGCGCGGGCTTGCCGAGCGGGGCGTCGCGACGATGCGGTTCAACAAGCGAACCTATCAGTATCCGAATATCGCGGCTGAGGTCGAGGATTTTTCAGTTAGGCACGAGTATATTGAGGATGTCCTCGCGGCTGTTGAGCTCCTGAAAGCTCAGCCGGGGGTTGACCCTGAGAGGGTATATATTGTCGGACACAGCCAGGGCGGGATGCTTGCACCGAGGCTTGCGGCTTCCGGAATAGATGTCGCGGGGATGGTATTGCTCGCGGGTTCTCCGAGAAATCTGATGGACATAGGATATGACCAGCAGATGGATACGCTCGGCTATTACAGGGATTTGGGGCTGGATGAGATTGCGGATATGTATGAGGAGATAATCGCGGGGTTTGAGGCGGAGCGCGCCGCCTTGGAAGCGATGACTGAGGATGAGGCGCGGGATTACGAGGGGATGGTCTATGGCTTGCCTGCGTATTATATGTATGATTTGGTCAATTTTGATGCCATTGCCACCATCAAAAAGCTTGCGATTCCGACGCTTATATTGCAGGGCTCGAAGGATTATCAGGTTTATGCCGATGTTGACTTCGAAATCTATAAAAAGGAACTTGCGGGCGAGGATTATGTGAGCTTCAAGCTCTATGAGGGGCTGAGCCACGGATTTATGCCGACTCAGGCGACTAACCTTATCGAATCGGTGTTGGAGTATTCTCAGCAGATGGAGGTTCCGGGCGAGGTCTTTGATGATATTGCGGATTGGATTCGAGGCAACTGACAAATTGGATTTTGGTAATTTAAATCACACCATGGGCTGGGGCTTGTGGTGTGATAGTATCAAAAAGCCGCACCTCACGGGAGCGGCTTTTTTGTTTTATCAGCTTCGTGTTTGAAGCGGGCGAAATAGTGGTTGGATTACTATGCTATTCTTTCAACATCCATCCGAAGTCCATAAAAGAATTTGAGCCAGTCGGGCTGCTGCTCAAGTTCAGGAAGCAGTCTTTGTAATCTGCGCTTGCCTACACGTTTATCTAATATAGTGAACAGGCGCACAATGGCGCTGACGGAGGCTAAGCAATCATCAACGCTATGATTTTGGTAGTAATGGAAAGCGTCGTAAAACGCAAACTGGTCAAAACTACCTCGATTCTCAGCTTCGAGGTGAACTATATCCCAATACTCCCAATAGTTGCTGCAGCCTTTTTTTAGAGCTTGTTTGTAAAATCACGAACACAGTGCTATTTCAACAAAAGTGCAATAGCAGCAAGATAAACAAAGGCCAAATAAGAATCATCCCGCTTGTCATAGCG
>JGI994J12354_10004064_pt1 | contig 13318 bp, 18 predicted proteins | sample IntmicLarv3ML3BL_FD_12354 | JGI IMG/M metagenome (IMG submission 12354)
GTAGAAGATATAGAAGCATTAATGCTTTGTTTTAATATGTATGGTATTGTTGATATAAATAATCAACAACGGTTAATATATACCACTAATGATATAAATGGTTTACAACAAATAGTGATGAATATATTAGGTTTTTATGAAAATCCATATTGGGATGTGGTTTTAAAATGGTTTAAAAAATATACAATTGTAACCACAAATAGTATTAGTGATATACCTCTTGATAAATTGAAAACAATAAAAATAAGTTTAATTGATAATTGTAAAGATATGAATAAAAATCAATATCAAAGGCTTCATGATAAGATAAATAAGTTAATTGAAATTACTAAATTGCAAACTATTTGTGATGTTCAACAACATATTGAACAATATTGTAAAGATATTGACATTTCACCACTGGATAAATATTTTAAACAGTTATATGTATCACTTTTTGGAACATATATATATCAATTGGAACAAGGAAAAGCTAAAAATTTATTAATCTTACATTTAGTAGAACAGTCTTTTAAACAACAAGAATGGGAGTAAAGAATAAATGAAATTTATCAAATCATCATATGAAATACTTACAGATATTAATGAAGAATTGTTTTATAAAACAATTGAAAGAACTGCGCGTCTATGTTATAAAAGTGAAGATAAGATAACCGAAGATACTTCATCTGCAATAAAGTTAATTAAAAATTTACTCAAAAATGGACATGAAGCAATGATTGAGCATGCTCCAAATATTCAAGTTAAATTTATTTGTGATAGGGGAATATCACATGAATTGGTTAGACATCGTTTATTTTCTTTTGCACAAGAATGTTTGACAGGTGATGTAAAGGTTAGAAAAGATATAACTATTAAAGAATTATATGATAGACAAGTAAATGGAACATGTTATGACAAAACGCATAATAAAACTTTACATTTAAGAAGTAGTGATGATAACGGAAAAATTATACCACATAAAATGGATGATATTATATATACTGGAAAAAATAACGTTTATAGAGTTACCACAAAACGTGGATATACTATAACTAGTACAGATACTCATAAGTACATGATTGATAATAATAAATTTAAAGAATTAAAAGATTTGGCCATTGGTGATACGGTTATGGTTAACGGGCGAAAATGTTTATTAAAGATAAATGATAATATATTAAGTAATTTATATTTAAAAGAAGGTTTATCACCTTATGAAATTGCTGAAAATTTTAATGTACCATATCATACAGTTGTTAGAAAATTAAAACAAATTGATATATTTAAAAGTAGATTAAATGATAAAAACAAAGAAAAATATAATAAAAATCATACAAGTGAATCATATGAAAAAATACGTCAAAAAAATTTAGAAAATTATGCAAATGGTGCAACAGCTTGGAATAAAGGATTATCCGAGCATGACCACCCTTCAGTAAAAAGGCAAGCTGATAATTTGAGAAAAGTGCATCATAATAATGGTTATGGAAAAAATAATAGTAATTATAAATATGGGACAACTACACCTTATTCACAATTTGTAAATTCTACTAGTTGCGAGGTTTGTGAAAGTTCTGAAAATTTAGAACTTCATCATAAAGATAAAAATAGAAAAAATAATACACTAAACAATTTAATTAAAGTATGTGAAAATTGTCATTCAGTTTTTCATTTTGGTTGGCATGTTGGTAACAAAATTACACCTGATATAATTACCAATATTGAATATATTGGAATTGAAGATACTTATGATATTATTATGACCGAACCATATCATAATTTTATAGCAAATGGATTTGTAGTACATAATAGTCAACGTTATGTGAATTATAAGAATAATGATGATATAGAATTTATCATTCCTAACAATGTACATCCTATACATAGTTTAGCATTACTTGATTTAGACGATACTAGGGATGAACTAATTTTTGATGTAATTGATAATGATAGTGAAACAGACAGAAATGCTCTCACTGCATTTATATTATCTTGTAAATATGCTGAAGATACATATAAGCACTTAATACAAAATAATTGGACTCCACAATATGCTCGTAGTGTATTACCAAATACCGTTAAAACAGAAATTATTGTAACAGGTAATATTAGAGAATGGAGAAATTTCTTTAAACTTAGAGTAGATAAATCAGCTCATCCGCAAATGAGAGAATTAACAATACCATTGTTAAAGGAATTGTGTAAAAAGTTACCAATATTATTTGGTGATATTTGTTTAGATATAGTAACATTATAATGAAATGAGGTAGTAAATATGAATAATGAAATTAAACAATCAAAAATACAAATATTAGCAAATAATATTTGTGATAAACTTATAAGTAGAGGTATCATTATTCATAGGTTTGATAATATTAATAAAGAAACAACTATTATGAAGTTTGATTATGGTGTTGCTTGTATGTTAACTATTAAAAATACTATTGAACAAAAATCTGCATATACACGATTTAATTTAGTATTAGATATAAATGAATATAAAAGAGATTACTATAATCCTAATGCAAAATCACCATCTATTATTGATTGTTATCCTATAGCTGAATTAGATTTATTAATTGAGGATATAATTGATATGAGACAAGACAAATTACAAGTAATGAGTAAAGATAATTATATGCGGCGAATGCAAGAGGTTATATCTTTTGATGTAAAAACGTCACGACCAAATTATTTTTGGAAAAATGCGTATTTAATTGATAGCTGTTCTGAATTTATACATGATTGGAATTTAAATATATGATGGGCTGGTTATTATTATGAATACACAAAATAAATCACAATATAAGTTTTTCTTTTATTTTTTTGATTATAGTAAATGGTTTGAATTACAAACAATAGATTGCCAATGATATTTGTAATGAGTTGCAATATACAGGCGTTATAATTCATAGATTTGATAATTTTAAAAAAGATACTATTGCTTTAAAATTAGATTATGGTGTTGCTAAAATGATTTTCATAAAACCCATGTTAAATCACAACATTATACATGCAAGATTTAATCTAATATTAGATTTGGATGTATATAAAAAATCACAAACTAAAAATGGAAGATGTTTTACAACCAATGCTTTTTATCCAAAAGAAAAAATTGATATGATGATACGTGATGTTATTAATGTACGACATAAATTGTTAAAGTTACTTGGTAGTGATGGTTATAAATTTGAAATGCAACAAAAAATTGATTTTGATTTAAAATTAGCAAGACCAAATTATTTTTGGAAGTCTGCGTGTTTACTTCACGGTTGTTCTAAATTTATAAATGACTGGAAATTAGATTTACCATAATACTCTTATTAAGGAAAGATAAAAACTATGAAAAAGATTAGAAACAACATTTTTGAAACAAATAGTAGTAGTAGTCATTCAATTTCAATTAGTTTAATAGGTGAAATTGAAAGTATACCATGTAATACTATTTTAGACGTTGCACAAAATGAAATAAATTATCATGAAAATATGCATCATGTGGATTGTGAATCTGGTGTAAATACTATAACTGCTCATATAACAGGTAGTTTGAGTAAATTACAATTTATTATAATTTACTTTATTTATGATATGAAATATGTTTCATCAGTAATAAAATTACAATATTTTATGGAAATTATTATTTATGTAAAACTAAAATATAATACTAATATTGATTTTTCAGGAATTAATAATACATATGTTTTTGACTATAATCCAAATGATAATGATAATGATAATATATTTGCAGATACGTTAATGAACGAATATCCTAATGTTGAAACTTTATTTCAATCTTTTATTTATGATGATTTAAAGTATATTAATTTAGAACAAAAAGAATATTAATGTAATTTCAATTTTTCTATTTACATTTATAAGCTTTTATGTTATAATGATAACACAATCAAATAAATGAAATGGGGAATTTTACTTATAAGCATGAATAATACAAATATAAAACAAATAATTAAACAAAAAGAATATAATTTTCTTAGAACTAATAATTTGATAAAAGATAATATACTTTTTCTTACTATAGGTGGAAGTCATGCATATGGGACAAATAATGAGAATAGTGATATAGATATTCGTGGATGTATTTTAGACCCTCTTTCAAATATTATTCAATCATTTAATTTTGAAACAGTTACAAATACTGAAACTGATACAACTATTTATACTGTTTTTAAACTAATTAAATTATTGACAAATGCAAATCCAAATATAATTGAGTTATTAGGTAATTCTTATGAAAGGTATTATATTCCTAATGAACATTCTAAGATAACAAATATGCTTTTAGATAATAAGAATATATTTTTATCAAAGAATGTTATTAACGCTTTTAGCGGATATGCAGGTTCACAATTACGTCGTTTACAATGTGCATTGGCTAGAGATAAATATACTCAAGCACAAAAAGAAAATCATATTATAAAATCATGTAATAATGTTTTAGATACTTTACAATTCAGAACATCAAAAAAATATGTAAGAGATGATTTTGAATTATATATTGATAAATCAGATAAAGAATATTTAGATGAAGAAATCTTTTGTAATATCAATTTAAAAAAGTATCCATTACGTGATACAAAAAATATATTAAATGAATTGACTAATGTTATTAAGTCATATGATAAAAATATGATAAATGGCAGGAATAAAAAGAAAGACGATAATCATCTCAACAAACATGCAATGCATTTAGTACGTTTATATTTAATGTGTTTTGACATATTAGAAAAAAGAGAAATTAATACATATAGGGAACATGATAGAAATTTCCTTTTAGACATTCGCAATGGTAAATATCAAAAGCAAGACGGTACATATTATCAAGAATTTTTTGAATTGATTGATGAATATGATAAACGAATTAAATATGATTCTAAGCATACAGAATTACCTGATAAACCTAATAATAAAGTTATTGACGAATTAAAATTTGAAATTACAAAATATATTATTGAAAGAGAGCAATAAATAATGAAATATATTATTACTTATAATAGCGGAAAAGAATATATTGTTGATGATTTTGAAGATTTGTATGAACCAATTGAAAATATTGCAGGTACTGAAGAAGCTATAGAAGTTTGTAGTTGGGCAGAACATGCTTATTGGGAAGATAAATATGAGCACTATAGATTTATTATAACCATGAAAGAAGATTAATTGTTATGATTAAACTTATTAAAGAGATATTACATGAATCAAATGAATTATCAACAGGTATATTTTGGTATGATACATTTGAAGAAAAACTAATAGTAATTAGTAAATATTGTGATTTAGGCGGAAATTCAAATAATATATCAGATTACAATGCAAAATCAGGTTTAACTTATAATCATAAAAATAGTTGGAATGATATAAAACAAGAATATAAACAATATCGTTAATATGAGTTTGATTATTTTCCTCGTGGTCGTGTAATGATAAATAATGGAAAAATTAACATTTATATGAATACTAATTTAAACACTAACATATTGCAAAATAAAATTATTTCTGAATTTGGATTGATATCTTTTAAAAGTAAAATAAAGTGGCATATAGATAATTCAAAGTATTATAAATGTTATTCTAAATAAGGAGTAAGAAATATTTACAATAGATGAAGTATCTGGCGTAGTAAATATAAAAAGTAATATTTCAAAATTTTAATTTCTCTATTTACATTTATAAGTATTTATGTTATAATGATAACATAATCTAGAAAAATGAAATGGAAAATTTTATTTATGAATAATAAATATAATGTCTATTCAAAATTTGATATACAAAAACATAAAGAAACATTTATCAATTATTTAGAAGTATGTATTGATATAGATGGTACAATCAATTATGCAGTACCATCTCATCAAGAATATATGATAAATAAAGGAATGTTAAAACATAATTGTACAAGACAACAATATTATGATATGTGTCCAAAGGAATATTATGGAGATTATTTGAATTGGTTAAGTCAAGATACGCAAATAATTGTTGTTTGGGGAAATAATGGTTATATGGGTATTCCTAATAAAAAGCAAAAAGAAGCAATAAAATTATTACAAGATGAAGGTTTATTAAAATTATAATACTAAAAAGAAGTGTATAATAATGTTAGAAATATTAAATATACTAAAACCATATATAGTAAAAGAAACAGAAACTATATATTCTGATTTCTCAATGACTTATCAATGTATACCTAATTTCAATATTTATATGCGTAATAAGAAAGATACAGATATATATGAATCAATTATTGAACAAGAAATAGGTAAAACTAATTTTAAAAATATAAAAGTTATCTTTGTAACAATAAAACAGAAAACAATTCAATTTCAAATAATATTTAAAAAAACTAATATACCATTTGTAAGTAAACAAATATTATCAATAGATACTCTTAAGTTTCTCATTAATGAAGGAATTATAAAATTTAGTAACAAAAGTGATAAATAATTTTATTTTTATATACAAGGAGAAAAATGAATAAACAATTACCCTAAAATACTAACCAACTAAAGATATTACTATTAGATAATAAAACAAAATATAGATTATCCTCGATACTGAATCATATATAATAGATAAAAACGGTATATACTTATAATCAATTTCATAATAAATATAAGAATATCATCAAACTAATAGACCCATATAATGGAAATTTAAACGTTCATATTATTCGGTTGTAACTAGTAAATATATAATAAACTGACTCAGAGATTATATTAAACTAAAAAACTATTTATTTCTTATAGTTGCTAGCAGCGGTTTCTATGCCATCATAGCTAATTACATTTATTTCTAGTTAGTTATTTACATTTATAAGTATTTATAGGAGAATAAAGACAATATGAATTATAAAGCAATTAAATTGGCAAAAATAGTAGAATACTTATTAAATGGAGCAATTATAGAAATTAATAATATTCAATACATGATGACAACTGATTATAAGATTAATGAATTAAGTTCAAATTATTTAGATAAAGATTGTAAAGTAGTAAATGAAAATATACAATTATATGATTTAGCAAAATCATTGGTAGATAAAAACGACAATCAAGTTAAGATACTATAAAAAGAAAACAATAAGGAGAATATGAGCAAAATGAAAACAACATCAATGGACAGTAAAACAAAAGCATGGGATTATATCAAAAGAGAATATGGTGTAAGAGATATTAAAAAGAGTTCTAATAGTTCAGTTAAACATGAATTAACAGGTACAAATTATCATGTACTAGAATCAGGTTCATATAAACTTGAAGTTATTAGTAATACAGGTACAATGGTTGAATCAATTGAATGTAAAAGTATGAATTAAATACCATTTATTTATATTCTTTTTTTATTATCATGTTTTTAACTCAGATAAATTACAAAGTAAGGTGGTAATGTATAATGATAAAGCTGCATATCAATAGTATTCCAAAAGAAGTAATTGAAATTATTACTACTTTAAACAATAACGGGTATATGGCTTATTTAGTTGGCGGTTGTATTCGTGATTCAATTATACATAAACAAGTTAAAGATTGGGATATAACTACAAATGCATTACCTGAACAAATTATTAATTCTTTTTCTAATTATGAGCAAATACAAATTGGTAAAGACCATGGAACTATTGGTATTATTATCAATCATACTTCTTTTGAAATTACTACTTTTAGAATTGATAAAGATTATACTGATAATAGACATCCTAATGAAGTTGAATTTACAAATGATATTATTAAAGACTTAGCAAGACGCGATTTTACTATTAATGCAATTGCTTATGATATTACCAATGGAGAATTGATTGACCCATTTAATGGCTATTCAGACATTCAAAATAAACTAATTAAATGTGTTGGAAATCCAATAGATAGGTTTACAGAAGATGCATTACGTATATTACGTTGTTTTAGATTTGCATTTAAGTATCAATTTCAAATAGAAAAGTATACTGAACAAGTTGCATATAATTTATTTGATAGATTATCTTATATATCAATAGAACGTATTCAATCTGAATTTAATCAAATTTTGATGAATAACTATGATAATTCAAATATGATATATAAGTTTATGATTTATTTTTCTCAACTATTTATACCTGAATTATTTAATTGCATTGGTATAGAACAAAACAATGATTGGCATATATATGATGTATTTGAACATATCATGGAAACAACAAATATTGCAACAGAATATATAGATGTAAAACTGGCTTGTTTGTTACATGATATTGGTAAAGTACCTTGTAAAACCACAGATGAAAAGAATATAGACCATTTTTATGGACATGCTGAAAAATCAGTAGAAATGGCAACTGATATTTTAAAGAGATTAAAGTATTCAAATGAGATAAGCAATAATGTTTTAACTTTGATAAAATACCATGATTATTTGAATGATACTGAATTTAATAAAAAGCATGTAAGAAAACTATTAAATAAAGTAGGTAAAGATTTAATTTATAAATTATATCAGGTTAAAGTAGCAGATGCTGAAGCACAATCAGAATTAGCTGAAGAAAAGATTAAATATATTTTTCAAGGTATACATAATACTAAAGAAATATTAGAAGCAAAAGAACCATTCAATTTAAAAGATTTGGCTATTGATGGACATGATGTAATGGAACTTAAATTTGTTGGTAAAGATATTGGAATAATATTAAATAAATGTTTAGCTTTAGTTTTACAATTTCCTGATTTAAATAATAAAGATGATTTAATTTATTATTGTTCTGAGTATAAGGCAAATAGAATTGATAAAGGTATTATTTGATGAATACTATGGATTATGTTCGTGGACATGTTTTTAAATTATTAGGATTAAAACATTTAAATGTTCCTTATACAAATACTTTTCAACAAAAAATATATCTACTATATTGGTTAGGTGTAAACCTTAATTTTGTAACATATCATGTTGGTACATACTCATATTACTATTGGGGTTTACATTGTCCTGAGTTGTGGGAATATTTATATCAAGAATGGAATATATTAAAGGAAATTGATTATTCTAAATATCCATTGAGACAAAAAGTAATTGATGAAATTAATATAGTAAATTGCTTTAAGCAATATAAACCTGATAATATAGATGTTGAAAATTGGTATAAACTATTAGCATTGTTTGTTTATTCAAGTAAAACAAGAAATCATTCATTAAAAAATATTGAATTAACAAATTCATTATTTACAAAAGAAAATATTATATTAGCAAATGAATTGTTATCTAAAACAGAAATACTTGGTAAAATTATAAATTAACAAAAAAGAAGGTACAATATAATGAGTAATTTTATACCTATTCGTGATGCATTAAATAAAAATATTGATTCAATGATAAAACAATATAAAAAACTATATGTAGTTCATATTGATAAAGATGAATTTTGGAATTTGTATTTAGATTCATTTCCTAAAGGTACAAATGAAATATTTAAAGAACGTAGAGAATATGATTGTAATTATTGTAAATCATTTATTAGACATATGGGAAATGTTGTTGCAATTACAGAAGATAATCAATTGAAATCTATTTGGGATTTTGCTATTGATGATAATAGATTTACTCCTGTTTTTAAAGCATTAACTCAATATATTTATAAACATAATATTCAAAATATATTTATTTCAAATGATAAAACATTAGGAATAAAACAAAATAGACAAATTATTACACCTCATAATATTACTACATGGAATCATTTCTATTATGAGCTACCTAAAGAATTTATTAATAATTCATATGATACTATTGAAACGATAAAAGGTAATAAACATGCTTCGTATACAGTATTTAAAGGTTCATTACAACAAATAACCATTGATGCAATTGAAATCATACTTGAGTTAATTAATAGCAATACACTCTATAAAGGTATTGAATGGAAACATCAGTTAGAAACACTATTAGATTATAAACAAAAATATGATATATTGAAAAATGATATTGAAAGAGATAATTTTATTTGGAAAGCTTCTATAGAACTTAATGAATCAATTAGCAGAATCAAAAATCATTCAATTGGTAATCTTTTGTTAGATATTTCTGAAGGTATGGATTTAAATGAAGCTGTAAAACGATATGAAAAAATTGTTGCTCCAACAAGTTATAAACGTCCAAAAGCTATTTATACTCAAAAAATGATTGATGATGCTAGAAAGAAGATAAATGAGCTTGGCTTCTCAGATGCCCTACAGCGTCGTTTTGCCAACCAAAGTGATTTGACTATAAATAATATTCTTTATGCAAATCGCACCCAAATTGGTGGCATTAAAGATGAACTAGATGTATTTGAATCTTTGTCAAGTAATGTTGCTGTAAAAGCAAAGCAATTTGATAAAGTTGAAGAAGTAACTATTGAAAAATTTATTAATGATATTTTACCAACAACAAGAAATATAGAAATATATTTGGAGAATAGATTATCAAATAATTTAATGTCAATTATTACAGCTAAGAATAAAGATTCTAAATCAATGTTTAAATGGAATAACTCATTCTCATGGACATATAATAATAATCTTACTGATAGTTTGTTAAAAGAACAAGTAAAGCAAGCAGGTGGTAAGGTGGATGGTGTATTAAGATTTAGTATTCGTTGGAATGATACATCAGGAGAACATGATAAAAATGATTTAGATGCACATTGTATTACTCCAACACATCATATTTATTTTTCACAAATGAATGACAAGATAACACAAGGTAAATTAGATGTTGATAATACATATCCAAAAGTAAATATTCCTGCTGTTGAAAATATTACTTGGCCAAACAAAGATAAAATGGTTGATGGTACTTATATTTTTAGTGTTCATGGATTTGCAAATCGCGGTGGAACAAATGGATTTAATTGTGAAATTGAATTTGATGGCAATTGCTATCAATATGATTATCCATATAATGTTAAAGAAAAAGAAACAGTACAGATTGCTGTAGTAACATTAAAGAATAAAGAATTTACAATTCAGCATAATATTGAACCATTAAATATAATGAGTAAAGATATTTGGAATTGTAAAACAAATACTTTTATTCCTGTTCAAATGCTATTACATTCACCTAATTACTGGGATGAACAAACTATTGGTAATAAACATTATTTCTTTATTCTTAAAGATTGTATAAATCCAGATAGACCATCAGGTTTCTTTAATGAATATTTGCATCAAGATTTAAATCCACATCGAAAAGTATTTGAAGCAATCTCAAATACAATGAGAGTAGAACATATAGATAATCAATTGTCAGGTATTGGTTTTAGTTCTACACAACGAAATGATTTAGTTATTTGTGTAGAAGGTAAGACAAAAAGAATGTTGAAAATTAAGTTTTAATTGTGAAAATTAACAAAAATAATAATAGGCAACATAAACGCATATTAAAAACTAAAAAGTCAACTGTATATAAAATAAGTTCAAATGTGTGCTCTTTAATGTGTGATGAGTTAACAAAAATAATAATGACAATTGAAAACAATGATTAAAATGTTACATTTGAGTATATATAAATATATAAGATTAAACACTTCATTAAAAGGAGATTAAAAACATGGAAAACAAATTTATTTATGCTATTAGAAATAAGATGAGATTTCAAACACCTAAAGGTATTTTATCAACAGAAGATTTATTTGACTTATCACTTATACAGCTTGATTCAGTTTACAAAGGATTGATGAAACAATTAAAAGAAAAAGATGAAGAATCATTATTGACAGTTCAAACAAAAGTTGATACTGATTTGCAAGTAGCAATTGATATTATCAAATACATTGTTGCAGAAAAACAAGCAGCTAAATTAATTGCAATTGAAAAAGCAGAAAAACATAATAAATCTAGATTACTGGCAGATTTAATTGCTAATAAAGAAAATGAAGAACTTGCCAATAAATCTATTGATGAATTGAAAGCAATGCTGGCAGAAATACAAGAATAATAAAAGTATTAAAATAAAAATATTATTTTTAGTTTAATAAAATGATTCATTGATGTTGTATTATGTTTAATTTGAAGTAAACAATTTACATTCCACATCCCTTATGTTATAATTACATTGGATGTGGAATGTTTTAATATATGTAGCATTCATTCTAGCCATCCATTTCAAGATTTACAGGCTTAACATTAGAATCAATATAGTAAGAAGGGAAAAGTGTAAAACAGGATGAAACGGGACATAACACAAAAAAGAAGAGATAAGATAAATTATTACTTGGATTTGGCAGAAGTAGTAGCAGAACGTTCAACATGTATTAGAAAACAATATGGTTGTATTATTGTAAAGAACGATGAAGTAAAATCAACAGGATATAATGGAGCTCCAAGAGGTTGTGCTAATTGTATTGATTTAAATGTATGTATACGAGATGAACTGAATATACCTAGAGGAGAACGCTATGAAGCCTGCAGAGCCATTCATAGTGAAAGTAATGCAACCAGCTGTAAGATGTGTAAAAGAATTATTATCAATGCAGGTATTAAACAAGTTATTGTTCGAGATACAAAAGATACATATAGGATTATTGATGTTCAATCTTGGATTGATAATAATCTATTGAATGATAACATTTTAGGTTATTAATATGAAAATTAACAAAAATAATAATGACAATTGAAAACAATGATTAAAAACTAAGTTTAGAGTATATATAAATATATAAGTTCAAGTATTCTTTTAAACATAGAAAATGATAATGATATTTAAAAACAATGATTAAAAAATTAATTTTGACCATATATATAATATATGTATTTATAGCATTCTTTTAATTAGTGTTAGAAAGAGGTAAAATGTTTAAGATAATCATATATAAAAATGAAGCATATACGATTAGTAAATCAATTCCACACTATATATATGTAAGACTTCCAAAAATAATTCAATATGAACATTTGAAATATATTAAAGAAGAATATAATCCAACAATTAAAATGATGTCTTATTGTTTTAGATTAAATGTAAAAGATACACAATATAAAATTATAAGTAATCATAACATTCAATTTGATATGATTAATATTAATACACTAGAAATATATAATTGGACTTTATTTTGTCATCCATTAGACGTTACAAAAACTAAAAGAGGTTTCAATCCACGCAGGGCATATAGTCTTGAAGATTTTACATGTAAACAAATTACACATGATTAATAGTTTTCTATTTACATTTATAAGTATTTATGTTATAATGATAATGTTAAGATAAATTAACCAAGAATTTGTACAAACTAAACAATAGAGCATTCATCAGCATCTAGCGATTTATCTTATCACTATTGTCAATATAAACAAATAATTAATAATGTTTATTA
>JGI994J12354_10004065_pt1 | contig 13318 bp, 14 predicted proteins | sample IntmicLarv3ML3BL_FD_12354 | JGI IMG/M metagenome (IMG submission 12354)
ATTTGGTCATATTAGGGTTTCCAAAGGGAAAGAGGCTCATTGTCAACAAGGAAATTGGAATAAATGAGACATGGTTTTAGGACATTTTGTCGAATGAATGACAGATATTATTAATTTATGAAAATAAGTTTTTTCTGATTCATTTGTGATAATATATTTGTATTATTCATTTTTAAAAAGAACAAACGGCATAATTTTTAAAACTATTGCCGTTTATTTAAAAGTTATTTTTAAAATATCCTTATTTATTTTTGTTGTTTCATAATAAAACTCTATTAAATCATAATATTTTCTACTTCTAATTGATATATTTCGAATTATTAGTTATATAGCTTCTTTCTATTTCAAAATCATCTAATACTCTATCATAAATCATAAAATCATATATGTCTCCTGTATATTGACGAGTATTTGTTGCATTTGCTCCTAAATATGTAGTTTCTCTTGCTGTTGGATTTGTTTTTGTTAGCATTTCTCCTGTTATTTCTCCATTCACATAAAGGGTTATTCTTGTACCATTATATGTTACTACCACATATGTTGGTTCTGTTTGAGATGGTATAAGTGATGGTTCAAATATTTTATCTTGACCTTGTCCAAAGAATCCTAACCTGTATTGTTGATTACTATGAAGGTATATTGTTGGGAATGGATTTTCTGCAAACAATCTTGGATGTACTCCTACTAATTCTGGTTTTATTGTTATTACCATTGAATAATTATTAGTTATATCTCCTCTAAATCTTACTTTATCATCGATTCCATCAAAACTTAGTTTATTGTTATTCCAAGTAACTCCGACCTTGCAATGTAGCATCATTATTTCCTTGTAAATCCTTCCAAATTGTAGTGGCACTATCATATCCTGTACCTGTATTGTTTACTGAATCATAGTGCAGTATTAATCCTTCTTCTATTGCATTATCTTTTGTTACAAAAACTTGATTTTGATAATATCTAGTTGTATTATCAGTTGTATTTTTAATTGTTACAACATTTTCATATGTATTGATTCTTCCGCCATCTTCTTTATTAATATTTGGCTCAAAAACTCCATTATGTTCTACTATTAAGTCATTTTTAACTTCATATATAGCATCACTTGTAAATTTGTAAAAATCATTATTAACTTTTACAGTTTCTCCTGAACCAATTTTTTTAAATTGATATTCTGTGTTTATAGGGATATTACTTTCACTTATTTCAATTTCATTATCATTTGTAGTTACTGTTCCATTTTCTAAATCTATTATTATTTCATATCCTTTATCTACTACTGAATATGTTCCATTTTCATTTTTGGTTGCATTATATTTTCCTCTTAAAAATGTTTCGAAATTTGTTGCTTTAGGTGTATTTTTTTCAATTGCCCATTCATTAACATATAGTCTTACTCCCTCTAAAATTTCAGCTTTTTCATTTTCAGCTCTACTTTTACTAGCTCTTGCAATTATTCCATTTTCTCCCATTAAAGTTGCAATTGTTATTCCTGCTAATATTAAAAGTACTATTATTGTTATTACTAATGCTATTATTGTTATTCCTTTATCTTTTTTCATATACATCTAAACTCTCCCTTTCTTTTTCATTTTATACTTATTTCATTTATTTATCTTTTTAATATATTTATGAAAACAAAGCAAAAATATATTTTATTTTTTGCTTTGTTCAATAATCTAAATTATATTAATACACTATTATTTACTTGTGAGCTTTGATGTTCATTTTTATATTGCATGTTGGATTTATATCTAATATAAACAATTTCTCCAACAACCACAAGTATTACAATTAATAATAATACTATTAAAGTTTTTAGTTGGTCTTTTTTACTTTGCTTTTTATTCTTTTTTTCTTTAATATTTTCCATTTTATCTATCTCCTAACTTTTGCAAATAAATTAATAATATATTGATTTTTCACATTACATTTAGTCTGTATACTTATAACTATTAGTTATATAACTTCTTTCTATTTCAAAATCAGTTAATACTCTATCATAAATCATAAAATCATATATATCTCCTGTATATTGACGAGTAGTTCCTGCATTTGCTCCTAAGTATGCTGTTGCTGTTGCTGTTGGCAAAGTTGCTGTTGCCATTCTTCCTGTGTATTCACCATTAACATATAGATTTATATTAGTTCCATTATATGTTACTACTACATAAGTTGGTTTATCTGTTACTGGTGTTATAGTTGGTGAGAAAACTTGATCTCTACCTTGTCCATAAAATCCAAACCTGTATTGGTTACCACTATGAAGATACAATGTTGGGAATGGATTTTCTGCAAACAATCTTGGATGTGCTCCTACTAATTCTGGTTTTATTGTTATTACCATTGAATAATTATTAGTTATATCTCCTTTAAAAGTTGCTTTACCATTAATTCCATCAAAACTTAATCTATTATTGTCCCATATAACCCCGCCTTGTAATGTAGCATTATTATTTCCTTGTAAATCCTTCCAAATTGTTGCAGTGTTATCATATCCTGTACCTGTATTATTTACTGAATCATAGTGTAATACTAATCCACTTTCTACTGCATTATCTTTTGTTACAAAAACTTGATTTTGATAGTAACGAATTGTATTATCACTAGTATTTTTAATTGTTATAACTTTATCATAAGATGTAATTCTTCCTCCTGATGCTCTACTAATATTAGGTTCCCACTCACCATTGTATTCTACTGTCAAATCGTTTTTTATTTCATATTGAGAATTATTAGCAAATTCATATAATTCATCATCAATTTCTATTATTTCTCCTGAACCAATTTTCATAAGTTGTTCTAATGTTGTTATAGGAATTACTGTTTCATTTAGTGTTGCATGATAATTTTTGTCTATTTCACTTTGAGTAAGTGGTCTATCATAAATCATAAAATTATACATATTACCTTTAAACTGTCTGTCTAATACTTCTCTTCCACCTAAATATGCTTTTTCTATTGAAGTTGGTGCAACTGTTGAAGCTATACTAGATATAAATTCACCATTAATATATAAACTAATATGAGTTCCATTATAAGTCATTGCTGTTTGTATAAACCCTTCAAATCTTGAATTAGGAAATCTTACATCAACTCCATGACCAAATATACCTAATACTCTTTGTGCTGCTACATTATCAATATATAAAGATGGGAATGGATTTTCACTATAAATTCTAGGAAATGTGCTATTTTGCACCGTTTTATCAAAGTAAAAAGTAGATATTACTGTGTATGTTGCTGGAATATCTCCTTTGAATAATACTCTATCATCTATCCCATCAAATTTCAATGAACTATTCTCCCATTTTGGGTTATCCATTAATGTTCCATCATTTGTTCCTACTAAATCTCTCCAAATAGCACTGCTTCCATCATGCCCTTCTCCTGAATTATTCACTCCATCATAAAGTAATATTAATCCATCCCTAACAAATTTTATTTTAGGTCCTGTTGTTATTTTGAAATAATCACTATCACTTGCTATCCAACCACTATTATCTAAATTATGAAGTTTTGCATCTACTTCTATTTTTACTTCAATTGTTTTAAAGTAATAATCTGGCACTACTGAAACACCATCAAAAAATACAATTTTATATTCATAATGATGTTCTGTTTCTCCTGCTGTTGTGGCTATTCCTGTCATTCCTGTGGTACTGTCTAATAATCTAGTTTCTATTTTTTCTCTTATACCATTAAATGTTCCTACTGATGAATTTATTGAAGTTTGGTCATTTACATTTAACTTGATTATTGCAGATGTATCAATTCCTGATTTTAATTCATTTATAATATTTGCATCACTTACAATGGCTGGATAAACAAGTATTACCCCTTCTTCTTTTAAATCTTTATTAAAATTTATACTCAAATATATATCTGTTGATATTCCTGAAGAACCCGTATTTTTAACATCAAAACTAAATTTTGCTATTTCATCTGGTTCAATCCTTATACCTGTATCATGGTTTTCATCTGGTGTAACAAAATTTGATGAATCTTTATATATTTTCAAATTATCTAGTTCTACTGATAATGTTCCTGTGGTCATATTTGCTTTACTTAATATATTGTCTGAAAGTAAGCTATTTATTTCTGATAATAATAGCATTAAAGAAAATGAAATGAAAATCAAAAATATAATTATTTTACTTCTTTTTCTTAATTTATATCTTTTTTTCATTACATTACCTCTCTTCCTAATATATTTTGCTTTAGTTAATATTTTCTAACTTAATGACTAATCTCTTTTCTGATGTGTTATTACAAGTAATTAAAGTTACTTCTTTATTTTCTTTGTTATTTTGTTCTAATGATTCCATTTGTGTTGGATATATATAATATTTGTCATATACTATATATTCTACCTTGTTTCCTTTAAAATCTGTAAGTTCTATTTTATCTTCATTTTCTAATTTATACAAATTACTGAAAAAATTTCCATTTCTCATATTATGTCCAATTAAACATAAATTTCCTATTTCATTAATATTTGGTCCTGCATACCTACTTATACTTATATCTAATGAATCCTCATTTTTATATTCTATAATAGGATATTCTATATTTATTTTTTCTATCTTAATTATCCCAATAATTTTATTTCCATTTAATTCTATATCTAAAATTCCTTCATTTCCTATATTTTGCTTAAATTCAGATGCAATTTTATTTAATTCCTTATTTTGCTTATTTGCTGTTATTTTATCATATATGAAAACTCCTATAAATATTAAAATTAGCATAATTAGAATATTTATTGAAATTTTAAGTTTTAGTTTTTTAGAAATCTTTTTAATTCTCATTTTTTTCTTTCATTCTCTTCCCTTTATATCTGTTTTTTATTAACACTCTAACTGCAATTAGTATAATTATAATAGCTATAACTGATGCAACTATAATTATTGCTGTTCCAGGATTGTCAAAAATAGATATAATATGACTTGTTATATTGGTGCTGAAAACCACTCTTCCAACATAATTTTCTTTTGTTACTTTAACATCATCTGGATTATTATTATTGTCTCCTTTGGTAGTTAATTCTTCATTTTCTATTGATATCACTCTATGACAAACATTTCTATCAAATTCTTGTAATTTAAAACTTATAATATCATAATCTTGTACTTTTTCAAATTCACCTTTTTTAACTATAATTAATGAATTTATTTTTAATGTTGGTTCCATTGATCCAGTTTGAATAATATATGGTTTATATCCAAATATATATACTTCTTCTCCTGTTTTATTACTTTGCACAACTAAATATATACAATATCCTAATATAGCTATTGTGAAAAGTAGAAATATATTACTAGCTATTCTTTTTATCTTTTTCAATATGTTCTTTTTCTCCATTACATACTCCTTCATTTGAATTTATATCTATATCCTCTTGCTCTTCTTTTTTATCTTTTTTTACTAATATTATTATTATATAAATTACAATTAGAGCTATTAAAGTGTATAATACATAATAGATTCTTCTATCTTCACCAGCTTTTGGTATTAATGTTACATTTCCACCTTCATTGTTTGTATGTTCTTTATTACCTTCTTCTATTTTTTCTATTACATCTAAGTCTATGTCTTCATCTGAACTTCCTTTAACTCCTATTTTCCATGTTATATTAAATTTTTTATTTATAAATTCATTTCCAGCAAACTTGCTTAAACCTACTCTTATTATTATATCTATTTCTTCATATTGAGTTAGGCTATACATATATTCTTCTACAATATTACTTATATTACCATCTAAATAAAAATTACCATTAAGATATATTTCTAAGGTGATTTTTTCCAATTGTTGAAATAATATATCTTCTGTTGCTTCTATAAAATATAAATTAACATCTTTTGAAGTTTCATTTTTTATTTTTATTGTATAATCAATTTTATCTCCTGGTGCTAAATTCTCAAAATTTACCCAACTATTTATTGTCTCTTTAAAAGTCAATGTATTATTCTCTAAAGTAACAGTAACATCCATATCTGCTGCAAAAACATTAATATTAATATTGATAATTAAAATCATGATCAATATTATTGTAATAGAAAATTTGTTTGTATGTTTTTTCATAAATATTCCCCATTCTTAAATTCTTATATTAGCATTAATTGCCTTAATGTTAATATAAAAATTCACTAACTTTAATATACTATACAATACCTTTTGATATAATACAAAAATTGTTTTGTATTATACCAAAAGTAATATTGTTCTTATTATATTTTATAATGAAAATTCTGTAGTTACAAGATCTGCCCAAGATGCTGCTGTGTTATTTCTGTACTGAATAGCTTGTGTTTTCATTGTGAAGTTTATATCAGTTTGTTGATATTTATTTGTAGCTGAAGAATTGAAATATAATTTATAAGTTGCTGTTTTATTATTTACTCCTGTTCCTTCCACTTCTGCTCCTGTTCCTGTTCCATTTATAATTGTATTTCCACTTTCATAATTCATTACATTAGTAGCATTTGTTCCTATACTTAATGCTGTTGCTTTTACTGCAGGTGTATTAGTTCTTATATCTGCATTAGTAGCTGCTCCTGCATAAATTTCAAATGCTTCTGTTTTTGGTTCAACACCTTCATAGTTTTCTCCAACAGTAAGAGTTACTAAATCTTTAATCCATGCACTTTTGTTTCCTGCATTTGTTACTGGATAACTTACTTCTAGTATATCTCCTGGATTTAAGTTTGTAATTGTTGGGATTGTATCACCTACATTATAAGTATATACATCAGTTTTTTCTTCATCTCCTGATGCTCCTTTTACTGTATAATGTCTAGTTATTGTTATTGTTCCTACTTCCAGATCTAATGTTCCTGTAGTACCTGTTATAGCACCTGTTACAAAATCTGAAAAATATGCAACTGATGCTCCTAAGATAATTATGAATGCTAATAATAGTAATAATATAGCAATTCTATTTTTTTTGTTTCTTTCTGACCTTTCCTTTGTTCTCATTGTTTCTTTTCCTCCTTAATTATTATTATAGATATATTACCATAATTTTATTATTTTGTGATATTTTTAACAAAAATGTCTTATTTTTGTAATATTTGTAATATTTCATTTTTATACTTTAATATATTAAAGTTTGCCCATTTTTTTGTTTTTTATCCATTTCCTATAATTTAAAATATGCTTGTATTTTTTAATTTTTTATTTTTTCATTTTTTTATTTTTCAATACAAAAAACTTGCTAAAACTATATAATTTAATTTTAGCAAGTTTAATTTTGCATTTTTATCCAAATATCCCACGTTTTTTTATTGGTGGTTGCTCATTCATTGTTTTTGCAAGTTCCACTAATAATTCTCTTTGTTCTTTTGATAATTTTTTTGGTGTTTGAAGCATGACTTTAAATATGAAATCTCCTACACTATTTGAATTAATTGACTTAAATCCTTTACTTTTTATTGTAAATTTAGTTCCAGTTTGTGTTCCTTCTGGTATTTTATATTTTTCTTTTGAACCATCAACCATAGGAATTTCAATTTCTGCCCCTAAAGTTGCTTGTGTTATGGTTATTGGAACCTCACATAAAACTTGATTTCCATTTCTAGTATATATCCCATGTTTTCTTATTTTTAATGTTATATATAAATCTCCTTTAGGTCCTCCTTTTTCTCCTGGTTCTCCTTCACCTCTTAATACTAGAGTTTGGCTATCATCTACACCTGCTGGTACTTTAATTTTCACTTTAGGTTGTTTTCTAACATTTCCTCTTCCACCACATTCTTGACATGGTTCTTGTATAACTTCTCCAGTTCCATGACAAGTAGAGCATGTTTTTGTTGTTTGCATTTGTCCAAGTATTGTATTTTGAATTTGAGTTACTTGACCTGCTCCACCACAAGTTCTACAACTAATTGGCGTTGTTCCTGGTTTTGCTCCTTTTCCATGGCATATATTACATTCTTCGTTTCTTACTATTGTAATTTCTTTTTCTATTCCTAAGAAAGATTCTTCAAATGTAACTTCCATACGAATATTTAAATCTGCACCTTTTCTAGGTCCTGTTTGTCTAGAACTTGAAGTTCTTCTTCCAAATCCTCCTCCAAAAACAGATGAAAGAATATCTCCTAGATCTCCAAAGTCTCCAAAATCTGATGAATAATATCCTCCTTGACCTCCGAAAGGTCCTCCTCCTCTGAATCCTTGTGGTCCATCATGTCCAAATTGGTCATACATAGTTCTTTTTTGGCTATCTGATAATGTTTCATAAGCTTCATTAACTTCTTTAAATTTAACTTCTGACTTTTCTTTATTATTAGGATTTGCATCAGGGTGGTATTGTTTGGCAAGTTTACGATAAGCTTTTTTAAGCTCATCATCTGTTGCACTTTTACTTACACCTAATACTTCATAATAATCTCTTTTTCCTGCCATTATTTTCTCTCCTAATCTTTTTATTTTTATTCGTTTTTGTCATATTTATTAATAAAAAAGAGATTTAAGGAATATCCTTTAACCCCTTTTTATTTTTATAATTAAACTTATTTATTATCTTCATCTTCTACTGTATATTCTGCATCATGCACAGTTCCATCAGTTCCTGCTTCTCCTTCAGTAGCATTTGGATCTACTCCTTCAGCATTTGGATTTACATTTTTATATAATTGTTCTGACATTTCATAAAATACTTTTGTTAATTTTTCAGTAGCTTCTTTGATTTGTTCAGTATTATTTGTTTCTAAAGCTTTTTTAGTATTATCAATTTCTGTTTCTACTTTAGCTTTTTCTTCTCCACTGATTTTATCTCCTAATTCTGTCAAAGTTTTTTCACTGTTATATATTAAGCTTTCTGCATTATTTTTAACTTCAATTTCTTCTTTTTTCTTTTTATCTTCTTCTGCATGAACTTCAGCATCTTTTACTGCTTGTTCAATATCTGCATCAGTTAAATTAGTTGAAGCTGTTATTGAAACATTTTGACTATTTCCTGTTGCCATATCTTTTGCAGATACATGCACTATACCATTTGCATCTATATCAAATGTAACTTCTACTTGTGGTACTCCTCTTGGTGCTGCTGGAATTCCTGTTAATTGGAATCTACCAAGTGTTTTATTATATGTTGCCATTTCTCTTTCACCTTGAAGAACATGCACTTCTACTGATGTTTGACCATCTGCTGCAGTTGAAAATACTTGTGATTTTTTAGTTGGTATTGTTGTATTTCTTTCAATTAATTTTGTAAATACTCCTCCATAAGTTTCAATTCCTAAAGATAATGGTGTAACATCTAATAATACTAAATCTTTTACATCTCCTGATAAAACTCCTCCTTGAATAGCTGCTCCTACCGCAACACATTCATCTGGGTTTATTCCTTTATCAGCATCTTTTCCTGTAATTCTTTTTACTGCTTCTTGCACAGCTGGAACTCTTGTAGAACCTCCAACTAATAGAATTTTATGAATTTCATTTGCAGTAAGTCCTGCATCTTTTATTGCTTGATTAACAGGCCCTGCTGTAGCTTCTACTAAATCATGAATTAATTCTTCAAATTTAGCTTTTGTTAGGTTTACATCTAAATGTTTTGGTCCTGTTGAATCAGCTGTTATAAATGGTAAGTTTATTTGTGTTTGTTGTACTCCTGATAATTCAATTTTTGCTTTTTCTGCAGCTTCTTTTAATCTTTGCATAGCCATTTTATCATTTTTCAAGTCAATTCCATTTGATTTTTTGAATTCACTTACTAAATAATTAATTATTGCTTCATCAAAGTCATCTCCACCTAATTTTGTATTACCACTTGTAGATAAAACCTCAAATACTCCATCTCCTATTTCTAAGATAGATACATCAAATGTTCCTCCACCTAAATCATATATTAATATTTTTTGTTCTTGTTCTTTATCCATTCCATATGCAAGTGCTGCAGCTGTTGGCTCATTTATAATTCTTAATACTTCAAGTCCTGCAATTTTACCTGCATCTTTTGTTGCTTGTCTTTCACTATCATTAAAATATGCTGGAACTGTTATAACTGCTTGAGTTACTTTTTGTCCTAAATAATTTTCAGCATCTAATTTTAATTTTTGAAGAATCATTGCAGATACTTCCTGTGGAGAGAATTTTTCTCCTTCTATATCTACTTTTGAATTTGTTCCCATTTTTCTTTTAATAGATATTATTGTGTTATCTGGATTTGTAACTGCTTGACGTTTTGCAATTTGTCCTACTAATCTTTCTCCATTTTTAGAAAATGCAACTACTGATGGAGTAGTTCTATTACCTTCTGCATTTGGTATTACAACAGCTTCTCCTCCTTCCATAACTGATACACATGAGTTTGTTGTTCCTAAGTCAATTCCTATAATTTTTCCCATTTTTATTTCTTCCTTTCTATTTTTAAAATTTAATATTTATATTTATTTTAAGTTGTTTTTCAACTTTTAAAATTAATAACTTATTTTAATTTGCAACTATTACCATAGAGTGTCTAATTACTTTGTTCCCTATTTTATAGCCTTTTCTATATTCTTGTACTATTTCTTTTTCTTCTTTTTCTTCATCTTGAATACTACTTACTGCTTCATGTAATTCTGGGTCAAAAATCTTCCCAACAGTTTCTATTTCTTCCACTCCTTTTGACATCAAAACATCTTTTAGTTGTTTTAGAACCATCTCTACACCTTGTTTATAGTTTTCATCTTTAGTTTCTACTTTTGCTGCATTTTCTAAATTATCTAAAACTGGAAGTATTACTTCAATTATATCTGACATAACTGAGCTATATAATCCGTCTCTTTCTTTTGCACTTCTTTTTTTGAAGTTTTCAAATTCTGCAAGTATTCTTTTATATCTATCTTCCAAATCTTGATAGTCTTGTTTTGGCACCATTTCTCTACTTTCTTCTTGTACTACTTCCTCTTGTATTTCACTTTCTAATATTTTTTCTTTTTCTTTATCAGCCATTTTATACCTTCTTTCTATTCATCAAATTCTTTTAATTTTTTATTAATATATTTCATTACAGAAATAACTTTTGAATAATCCATTCTTTTAGGTCCAATTATTCCAATTGTTCCTATATCTTTGCCATTTACCTTATGTTTAAATGTAACTACACTAAAGTCTTTTAATTCTTCTTTTTCATTTTCTTCTCCGAATATATACATTAATATCTTCTGCAAATCCTGAATTTAGCATATCTGTCATTAATTCTTTTGTGTCTAATACATTAATGAAATTTTTTGCTACTTCTAAGCTATTGAATTCTGGCAAATCAAATGATTTATTAGTGCCTTTTAAGTATAGTTTTTTATCTTCTTCTAGTACTCTTTTTATTTGCTCAATTATTGGTTTTATAACATTTACACTATATGTCATTTCATCATATAGATATTCTTCTAGTGGTCTATCTATTGTCTCTATTGGCTCACTTTTTAATTTGTTGTTAAACATATAATTCATTGTTTCAACTTGTTTTTCATTAATATCTTCATCAAATTTAATTATAGTTTCTTTAACTAGTCCTGTGTCTGTTAATATAACTGCCATAATCATTCTAGTTCCAAGTAATACAAATTTAATTTCTTCTATTAATTGAGTATTAGTTTTAGGGCCGAATTGAAACTGTTGTATAATGTGTTACTTCTGATATAGTATTTGCTGTTACTTTTGTTAATTCTTCTATTTCATTAACTTTTGTCTCTAATTTTGAACTTATATATTTTATTTCTTCTATACTAATATTATCATCTTGAAGCAATTCATCTACATAGTATCTATAACCTTTGGCTGATGGTACTCTTCCACTTGATGTATGTGTTTTATCTAAAAAACCTTTTTTTTCAAGTTCTGCCATTTCATTTCTAATTGTTGCACTACTATATTCTAGTCCATGCTTATTTGTTAAAGCATTCGATCCTACTGGTTCTGCTGTATTAATATACTCTTCCACTATTGCTTGTAGCACTTTCTTTTTTCTATTATCTAACAATTTTTACCACCTCTTTTAGCACTCTTTTTATTTGATTGCTAACTTCTTATATATATTATACTCATTTTTAGCACTTGTCAATACTTTGTGCTAAAAATATTTGTGAATTTTTTGTGAACATATATAAAAAAGTAAGAGTGAGCTATAAATTTAGCCGTTTCCTTACTTTTATACTCAACTTTAAAAATTAAAATTCCCTACTTTTTCAATCTTTTACTTTACTATATTAAAGTCACTCGAAATCCTCCATGGTCATAACTGTCACTTGCATTGTATCCAGCACGATATGTGACTGGATAGGTACTACCACTATAAAAGTAACGACCTCCCCTAACTACTCGAACAGAGCTATCATATTTTTCTAATGTTATTTCCCACACATTTCCTGCTATATCATATATATTCAGTACTTTATTTCTATTTGTAGCTCCTGTTGTTAACAATACATTTGTACTACTTTGTTTTATATATTCTCCATTTACTTCTGTGTAACTTACACTTGATGAACTCGGGTTTATTGTATATTTTCCTCTTTCTATACTAAATTCTGCATTATTATAATTCCCCCATGTTGTACTATCTATTTTTATTTCTTCTTGACTTTTTCCTCCTTTTGTTTCTATATGTTTCATCATTAAATCCCATTGGATTCCAAACATTAAACTTCCTTCCATATTCTCATCTGGTTTCATTTGACTAGCTAAACTCTGTGCTTGTGCTTGAGTTACATAGTTATATACTAAACTATATTGTTTACTTACTGGATTTGTTAATACTGCTGATGGACTTTCTCTTACTGTTTCTGTTCCTATTTCATATCTACTTATCCAAAATCCTCCATTTGTATATACTTTTCCTAACATATTATTTTTTAATTCATTATATTTTTCTTCTTCTATTCCTATTCCATTTATCCATGTATCTGAATGACCTGAACTCCTATATTCAATTGCATATGCTATCATATCATTTTCTATTTTTTCATATTCTGTATTTGTTGTTGCTGTTGTAAATATTTCTTTTGGCACTTCTACCCATTCCCATTCATTTCCATTTTTATCTTTTATTACTATTCCTTTTTCTAGTTTATTTTCTATTATACTTGAACCTTCTGGTACACTTGGGCTTGTATTTTCATTTCCTAATACATTTTCACTATTTCCTACATATCTTCCTATTTCTTTTTCTAATAATTCTAACTTTTCTCTTTCTTTTTCTTCTGCTTCTTCTGTCTTCTTTCTTGCCTCACTTGCTCTTGTTAATAATCCATTTTCTCCCATTAATGTTGCAATTGACACTCCTGCTAATATTAAAAGTACTATTATTGTTATTACTAATGCTATTAGTGT
>JGI994J12354_10004066_pt1 | contig 13313 bp, 13 predicted proteins | sample IntmicLarv3ML3BL_FD_12354 | JGI IMG/M metagenome (IMG submission 12354)
TCAATGCCCATCAGGCAGGGGGTGGAAAAGGTAATCTCCATATCCGTTCCTCTATTCTTTCAGCGACAAAAATACCGTTCGATATTCCGCCGCCACTTTTTTCCAGTCAAATTTGCGGCACAACGCCACACAATTCCGGGACAGTGCGTCATATTCCCGAAGCACACGCTCAATCGCCTCCGCGACCTCCTCCGCCCGATGGCAATCCACCGGAAAGCCGATCTCCCCCTCGGGAAACTGCCGGTCGAAGCCCTGCCCTCTGGTATAGAGTACGGGCAGTCCCTGCGTCATCGCCTCGGCACAGACCAGCCCGAAGGTTTCCCGCTTGGAAACCAGCGCGAAGATGTCGTTTTCCCGGTACCTCTCCAGCAGCTCCTCCTTCGGAAGCCGCGGATGCATCGCCACAAAGGGATAGGTTAAAAGTCGGCTCTCTTCCGACTCATCCACCACATTGCCGACCACGGTAAGCCGTCCCTGTTGTCCTTTTTCGTTCAGGAGCTTCACCGCTTCCGCCAGGACGGGAATGTTTTTATTCCGCGTGATCTCCCCCGCGTACAACAGAGAAAAGGCAGAGGGATTCCCTCGTCTCTTTTCAGCGACCCTGTTCTGAAACCAAAAATCATCCACCCCAAGCGGAATGACATGAGATTTCTTCCGAACCGCTTCCCGGTCGGGTTCTCTCACATATTTGGAAAGCGTCTCCTCACAATGGGGCGCGGAGATAAAAAAGACCGCGGACGCCCCGTTTAAAATGCTTCTCCCCACGTTTCTAAGATGCGGCATTTTCTTAAAAAAGGTATAGACGTCCGTGTTCTGAACCGTGACCGTATAGGGAACCCCATATTTCTGATGCAGACGCCACGCGATATATCCGTTGGAAAAGAGGGTATGGGCGTACAAAAGATCATAGGCCGTTATCTCTTTTTTCTCCTGAATGTCTTTTAAAATCCTCCTGTGCTTGAGATGAAAAAAAACACGGTTCCAGCGGGCAAAACAGGGAGAGATGAGAATTTTATCGTTGACGGGAAGGCCGTCCGGCTCTCCCCCTCTATGCACGGGCGCATACATTTCATTCCGAAGCTCTCCCGCCGCCTCCAGCGCCTGAAGCAGATTGTTATACAGCGCGGGCCGGCCGCAATAATAGGAACACAGATGCAGCAATTTCAAAAACTCACCCCATTTACAGTTGAAGCAATAAAAATAGAATATATAGTTTAATTATACTATGTTTTTCCCAGCGTTGTCAAACCGTTCCCGCCCGAACCCCCGCAAAAAAGCCACGCAGAATTTCTGCGCGGCTTTTTGATCCTTCAGGATGTCTCCGAATCAAGGGTGCTTGTTCTTAGCCTCTGCGGCCATTGTTTCCACGCGGGGGACGGCCTCCCGGAGATTGGCCGCCGCGCCGGTACTGTCCCTGTTCCGGCCGTTGGGCGCGTCCGCTCCCCTGTCCGCCGTCCCGGCGGGTATAACCGGAGTTCTGGCCCTGTTGTGAATAGTAATCCCCGTAGTTCGGATCCTGTTGCGTCTGAGGAATATACGTCGTTGCCTCATCGTATCCGTCATTTTGTGTGCCATAACCGGCCGCATCCTCCGGATAGTAGTTGCCATCGTCGGCATATCCATCATCCGCGTAGCCGTCATCGGCATATCCGTCGTTCGCGTATCCATCGTCGGCGTATCCGTCGTTTCCGTAATCGCCGTAGCCGTCATCATAATATCCGTCGCCGTAGCCGCCTCTCGGCCGGGCAAAGAACTGGCGATAAACCGCGAAACCAATGCCGCCCAGCGCACCGATAATCAAGACGATTCCGACATAGAGCAGCCAGTTTCCCCCTTTTTCCTCGGATCCCTCGTCGCTGGTCATATCACTGATCATTTCGGCGTCGCTTCCAAACATGTCGGACATGTTGAGGCTGTTTTCACTCGGATAGTCTCCGCTGACCTCAAAGCCGCTGGTGACCGTCAGGTCTTCCGAGGTAGAGGCCTCCGAGGAGCTTTCCCCCGGTATACGGGTCATATTCAGCGAATAAGTCCGCTGGGTTCCGTCCTCCGCCGTCACGACAACCGTCGCCGTAACATGGCCGCCCAAAGGGAGAACCGGAACATTTTTTTGCACCTTTGCTTTATTGTGTGACGCCGTCGGCTTGACACCAGGTACACCCTCGCCGCCTGTGATGACGACGCTGTACTCGGTGACGTCTCTGTTAAAAGCCGGGGTCAGTGTCCCGCGCACAACCGAGAGGTCCGCCAGATAACAGTCGTTGGATTTCGGCACCGGTGTGGAGGTCGCCGGTGTCGTAGTTACCGGCGGGGGAGTCTCCGGCGCGGTCGTTACCTGTTTTGAAGTCGAAGTCTTTGACGAGGTGGTTACCGGGTCATCTCCCCCATTTTGTGCCATAAAAATCGGAGAGGGCTGTGTGGACGCATAGACCATGAAGGTGGTGGCACCCATGAACAAACAGATACAGATAACCATCGCCAATATTTTTTTACTAAAACTCATAAAACAACATCCCCTTCAACATCTCATTGTTATTCGTTATATTACCATATCTTCCCGGGAAATAGCAATGCTTTTCCAAAAAAATTCTCATTTAATCTCTAAATTATACACAGAAGCAATCCGGCGAAGCTTTTTTTCAACACTTTGGCGCAGTTCCGGCGGCCCGATTACTTCAATGACTTCCCCAAACTGAACCAGCCACTCGACCAGTCCTTCACTGCGGTTTAGCTCCACGCTGATTTTATAGCTTTCGTCCGGGCCGTCCGCGCCGATCTTCATGATTGCCATATCCATGCCGAATTTGTCCAGCAGAATTTCCAGGCCGCGCTGTCCGCAGAGCAAATGAACCGTCTCCTCCTCCCCGCCGAACATATTGAAATTGCGCTTTACATAATCGGCCGTATTGAACACGCCGCGGTACGCGCTGATCTCCTCAAAGCTGCGGACGTCCTCCTCCAGAACGACGACCGATTTCATCCGGTCCAGGCGGTAGTGGGATAAATTGTCGTATTTTTCATAATTCCCGACCATATAATACCGGTCATTTTCCCAGAGCAGCACATAGGGGCTGAGAAGAAAGGTTTTGCCCCGTCCCATGTACGGCTTGTTGGAGCGAACCATGGCGCGGTGGTAGGTAAAGGATATTTTTTTGCCGAGGCTGATCGCCCGCTGGATGGCGTCAATGTTATAGAGCACCTCGCCGTTGGCTGTTTTCTGTCGGTTGGCCATCTGTACCTGCCCGGCCAGCTCCTTGGCCTGGTACACACTGACCTGGCTTTTCAGCTTGCGGATCAGATTTTTGGTTTTTGACTGGGACAGAAAGGCCGCCGACTGAACCGCGTCCATCAGAATCCGAAGCTCCGCCATTTCAAAGGTCTGGCTACCCAAAAAATATCCGTAATTTTTTTTGCTGCGGCTGGCGATCACATCGTAACCCATATCCTTGAGCGCCTGTATGTCGTGATAGATGGTTTTCCGCTCGGCCCGAATTCCGACCTTCTCCAGCTCCTCTTCCAGCTCCTCCGCCCGCATTCCGTGTTCTTCATCGGTTTTGGTTTGCAGAATACGCAGCAGATACAGAAGCTTCAAACGATTTTGCATCCTGAATTCCTCCGGTCATTCCCTTTGCTGCCGGGCGTGTTCATGTCACGATCAGATAGTCCCGGATGGCCGCGAAGGTCGCGTCTCCGATCCCCTCTATCTCCAACAGCTCCTCTATGTGAATAAAGCCGCCCTTTTCCTCCCGGTATTCAATAATCCGCGCGGCCAGGGTTTCCCCCACGCCGGGAAGAAGCGCGGCCAGCTCGCTGGCGCTCGCCTCGTTCAGATTCATTTTTCCGCCGGACTCCGGTTTGATTACGCCCTGTACCCCTTCGGTCTCCGGCTGTCCAGACTCCGGGTTCTCCGCCGAGACTCTCCCGGAAGGGGGTTGGGTAGTCAGAACAATGCTGGAGGCGGAAAAATCCTTCGTGAAAAAGAGGTTATAGGACACAATCAGCGCACAGAGCACCAAGCCGAACCAAAGCAGACTTCGCTCCGCCGCACTCCATTTTTCTTTTCCTTCTCCCGGCATATTCTCACCTCACTTTTTCCTGATTATACAACAAAACCTCACGCCTGTCACCCCATTTCCGCAAATCTCGCCGCGCGAAAGCCTGAATTTGACATACGTCATAAACGTGCTACAATAGAGCTAAACCGACATCCCGTAACCTGACGAGCTTTAAGCGAGAGGAAGGAGGCGTTTTTTCATGGGTTATTTCGAAGAACTCACCATCAAAACCGATACCCAGGGTATGTACAACATCACAAAGGAAATCACCGGCACCGTGAAACGCAGCGGCATCAGTGAGGGCATCGCCATCGTTTTCTGTCCCCATACGACGGCCGGCATCACGATGAACGAGAACACCGATCCGAACGTCGGGCACGACCTGTTGTTTGGGATGGCGCACGCTTTTCCGGATCACGCGCAATTCACCCATTCCGAGGGAAATTCCTTTGCCCATCTGCGTTCCTCCATGGTGGGCTGTGAAGTGATCCTCATCGTGGAGGACAACTGGCCCAAGCTGGGCGTCTGTCAAAATGTGTTTCTGCTGGAGTTTGACGGCCCCAGAACGCGTTCCTTCTATGTCAAGATTCTCGAGGGCTGATCGCGCGTCCTCTGAACAGAATATTCTCGAAAGGCCGCCGGACATCCGGCGGCCTTTCTTTATCGCAATCTAATCATTGACCCCGCTCTGTCGGACGTCAGCCTCTACCCGGACCAAATACCTCGTTTCCCGCAGCACCCCCCTCCAATCCATCCCCGGCGAGCGGAAATAAGCCGGTTCCCTGAGATTGAGACGCTGGGCGAAACCGAAAACGTCGCATCCATAGCGATCCGCTCCCTTCGAAATCGCCCGAAAGATACAGTCCCGCAGATATTCCTCCGCCGCGGCCTTCGCGATGGCGAGTTCTTTTGTTCCGTATTTAAAGTCCGGATCTCTGTCGCTCTCAAAAAGCTCCGCCCGCGTGGATACGAAAACCTCCACAAAGGGACGTCCCGACCGAAGCGCTACCGTGACCTTGGTTTTGCAGTAGCGAAATTCGTACGTCACCCTGCCGATCCCCTCCCGCTCAATGACCGCCACACCTTTTTTCATTTTACCCAGAACCAGCATCAGACCGCGTGTTTCCTCCTCGTCCAGATACCCGGCCAGCTTATCCTCTTGAAAGATTGCCGTCCCGCCGGCCACCAACTCAGGCTTTCCGTCCGTCGTCTGCTTGGCGATGACGGGAAGATAGACATCGGTATACTCCCCCGCCAGCCGGGAGACAATCTCCTTGCCGTTGGCGTTGGCAATTTTCCCGTTTTCCTCCCCGGACTGCGCGATCAGATAAAGCTGCCGCGCGGCATCCTCCGCCCCCTCGTCCGGTTCTTCCAAGACCTCGGAGGCGCGGCCCTTACACACGAAAACATTGACCGCTGGTCTCATCTCGGCATACTGCGCGCAGCATTCCAGCACCCGGCCGATCCCCTCCCGGGCCAATGCCTCGCCCAGAACGATGCCGTTGTTGTGCGCGTAAAAGGGAGCCAATCCGGCGGTCAGGGTTATATTGCCGATCGCCGCGTATACGGATTTCCCTCTCGCGGAAACGCGCTCCATCTTCCCCGCCTCGGTTCCGTTGGTGAGCATCCCCGCCCTCCCGTCCGCTTTATAGACCAGCAGCGTAATCTCATAGTCGCCCTCCTCCCGCTTGTCAATTCCCATCGCCTGCACCATCAGCTCGGAATATCTCTCCGTCATCCCCTTCCGGCATCCGGCGAAAAACAGCAGCAGAAAGAGGAGCACGAGGATTGTCAGAATTTTTTTCATGCCACGGCCCCCTCTCTTTTCTCTCTCCTTTTCGTAAAAACCCAGACCAGAAGCGGCAAAAAAGCGGAGAAAAAAAGATGCATGGGAATCAGGAATTTTCCGCTGTAAAGCCAGATAAATACCGGTTCGTTCTGTGTGATAAATACCCCGATTCCCGTCACCGGTACCGCTGCGGCGGCGAGGGAAATTTTCCCGATTTTTTCTGTGAAGAGGTGGGAAATTGAGAGGGTAAACAGGAAAAGAAGCGTGGAAATTTTAAGAAACATGGCGGCAATCCAGATCGCGGAATAGAGCGCGTCCAGGCGCTGGAACACCCCCCATTCCGCAAGCTTGGCCGCCGCGAAATAGGGATACTGCTGGGTTTTCCCGAAGGAGCCAAGCGCAAACAGGATAGGAATCATAATCAGGAGATAAGCGATGCCCTGTCCGGCTGTCCACCAGACCGCGCTTTTTTTTAGCTTCCCTTTCATCATCGGAATCAGCAGCGCCAACGCGATAAACTCGCTGTTCCGGCTGAGAGTCATAAGAACCTCCTTCGTCATCGTCCCCGCCCCCTCGAACTCAAAGGGCTCGAGGTTTGTAAGTTTAAATTCCGGGAGAAGGGCGAAAAAAATAAAAACCATCGCCAAAACAATCAGCACCAGAAAAATTCCGGCGGTTCGCGCCAGCCCCTGGATCCCCATGAATACCCCCACAACGGCGCAGAGCATCAGAGTAACCGACAGCAGCACGACCGACTCCTCCGTCATCAGCTCGGAACGGACAAAAATGTTGTACCGCGCCAGCTCGATGCAGGCTTCAAACGCGAGATATCCTCCGAGTAAAATTGGTACGGCCTTCCCGGCTTCCCCGAACGCGTAGTCGCTGAGCTGCAACAAATTCAGCTCCCGATGATCCCGAAACAGCAGATAGAGTGGGAAGAGAAAAAGCAGACTTATAAAAAAGTACAGGATCATCGTCACCAGCGAAAAGAGAGAGTTCTCTCTCCCGGACATCTGCGGGGAGTCGGTAATAAACAGGATCATCCGGCTGATGAACAGAAGCGAAAAAACCTGCCAGGTGCTGATAATCTTAGTTCTGTTCATTGTCCCATCCCCCCTTATCCGTCGGCACCTCAGCGCCGTTTAACCGCTGGATCTGCGCCGTTTTCTTCCCCAGCGTTTTCCATCCGGCCCTCATGATCACGTCCCGCATGGCCTCCCTTTGGAAGGGAGAAACGGGCGCAAGGTGCGGAATCCCGTACGCGCCGGCCGCGCTGATGTTCACCACAATCAGGCAGACCGCCAGCATAACGCCCGGCAAGCCCAGCGTACCGCCCAGGAAAATCATCCCCAGCCGGACAATGGCGATGGGTTCGTAGAGGGTGGGGATGACGAAGGAAGCGACCGCTGTCAGCGCCACAATCATAACCATCGGCGATCCGATCAGTCCGGCCATGACGGCCGCGTCACCCACTACCAGCGCGCCGACAATGCTGACGGCCTGCCCGACCGGCCGGGGCAGACGAAGCCCAGCCTCCCGCATCAGCTCATAAATAAAATGGATCAACAGCGCCTCAATCATCAGCGGAAAGGGGGTTGCCGCCTCCGCGTTGGCCACCTTATAGAGCAGCATGGTCGGCAGCAGTTCCAAGTGAAAGGTCCCTACCGCGACATACAGTCCGGGCAAAAGCGTCGCGACGAAAAAGGCGAGGAATTTCATAACCCGGGTAAAGGTCGCGTAGAAGGGGCGGATACAGTAATCATCAAAGCTCTGAAAATGCTCGATGAAGAGATGCGGCACCACCAGCGCCTGCGGCGTCCCGTCCACCAAAATCGCAATCCTTCCTTCCCCCACCTTTCCGCACACCGTATCCGGCCGCTCCGTCACGCCCACCTGGGTAAAAAACGAGGGCGTGTCCCCCTCCAAAAAGGGCTGGATATACCCCGACTCCAACACATAGTCCAGCGGAATATTCTCCAGCTTCGCCCGGACGTCATTGACCAGCTCCTTCTCCGCCATGTCCCTTAAATAACACAGGCAGACGCCGGTTTTCGACTTTTTCCCCACCGTCATCCGTTCAAATTTCAGCTCCGGCGTCTTCATCCTCCGGCGCACCATCGAGATATTGATGTTCAGAACCTCCACAAAGCTTTCCCGCGAGCCGCGCTGGCTCACCTCGGTCTCCGGGTCGGAAACCGAACGGAAGGAAAAGCCCTGAACGCCGACGGCGAGACCCCGGTCACAGCCGTCCAGGAGAAAGGCCGCGAAGCCGGACATACTATACTCAATCAGTTCCTCCAGCGTCGCCACCTGAACCAGATCGGCCGTGCCCAGCGCCCTGTCCCGGATGTTGTCAAAGACCTCGTCCGGGTCGTCCCCCGCAATCCCGGACGCAAAGATCGGCTCCAGCACACCGGCCGCCAAATTGAGCTTGTTGATCATGCCCTCCAGACTGATTACCACCGCCCCGGCGCTCCCGATCCGGATGCTGCGAACCACAAGATCGTCGCTGGAGCCGAACCGTTCGCGCAGATTTATCATGTTATCACGCAGGTTTTTCGTAAGAAGGGTATTTTCCGGCGGAGAAACCGGCTCCCGCCTCTCGGATTCTTTCCCCTCTCTCCGACGCCGTAAGGACTTAAACATATCTTCACCTCTCTCCTATTCTTTACCAATCGGCAATTTATATACCGCGTCGCATAGTTTTTTTAGAAACGGTTAAGATAGGGAGAGAACGAACAAAGGAGGGCTGCGGAGGCTTCGCCGCGGACGATTGCGCGGCCGTTTCCGTACATCATCAATGACCATTGCCTTACTGCGGACGATAATCCTGTATTTTGTCGTAATCGCCTCGATCCGGCTGCTGGGCAAGCGTCAGGTCGGCGAGCTGCAGGCCTCTGAGCTGGTGGTTACGCTTCTCATCTCCGACCTCGCCTCCGTCCCCATGCAGTCGTCCGGGGTGCCCCTGATGTCCGGCTTAATTCCGATTCTGGTGCTTGTCTTTCTCGAACTGATTCTAAGCGGCGCCATGCTAAAAAGCGCCCGGTTTCGGAGGCTGTTCTGCGGATCGCCGGTGATTCTCCTCTGGAACGGCGTGATTGACAAATCCGCTATGAAAAAGCTGCGTATCACCGTCGATGATTTGTTTGAACAACTGCGCCAGCAGGGTGTTTTTCACCTGGAGGACGTCTACTGCGCCGTCGTAGAGACGAACGGCAAATTGTCGGTACTTCTGCGCGAAACCGCCCAGCCGGTAACCGCAAAAATGGCCGGACTGACGCCGGAAAAGGCCGAGATGCCCCTGCCGGTCATCAGCGACGGCCTTCTTTTAAAAAAATCTATGGACATTTCCGGGCACGACAGAAAATGGCTGGAGTCCCTCCTGCGAAAGAAAAAGCTGAAAATCAATGAGATTTTTATTATGACGGTGGACGCCGCCGGAGGTCACCATATCGTCACCAACAAGGAGGTCGTAGAATGAAACGTGTGTGGTTCGGCGTGGGGATTGCGGCCGCCGTAGCCGCGTTTTCCCTGTACGCCCTCTTTTTTTTGGGTTCCGCCGTCGCCCGGATTGAATCGGAGCTGGAATCCGCCCTTTCCGCCGCCGAAAAAGAGGACTGGGACGCGGTCTCCCGCTTCACCGAAAACGCCTACGCGCACTGGCAGGAAAAAAGCCCCGTGCTCCATGTCTTTTTTCACCACGATCCGCTGGAGCTGATTGAGGGAGCGCTGGATAACCTCTCGCTTCTTTCCCGGCATCAAAACCAGGAGCTATTCCCTATGAAATGCAGCGAAACCATAAAAAAACTCTCCTGCCTTCGGGAGGGCGACCTCCCCGTTTTAGGCAATATTTTATAGCGGCGCGGCGTTTTTCCGGAGATCTGATAAAATAAAGTAGCTTCTCTCCGCTTTCTGTTGTATACTTTGAGTGTACTGTATCGCCAAACCACTTGAAATACAGAAAGGAGAATCCGACATGTCCGATTCAGATTCCGGCAGATTGTTGTTTACCTCCGGCGACGAGATCATGGTAAACACTGTGGAGGCGCTTCTCAAGGACAACGGCGTCCCCGTCCTCCGCAAGTACCGGGGCACCGGACTCCACATGAAAATTATCTTTGGCAACGCCCTCATCGACGGCGTCGATCTGTTTGTTCCGTCCCCTCTGTATGACAAGGCAAAGGAGCTTCTGGATGTGCTCCTCTCGGACGACGCCATTCTTGAAGAAGATGAGGAATACGGTGAAGAAAGCGAGGATGAATAAAAATGAACCAATATAAACTGGGTATTCTGAGCGCGGGCAATATCGCGGGCGTAATGGCCGAAACCGTCAGCCGGATGGACGGGGAGCTTGTCCCCTATGCGATCGCCGCCCGGGACAAAGACCGGGCCGAGGCCATGGCGCACAAAAACGGTTTTCTGAAAAGCTACGGCTCCTACGAGGAACTGGTCATGGATCCCGATGTGGATCTGATCTACATCGCCTCCCCGCACTCCCACCACTATGAGCACGCCAAGCTTTGTTTAACCCACGGCAAGCACGTGCTCTGTGAAAAAGCCTTTACGGCCAACACGGCGCAGGCGCGGGAGATTATTGAACTGGCCAAAGCCAAAAATCTCTTTCTCGGCGAGGCCGTATGGACGCGGTTTATGCCCTTCGTCAAGCTCTTCCGCGATTTGATCCGGCAGGGAACCATCGGCGAGGTCCAGGCCGTCCTGTGCGGATTCGGACAGGAGCTGAGCCACGTTGACCGGATGACCAATCCGGCGCTGGCCGGCGGCGCGCTTCTGGATCTTGGGATTTATCCGCTAACTTTCGCGACGCTGGTGCTGGGAACCGAGATTGAATCCATCACCGGCTCCGCCGTATTGAGCGGCCGGGGCGTTGACGAACAGAACAGCTTCACCGTAAACTACAAGGGCGGGAAAATGGCCTCCCTCTCCAGCTGCATGAGCGGCTGGATGCCCAACGAGGGAATCATCTGCGGAGAAAAAGGACACCTTGTCCTGCACGATTTCTGGATGTGTCAGCGGATCACTGTCCGCGTCCGCGGCGAGAATCCCCGGGTGATCGACTGCCCCTTTGAGATCAGCGGCTATGAATATGAGGTGCGCGCCGCCCTGAACGCTATTTCCGAAGGCCGCCTCTATTGTGAGGAGATGCCGTGGGAGGAGACGATCCGCCTGATGGAGGTCATGGACGGCCTGCGGGCCTCCTGGGGCGTCCGATATCCTTTTGAATGATGGATAAGACAGCAAGGGATCGCGGAAACTCCAAAAAGAAAACGAGCGCCGTGCCGCCCAAACACACGACGAAAAAGCTTCTCCTCCGAATTCTGGCGGCCATTCTGCTCTTGATTTTTCTCCTTCATGGCATCGCCGCCCTGACCGAGAACAAAAACATTGAATACACCCCGGTTTCCTTTTCTTCCCCGAAGCTTCCGGCCGCGCTTGACGGCTACCGGATCGCCTTTGTCGTCGACGCTCACGCCATGACGTCGGCCGACCTGGAGGTCATGGCCGGGCGGCTGAATGAAGAAAATCTGGATCTGCTGGCTCTGGGCGGGGATTTCGCCTCCAGCGAAGGAGCACCGGAGCGAACCATGAAGGTCTTGTCGAAAATTAAGACAAGGGACGGTCTTTACGGCGTTGAGGGGAACCACGACGATTACGCCGCTTTGTTTGCCGCCATGGAAAAGTACGGCGCGCACCCCCTCTCGAACAGCGGTCTTCCCGTTCGGGACGGTCTTTTCATTGCGGGGGTAGAAGATCTCTGGAACCGGACTCCGGACATCCTGAGTGCCACGAAGGACGCCGAAAAGGACGATTTCGTACTGCTGCTGGCGCACAATCCCGACCTCACCATGGAACAGGATACCACCTCCGCCGATTTGATTCTGAGCGGCCACACCCACGGCGGACAGGTCACCTTTTTCGGGCTGTGGGCCCCCGGCCTGACGCTTACCCACGCCGTCACACGCTACGGACAGCGATTTCTCTCCGGCTGGGCGCAGGCACACGACGGCACCCCGGTCTATGTCAGCCGGGGCGCCGGATTCATGCGCTCCACACCCCGGGTTTTCGCACGCCCGCAGGTTGTCCTGCTGACCCTTGTCAGCGGTTAGTATTATTAAAATTAATTTTAAAAACACCTTGAAAAGAGGAGAAAAAGCCTCTTCTCAAGGTGTTTTTGTTGGTTTCTTGGGGTTCCGTATTATTTTTTATATTTCTGCAGCTGCGAATAGGTAACGAACTCATACCCGTCCTTCTGGAGCTGGTCGATCGCGCGGAGAATTCCGTTGACGGTGGTTTCGTGGATGTCGTGGCACAAGACAATGTCCCCCGGCTTGGTATATTCGATCACATAATCACAGACATAGTCGGCGTTTCGATAGCGCCAGTCCTTGGTATCCACCGTCCACAGCACCCGGGTCATCTTCTCCGGGGTTTTCCGGCTGTCATACGCGCCGCCCGGCGGCCGGAAGAGCTTGGGCCGTTTCCCGGTCAGCTCTTCGATGACGTCGTTGGTTCTTTTCAACGTGGCTTTGTAGTCCTTGTCGGATAGCTTCGTAATGTTCGCGTGATCCCAGGTATGGTTCCCCAGCTCATGGCCGTCCTTGGCGATTTTTTTCACCGCATCCGGGAATTTCTCCGCCTGCATCCCCAGCAGAAAGAAGGTCGCCTTCACCCCGCGTTTTTTCAGACCCTTCAGAAGCGTCTCCGTATACTTGCCCGGCCCGTCGTCAAAGGTCAGGGCCACAACCTTTTTGTTTTTATCAACAATCTCGATGGTTTCACTGGTCGTGTTTGTCTCCTCGGGCTTGCTTGTCTCCTCTGGTTCGCTGCTGTCGATTCCCTTCTCCGGATCATATTTTTTCGAAAACAGCCGGCTGTCCTCCCGCCCGTCGGATTTTACCACCGCCTTTACGGTCGTAGCTTCGGATATATTTAGAATTTTTTTCTTTGTTATCTGCTTCGAATTTTCGTCCGGCTTGCTGCCGTCCGTTGTATAATAGACCACCGAATCCGGCGTCGGAGGCGCAATTTCTATCACCAGCTTGTCCTTCGAGCTTTTTTCCTTCCGCGCTTTCACCACCGGCTTTTGGTTCCGAACCTTATAGTCAAACCGAATAACCTCTCCGGCATTTTCCGCTTCCCGCACCACCAGCAGCTTCAACTCCACAGAACGCTCGAAGGTCAGCGCATCGCCCTGACGCGCGACCGGCGATTCCATCGTCGGCTCAGAGCCGTCCGTCGTATAAAACACACGGGTGTTTTGATCCAGTTGCTCCAACGGTATGCTTACCGAGCCATCATATGTACCGTCCTTGGGCAATCCGTCGAGATGTGCCGAAGCCGAAGCGTCCGCGATCTCGAAGCGCTCCGTAATCGTTCGGTTCAGGGGCCGCTCCTCTTGAAAGGAACGGGCCTTCATCGTCGCGGAGCGGAGAAGAATGGCGGGGCGGTCC
>JGI994J12354_10004067_pt1 | contig 13313 bp, 9 predicted proteins | sample IntmicLarv3ML3BL_FD_12354 | JGI IMG/M metagenome (IMG submission 12354)
CGGGACCAAGAGGCCCCGAGTTCGAATCTCGGCACTCCGACCAGTCTGAAATGGGCGAAACGTGTTACGCGGTCTGCGAAAGCAGGCCGCGTTCGTTTTTTATGTAGGGTTGTTGAGTTTGCGGTTTGACCCAAGTTTGACCCAAACGGGGATTGGCGGTTCAGTCCTCCGTTTTATTCTCTGCTCAAGTCCCTGTTGCGAAGTAAATGCCATTATGTTACAATAGGGATGGAAGGTTAACCAGAGGAAAGCTGTACCGGTAAAGTCCATGCTCCGAATCTGACAAGGGTCGGGCAGGTCGATGCCGCACTTTCGCACTGATATTCTGCAGCACCCACAGAAAGCTTTAACGCTTTATGCGAAGGAGAAATTAAATGGCTAATGGATTACCAAAGAGCAATCTATAACCTTGCCAATGCCGTGCCGCTAGCACTCATGACGGCTTTGGCTTGGTGGATTGAATTTCAAACATGGCGCATCCCGGTCATACTGCTGTCGTCGGCGACGGCTGTAGCAGGGCTGTTTTTTATCTGCTTTCGCTACGGTAAGAACAACTGCTCGACTAAGGATATCAATGTTTCCAAAATTATCTCAAAGGACTCGTGGCTGGTCGCATATGTGATTTCTTACATGTTGCCGTTCGCGTATATAGTAATGTCGGACTACCGTATAGTGTCTTTGGTGGTTGTACTTCTAGTGCTTTTGCTTGTTATCCTACCCGCCATTATAGCACTACCAAACATTCTGCTCTTTTTCCGAGGTTATCATTTCTACGAACTAGAGACAGAGACTGGGGTTGGCGACTATATTCTCATATCAAAACGACGGCGAATCAGGAACAAATCCGAGATTAAAAAAGTTATGAGGGTGTTCGAAAGACTCCTTATAGATACCAAGGAGGATGAATAATATGTTTGAGAACTGTTCTGTTATGATCCTTTTAAATGACTGCGATGAGAACCCGGTACAGCTTTTGGAAGTTAATAAAACCACGCAGATGGCCATTTGCCGTAGCTTTGCGAATTCCATCGTACCACTACTAACCGAAAAGCAGATGGTTTCTTTTGATGGCAGTTACAAGCCAAGCGAAGACGAAGGACTCTTCATTTCCAATTTTCATTTGCCCGAAGCAATAACCGATGCAGTGCGAAATCCGCTCGGATTGCAAACTTTTACCTACGATATAGACGCAGAGCCAGATATCAGAGCCGTCTTTATAGGCGAACGAACTGAAGCCGATAACACGGAAGTTTTTACTGTAGCTTTCCAACGTTTCCGAAAAGAACAGTATCTTTCAACAAAAAAATTCAGCCTTTTTTACGATAATGATACATTCGTTCTGGAAAACCGTTGGGGCATTGGCATCACCGATAATGTTGACTGTATTTTCACCCAGTCGGAACTGCGATTTTCGTCATATTTTTACGCTCGTCAGATTTTTGACTTAAGTGAATATTATCGCTCCGCAACTGACGCCGAGGTCTTAAGCTTTGGCGGAATTGAGCTACTCAGCATAGCCGACCATACACAGTTCCATGCAATGGCGGATACTTGGGTTCGTCGAAAGATTGCAGCCATCAATGATTCTGGTGTGCTGAAAAACAACACAGCCGCTAAAATCAAAAAACTGGCAGCAAGTTGCGGTCTGGAGGTGACTGTAGAAAATAAGAAGCTCATCATTCCAGCTGATAAAAAGAAGTTGAAAGAGATCCTCGGATTCCTTGATGACGAGGTCTATAAAGGGGCATTTACCGAAGAAACCTACATCACAAACTCAAAACGCAAAGTGCAGTAAAGACCGGAAAACTGTTGCAGAAAGGTCGTAAAATACGACTGCAGATGCATTCATAATAACGTGCAGAAACTCCTGCAAACGCGAGTGCAAAAATTCGTTTGTTCGATGAAAAAACCTTAATTGCAGTGTGTAATGGTTTGTGGGTGCATCTATTCCGAACTGCGGTGCCATGAATAATCCGTTGCAGCACTGAGCTGCAACGGATTATTCGCATTTGTGGAGGTTGCGAAAATTATTTACGTTTGACCCAAACGGGGATTGGATGCGGTGGATGTTATAGTACTCCGTCCATAAAGATCGCCATCTTATCAGCGGCGGATTGTTGCATTTGCGTTGTGACGTGAGTGTATGTGTCAAGGGTGAACGCAGCGGAGTAGTGTCCGAGCATATTCGAGAGGGTTTTCGCGTCCACGCCGTTTTGAATCATGACGGTGGAGAATGTGTGGCGGAGGTCATGAAAACGTATGCCGCTGTCAAGGCTCGCGGCGCGCAGCAACTTTTTGTGGATGCGTCCGACAGCGTCCGGGTCGTACATTGTGCCGGTGACGGGTGAGGTGAACATAAACTCGTTCTCGGGGTGTTTCTCGTGCTCGCACACGAGCAAATCGACGGCTCGCTGGGGAATCACCACGGTGCGGTTAGAATTTTCTGTTTTTGGCGCTCTGACCTTGCGCTCGCCGTTTATGCGTTGCATAGATTTCGTGATGCTGATGGTGCGCTTTTCGACGTTGAGGTCAGTCCAAAGCAATGCAAGCAACTCACCGCGCCTAAGTCCGGTGCAGAGTTCGAGGTAAAAGATTGGTAGGACTCCAAAGCGTTCGGCGGCTTTTAGGTAGTCGCCTATCTTTTCGATGGGGATGACCTTCATCTCCTTGCGGTCTTTTGGAGGGATTTTGCAGTTATCTGTGGGATTAACTTGAATCAACCGTTCGCGTACTGCTTGCTCCAAGCAATTGTGAAGTAGCATGTGCAAGCCTCGAACGGTACGGTTGCTGAGGGCGAAATCTGTAATCTTATCGTTTTTAGGAACTCTGCCCTTTGTACGTGTGTCGTTGTAAAAGCGTTGTATTTGGATGCTCGTGAGCTTGTTCAGCTTCACATTGCCGAGTTTCGGAACGATATGATTTTCTATATAGTTTTTATAGTAATTCGCCGTCGTTTCGCGGATGTGCGGCTTGGAATAGACTTCGAACCACGTCGCAATCCACTCGCCGAGCGTGTATTGCTCCGAGCGCGTCACGTCGATTGTTTCGGCTTGCGCGATGGCGGCTTTGAGCTTCTCCATTACCTCGGCTTGCGTCTTGCCGAGTACGTTGCGGCTGAGCGGCGCGCCGGTTTCCGGGTCGGTACCAACCGTGTAGCGACCCTCCCAGCGTCCGTCTTTTCTCTTTCTGATGCTACCCTCGCCGTTTCCTCTGCGTTTTGCCATAAATATCGCGTCCTTTCTTTTGGCGTTCACACTACAGATATAGCACGGAACGGACTACAAATCCACGGATTTTGGAGATGTTTTCACGTTAATCCACAGCAGAAATTTATCCTTTGGAACGACGATTCGAGAGCCGATTCGGAGGGCGGGAAAGTCGCGACTGTTTGCAAGTTCGTATGCTCCGGCGTGTGAAATTCCGAGCACGGAGGCAACCTCCGGCACGGATAACATCAGTGGCAATTCATCATAATTTGTGTAGATTTTCTTCAAATACTTCTCCTTTTAATTGTATTTTAGTGATACTAAGTGTATAATTTATATAAGGATTGTGAGGGTGTGTGAATGAGAATTTTTGATTTTCTAAAGAAAAAGCCTAAAAAACATCAATTAAACGAGCAAGATTTACGCTGGAATAAGTTCATAGAGGAAATATGTTTTCGTGAAATATCATCATTAAATGAAATACAGAAGATTGCCGTATTATCATTTTGGTATGATGCTGAAATGAATAGTGGAGGACACTCTGGCTATTTTGATTGCTATCCAGACACTAGTCCTAGTGAATTGGAAGAGGCCTTGATAGAGCTGGGCGGATTCGCCATCGCCGTCAATTATCGTTCTGCGCTTTCAAATGGCGAAGAAGATGGCTTTGTTGAAACCGACACCGCTTTCTATAAATTTTCTCCGTCATTGACAGATTTACTAAGGCGTTTTGTTGAGGAAAACAGAGATGGTATTTTCAAGTGACATTATCTATTCTTCCTTAGTAGCTAATGTCCTGTTCAGCGTGACCCATCGCCATCTTTTTGGCGCGAAGTTTTTGCAAGAGCTTGCGATCGGTGTGGGTGTGCTGTCCGTGCACTGGCTGGATGCTATCCTCAAACATGCGTCCGAGGTTGGCGACGAGCTCTGCCGCAGAGAGGAGAACAGGCGTGGCTGTCATTACGGATTGTTGCTCCATAGCTGTTGGCATAGAGATTTGGGGCGACAATTGTTCTGCCTCGAGGATTACTGCGTTCTTGATTGCGCGGAACGCCTTTTGCGCGGATAGTGGAGGTTGCGTTAAACGCTCACCTCCGTAGTAATCCCGAATTTGCATTTGAAGCTCCCACCAAGTGCCGTAACACGCTTGAATGGTTGGGTTCTGTGCGAGCTCGTCAACGATTTCGTCGACGAGCTTTTTTGCGCTTTTCGGCAGATATCCGTACTGCTTCTTGCCGGAGAGCGTGCTTAGCTTCTCTGATAGCTGAAGCATTAGTTCACAAATTTCGGGAGCGATAGGCTCAGCGTTCTTGTTATTTATGAGGGCGTGAATGTCCTCGCGAGCTTGTTGGATGAGCTCATCACGCGAGACAGTTTTCTGCTGGTACAGATGGTGCATTTCGTTTTGGAAGATGGTGTTTGTCAGCTTCGAGCGTATATTTTCAATGCCTTTTTGCGTGAGGTAGCCGTCGTCTTGCTTCGCAGACCACGCCATCATGTGAATGTGGGGGTGTTCGCCTTCGTTGTGGAATGCGGCGTACCATCGGAAGTCCTGCGGTGAGATTTTCATCGCGGCGGCGATATCGTTGCGGTGCGTTTTGAGCAGGTTGCGCCACGCATCGGCGTTGTCGTAACCGAGCCGCGATGCGTCCTCGCGCCGCAGAGAGATGATGTGCGTCCAAATGTTGCCGTTAACAGCGTCAAGCTCTGCCGTTGCCGCTTTCAAATCCACACTGTCTGTGTCGCCGAACAGTCCGTGTAGTCCGCGCTTCTCTGTTCCAGGGCGCGTCGCCATGTAGCGCATATAGCCGTCTGCGGCTGGCAAGATTTCAACTCCGGAGCGTGTGGCAATGTATTTCATATATCCTCCAGCCTTGCCGCCGGACTTTATGTAAGGGCTTTTTACAATCAGTCGCGACATACTATTCTCCCTCTGCGGCTGCGGCGATAGCCTTGAAAGTCAGCCTGCCGTTGGTGCGTTTAACATTCTCAACGCACCAGCTACGGAGGCTGTCAATTTGTGTTTTGTCTATCTCTAGCTCGGTTATGAGGAGCGCTTCGACCATTGCGAGCTCGACAGATTGTTTGTAGAGCAACTTCGACATTCGTTCCTCGAAAACTCCGAGCCTCCCCTCGATAGCGGAGGAGACGGCGGTTGGAAGCAGCGGGTTTTCTTCTTTAGTAATTAGCCGACAGAGGTGCTCTTGCACGGCTTTTTCGATGAATTCGGTGCGACTGGCGCAACCGTCTGTCGTGTAGTAACGATCTATTTGGTCGCGAAGTCTATCATCCATGTATAGCGGGAATTTGCTCTTTTTACTCAATATTTTGTCATTTCCTTTCCTAATTCGGGAGTTGTGTACGTCGTTGATGTCAGCGATTTCGCCTGCAACAGCGGCATTTTCGCATTTTGTGCTTCCTGTGATGGGACCAAAGCCATCGCTGTGACCCCATCGCGCTAACGCCCGTACTGCGGGAGTTTGTGGGTGAACTGGCGGCGGGTGCGACGCCGGTTCTTTATCCTGCTCCGTTCTTTTCAGCGGTGGTTGCTTCTCTTAGTGGTAAAGTTCATCATAATTCATCTCCTCTTTCTGAAATACCCGATTGACAATTGTGTGTACCTCTGTCATACTAAGCGTAACAGAAACCGCGACACTCGTCAAGAGGTCGCGGCGATGTCGGGCAGGAATATGAAACTTAATCGGGCACGGGGGAAAGGACTAAAACATGTATGTAATGAATGACAATTTCTTTGACGGTTTTCCGGTGCTGTTTGGAAACGGTGAAACGATAATTAATAAGGCGCACTATCCGCTTGGGAGCTTCGCAGTTGAGTTTCTCAACTTGGATACTGGCGTGCTCAGAGCAATTAATAAGCAGATTCCAATCTTGAAAGAGGCGATGACTGTTTTTCTTTCTGCGCGCGACGCGACGAGTGCGGCGGAGGCTCAGCAGGAGATAAATACGCTGTGGAACAATCTGATGAAGTTGCCGGTGTACAAGTTGTTTGAGCGCGAGGAAATGTCGCATCAACATTTGATTCAATATATGCGCGAACATCCGGACGAGACTGATGACATGATAACTCTCGGCACTGAGCGCAACAAGATGTATGTTGCGTGGCTTGCGAAGTTGGAGCGTCTGACGGAGTCTCTGAACGTATTCACGCGCAACACGAATTTCATGTTGGAAGAATACTTCAGTGACCTGAAGGAACGCACAGCGAGTGCGTATGCGATGGCGTTTGGCACGTATCGGGCTGTTGCTCGCTCGGCATTTAAGATTGCGCAGGAGGAGCGCGAGGAAAGTGGTTCGCTTGAGCCGATTGAGCACATTGAAATTGAGTTTCCGACAATCGTGTCGTTTGAGAGCGTGTGGCACCCAAAGAAGAAAGATGTAGCTGTGCTTGCAGAGCGAATGCTGTTTGAGGAACTGAGCAGCTTCCTCTACATAGAACTGTACCGCGGACTAGCTGCCGGACACGTTCCAAGGCGGTGTGACAACTGCGGCAAGTGGTTTCTGCTCAATAGCGGATACGACATTCGATACTGTACAAGAATCGCGCCGGGCGAGCAGAGTCGCACGTGCCGTCAGGTTGGAGCCCACAGAAAAGAGAAAGCGCGCAACGGCACTGAATTTGTTCGCCGCGAGTACAGGCGTGTATACAATCGCTTAAAGCAACGAAAAAACCGAGGCGTGATTACCGTGGACGAATGGAATTCGCAAGTTGCACAGGCGCAGGAGCTGAGAGATATGGCAGCTCGCGGCGAACTGAACGACGCGGAATTGAAGCTGCGTTTTGAAAAGATGTAAGAGGGTATTTCACTTCTTAAGTAACAGTCAGAGTCTAATGGAAATGAACGCCACAAGTTAATTGCCTTTCCAAGAAGAATGTGTTTTAATAAGTTAGTGTAATCTTATTCTTTGTTGAAAAGGGCGAAAATGTGCGGGTGCAATTGACAAAAATTGGAAATAATGGTACATTTATTCAAGTTGAGAATAATTTACTATTTTGCAACTTAGTACAAAAAAGACGAAGAGGGGAAGCCTATGAGAAAGATCATATCAAGACTATGCGCCGTAATGCTCAGTGTCGCAATAATTGCGTCAATTACGGTTATGCCAGCGCTGGCATTTACGCCAAATCCGCAGACCACCTATGCACAAGAGTTCATAACAAAATGCGAGGGACAGCAGTGGTTTATCGACGCTGTTGAAAAGATTCTCAACGAGAATCAAAAGACCTTGGATACCATAACGAGCAATGCAGACTTAGACATCATAAAGAGCCTCGGATTTAAAGATTTGGGAATCACCGGAAAAATACCGGAAGCAGTTGGCGAGCTTCGTGAGCTTCGCTATCTATTTCTATCCGGAAATAATTTGAGTGGCGCTATTCCTGCATCGCTTTATACATTACCGAAGCTTCAAAATATAGACCTCGCAGATAACAATTATGCAGGTGCGATTCCGACAGGCTTCGGAGCAATGTCGGCGCTTACACATTTGAATTTAAGCAAGAATGCTTGGACGGGAACAATCCCCGCAGATATTATGACCAGCACAACGATTGAGTTTCTTGATGTGTCGAGCAACAATCTCAGCGGAGATATCCCTGCGGCTTTGAATAATATGACACAGCTCACATATCTTGCATTTTCTGACAACGATTGGACGGCAGCAACTCTGCCTAATCTTAGTGCCCTCTTAAACTTGAAAACGTTATCCGGGTGGAACACCAATTTGAGTGGTCCAATCCCGGCTTTTTTATACACTTTTACAAAACTGCAAGTGCTTGACCTCGAGGGAAATGCTCTCGACGGCGAGATCAGTGGAAGTATATCTAACCTTGTTGACCTCCAGCTTCTATCTTTTGGAAACAACAAGCTTGAGGGTCCTGTTCCGAATGGACTCGGAGCATTAAGCAACCTCCTGATTGTAGATATCTCACACAACCGCTTGCGCGGACACCTTCCGGCAGGACTCGCGAGTGTTCCGATGGTTTACGCCGAAAACAACTATCTGACCGGTAGTGTTTTAGCGGCGATTGAGCACAACGAGCAGAACTTTGTCGACGGTGAGACAAATGAGCAGTATCAGCTTATCTCAACACAAACTAAGGCTCAGATAAGTGAGAGCAGAACTACAAACATATATTCGCTATTGCGTAATAAGTCGTACAAAACCGGAAGCACAACATCAAAACCTGTGCTTCGCCCGGACGAGTATGAGCTTGCCTATGATTCCGCTAAGATTACAGTGACAGTTGATGCGGCAGGTATCCATGTTCAAGCTCTTGTTGAGCTCTCAGGTACAGATACTACAGACTTGACGATTAGAATCAAGGATAATACCGGTTCAGATTACTCAACCGTGAAAATAGTCCTTACAACAGACGACCTTTCTCCTTCCGGACCTATAAGTAACAATCCTAATACCCACGTTGATGAAACAATACATAAACCGTATATAAACGGATTCCCTGATGGGACGTTCCGTCCGTCAAATGACGTGAGTCGTGAGCAGATAACGGCGATGCTTGTTCGTTCACTCGAGGTAGACTTGGCATATGGTACTCCCAAATTCGGGGATGTAGCAGCAGACCGCTGGTCTGCAACGTATATCAATACGGCGAATGGGAAGGGCTGGCTCATTGGTTATGAGGACGGCAGTTTTAAGCCGGAAAAGGGCATGACTCGCGCAGAACTCGCGACAGCGCTCGTGCGCATCGCAGAGAGCCAAGGGCGTGTCCCGACCGGACAAGCCGGCAACTTCAGCGATGTTGATGGCACGGAATGGTATGCAGATTATGTCACAAAAGCGTACGCATTCGGCTTAATCTTAGGTTATGAGGATGGCACATTCCGTCCTAACGCACTTGTCACCCGCGCTGAGGCGGTGACGATGATAAATAGATTCTTAAAGCGCAACCCGGATACAAGTCCGAACCTCCAGACGAAGATTTGCCCGTTTAGCGATGTTTCAGCGTCTCATTGGGCGTACTGGCAGATTCTTGAGGCGAGTGTGGAGCATACTCACTAATAAGTTAGGTGCAGACATTAGCGCACATAAAAAATATATAAACATAATAAGGGGAGCATAGATATATGAAGAAGCTTACAAAAAGCGTAATTTCTATACTTTTGGCAATTACCATAGTGGTCGGATTAGTGCCTGTAATGACGAGCATGCCGGCGCTTGCGATAGATGATGGAGCTGTAACAATAAATCCGCTTACCGGGCTTGTGACCGCTGAGTTTGCTTTTGAATACAGGCAGCGTGTAAATGTTATTTTAAAAGTGGATGGTGTCCCTAGGGGGTATCTTGCGGTCGACACAGAGGTTCCTGGCGAAAAGACATATCACTATGCAGACCACAGCGCAGAGAATGACCCGTACTTTCAACTTCCGCGTTCTATCAACCCAGATAAGGACTATGGACTTCAGATATCTCTTGCTCAGGGTGCCGGTAAAACAGTACGCTTTACGTGGGATGGTACAATGGGCGGCTATTATATTCTACCGTCTGCTGGACAAACCTATGTAGTTGTAGAGCTGGTTATTCAACCACTCGGATATCCGGAAAAAAGTAGCGACGACCCCAGTTTTGAAAACTGGACCTGGAGCCAAAGAACGGCTTATCAGCGCTCCATAACTGTAATGTTAGATTATGGAGCACCGATGACACCGGACTGGGAAGCAGAAATAAACGGTATAGACGGACCTCCTCCGGGTGGCGTTATAATGGGGCCTTCGGACAATTCAGACTTCCCGACTGAAGCGGATGACCGCCCTCGCGCTAATCCTAAAATATTAGCAGTGGCAGGTTCGCCATCAGATGAAGTGGTATCCCTTATGCTGGAATACATGTCCGCTCCTGGTCGTGCATTAGAAGATGTATATTTAGATTTTAATGGTTTAGACATTGAAATGGACTTTTACTGCGCAGACCCCGTCAACATGATTGACGGCTCGTTCTTCTTCACGTATCAAGATATGCGACTTGAGGGAACGATACCGCTGACGTTTATGCGTGCGTACAATTCACGTGCTGACGGTGGAAGTCTCGGAAAAAACTTCACACACGGCTATGACTACAAGCTCGTTGACGACAATGGGGCTGTGTGCGTGTATTTGCCGGCGGGTGAAGAGGTTTGGTTCCTGGATATTGACGGCACAAACTATATGACTATAGGCGACCAGCATTACTCTATGACGCGCGTCGGTGGCGGCTATACAATGCTCCGCGATAACGGTACTCAGTTTGTTTTCGACGGCGCAGGGAAGCTCACTACAGTAAAGAACCCTGTCGGTACGATTGTTGCGTCGCTTAGCTACTCCGGCGGTGACCTTACACAGATTACGGGTATTGCAGGTACTATAAATCTGACATGGAGCGGCGGACACATTACCGAAGTTGCAGATTCATTCGGCAGAGCAGTTACATACGCGTATTCCGGCAATAATCTGACGTCCGTTACAAATCCGGACGGAGATATGTTAACATACAATTATGATGGAAACGGCTTCCTATCTGTCTTGACAGATTTTGATGGGCAGAAATACCTTGAAAACACGTATGACTCCATTGGGCGCGTGACGGCTCAGACGCTTTGGACGGCGGATGTTTCAACATCATCCACTTTCAGCTATAACGATGCGAGCAAAGTTAACACATACACGAACCCCGATGGAATGGACACGGAATTCTACTATGATAGATACCGCCAAATCGTTGCAATTAAGGATGATACGGGCTTCCACTCTGCAAACACTTGGGACGATAGTGGAAATCCGATTACACTGACAGATTCTGATGGAAACATCACAGCAAATGTCTACAACGGTACGAAGGTGACAAAGGCGACCCTTGCAGACGGTACATTTGTCGAGCTCTCCTACACTCCTGCAGGTAGGCTGAGTACCGTTAAGTATCCGGACGGCGGTACTGTAACCTTTACTTATGACGGCAATGGCAATGTTGCAACGCACACCGACCAGCTTGGCGCAACAACAGAGTATACTTATAACGCGCTTGGTATGATTACGCGTGAAGCAAAGCCACTCGGCGTTGAGACGAACTACACGTACGACTCCGCCGGCAGAGTTGAATCAATCTCTGACGCTGAGGGCGGTTTGTACGAATATACCTACGACGGCATTGGGCGCATTGAAAGTATGTCTTTAAAGCTCAATGCGAGTGAAAACGCCGTAACAAGTTACACATACTCTGCTGCGGGAAAACTTGAGCGTGTAACCGACCCGATGGGTTATGTAACAGAGTACACGTACACACCTAACGGCTTTAATACGAGTATAAAGAACGTAGTCGGCTCTACAGATGTTATAACGCGTACAGAGTACGGACTTAACGGGCAAGTGCTCAAGACTATTGACGCAAATGGAAACGCAACACTGTACGAGTACGAATCGAGTACCGGGCGACTATCCTCCGTCACAAATCCGGAGGGTGGTAAGACGGAATATACGTACGACGAAAAGGGTAGAATCGAAACTACGACTGACCCGATGGGCGTTGTCACGGAGCAAACTTATGATGAGCAGGGGCGGGTAATCGCAACCACCGGCTCTGCGGGAAATAGTACGGATTACACCTACGATGAGACAGGTAGAACGGCGACCGTCACGGATGCGCTCGGTACTGTGCTGAAGTACGAGTACGAGGACCGCTTACTCAAGTCCGTTACAGAGGACTTCGGCGGCATAAATGCCGTAACGAGATACACGTATGATAAAGCCGGTAATATTCTGACAACCACGGATCCCGAAGGTGGTGTGACAACGAATATTTACGATATTCTCGGAAGGCTTAAGTCCACAAAAGATGCGGAGAACCGCGTCACGCGTACTGAGTACGATAAAAACGGACGCATTCTATCCAGTTTTGACGGTGAGAATAATGAAACGCAGTATGTCTATGACCTTGCCGGGCGTCTGACGAAGTCTATAGACGCGCGCGGCAATGCCACGGAATACTCATACGACAAGAACGGCAATATGTTGACAAGCTCTGACGCGCTCGGAAATTATACATATTTTGAGTATGACGAGCTGGGTCAAATGACTAAGGAAATTCTTGCGGGACAGACTCTGAACGATGTTGATGACCGAGTAACGCAGTATTTCTACGATCCCGCTGGAAGTCTGCTTCGTACAGTTGCGCCGAACGGTGGTACAATGAATTACACTTATGACAGAAACGGAGCGTGTGTATCCGTAAGCGACCCGATGGGTGTGGTTACGCGCTATTCGTACGACCTTGCCGGACGGCAAACGCGCGTTGAAAACGGTGCGGGAGACAGTACAAACTACTTCTACAACAATCTGGGACAGACAATTACCATCACAAATGCGCTTGGTAATTCGACTCATTATACTTACGACAAGCTCGGTAGAACAGCGTCCGTCACAGACGCGCGCGGTAACACTACAAGCTACGAGTATGACGCGCTTGGTCGCAGAGTTTCGGTCACGGACGCGCTACTTGGAGTGACGAAATATATCTACGACAAAAACGGCAATCTCCTAAAGACAATCGACGCGGAGAGCAATAGCACATCTTCCACGTACGACAAGACAGGTCGCATTTTGACCTCTGTTGATGGTGTTGGTAACACAACAAGCTACACATACAACAATGCGGGGCAGCTCCTTAATACGACAAATGCGCTCACCGGTGTGACATCGTACACCTACGATCCGAACGGAAATATAACGTCAATTACCGACCCGATGGGTTATGTGACGCAGTATTCCTACGACGCACTGAACCGCAATACACGCACTGATTCCGAGCTTGGGGCGTTCACTGTGAGTGTTTTTGATGATTTCGGACAGCTCATTTCAAGCGCAGACGCGCTTGGCAATGAAAATCGCTACGAATACGATATTGCCGGACAGCAAATATCTGCAACCGACCCGCGTGGAGCCACGACCGCGAGTACATACAACCTGTCTGGGCAAATTACAAGCCTGACGTATCTGGACGGCGGAAGTGTGAGCTATAACTACAACACACTCGGGCAAACTGCCTCCATCACAATGAAGATTAGCGGCTCGCAAACTGCGGTGACGCGTTACGCATACG
>JGI994J12354_10004068_pt1 | contig 13312 bp, 8 predicted proteins | sample IntmicLarv3ML3BL_FD_12354 | JGI IMG/M metagenome (IMG submission 12354)
ATTTACAGAATACAGCGGCAGGCTTCTGGGGCTATTTAAATTGACTTTAAACGCGGAACTGGTGGTTGTCGCTTCCCTGATCGGCGCTGTGTTCTTCCCTTTATACTTTACTTCAAATCCAGTTTTAAGCTTCTTTTTATATCTCGCGCAGGTTCTGCTGATTGTTTTCTTGCTGGCGCTTATGCGGGCTGCCCTGGCGCGCTTTCGCATGGATCAGATGATTGCTTTTTGCTGGAAGGTGCTGGCACCCATCGCCCTTTTGCAACTGACCCTCGCCTTAATTATCAAGGGGGTGCTGCGGCTATGAAAATCATGGGGAAGCTGATTCCGGAGCTGTTTAAAATGATGCGCAGAAAGCCATCTACCATGTCCTATCCCGCCACGAAAGCGGACGTGGCCGACCGCTTCCGCGGCTCACTCAAATTTCATGCGGACAGGTGCGTAGGCTGCAAATTATGTATGCGTAATTGCCCCGCCGATGCCATTGAAATCATTAAGGTGGAAGATAAGGTTTTCAAGGCTGTGGTGAAGATGGACAAATGCATTTTCTGCGGCCAGTGTGTGGATTCCTGCAATAAATCCGCCCTTGAAAACACGCAGGCCTTTGAATTGGCTTCAAAGAGCCGCGAGTCGCTTAAGGTGGAAATCTGATGGCCGATTTTAAGCAGTATCTTCAAGAGCGCTTTAAAGGTGTGACGCGCCTTGCCGTGCTTGGCGCGGGTTCTATGCTTAAAGCGGACGACGCGGCGGGCTGTGTGATTGTTGAGAAATTGAAGGCCGCGATTCAAAACGAGAATGTGCTGCTTTGCATTGGCGAAACCGCACCGGAGAATTACAGCGGTAAAATATGCGCCTTTATGCCCTCCCACCTGCTTTTGATCGATGCGGCGGATATGGGCGCAACGCCCGGTGAAATCGCTGAAATCAACCCTGATGATGTGGGCGGCCCTACCTTCTGTTCCCATATGCTGCCGCTTCGCATCATGGTGCGCTACATCGTAGCACATACGGGCGCGGAGGCCGTTTTATTGGGGTTGCAATACGAGAGCATCGCCTTTGACGGCGAAATGACCAAAGCAATGGCCAGCACCGTAGAGATGCTCACAGAGGCGCTGACCGCCTTTATTGATGAATCCTTATAAGCATGAGCCTTTGCCTTTCGACCAAGGGCTTGTTTTTATGAATGCGCAAGTTTATAATGGGTGCAGCGACATGCGGGAGGCGAAAGAACATGAACGAGCCGACACCGGCATATATAAATCAACACCGCTACGATGCTTTCATCAGCTATCGGCACATTGAAAGAGACATGGCAATCGCCAAGGCTGTGCATAAACAGCTTGAGACCTACCGTGTTCCGAATTACATTAAAAAGGCGACGGGGAAAACGCGGATTGGCAAGGTGTTTCGTGACCGCGACGAGCTTCCTTTGATGGCTGACCTCGGTGATGGCATTCACAAGGCGCTCGAACGCAGTGACTGGCTTATTGTGATTTGCTCGCCCGATTTGCTGAAATCGAAGTGGTGCATGGCGGAAATTAATTATTTTATCGCGCTTGGGCGGCGCGACAGGATTCTGACTGTACTTGCGGCGGGAGAACCCGAGGAAAGCTTTCCCCCGCAATTGCGCTTTACCGCCGATAGCGACGGGGCTATGATTGAACGCGAACCTCTCGCCGCTGATGTGCGCGCCGATACCCTTGCCGCGTCGCTGAAAAAGGTACGGGGTGAAAAGCTACGGCTGCTGGCCCCTATGCTTGGTGTCGGCTACGATGATTTACGGAGACGGCAGCGAGAGCGGCTTTTGAAAACAGTAGCCATCATCAGCGCTGCCGCGACTGCCTTTTTCGCTATTTTCGGGAGCTTCGCGCTGTATCAGGCGGCCACCATTTCAAAACAGAATGCGGAAATTAACGAACGTAGTAACGCCATTCTCACCCGCCAATCGCGGGATCTGGCGGAAAAAGGAGAAACGCTTTTGCTTCAGGGCGATATTTCCGGCGCGGCGCTGTTGGCCTTTGAAGCGCTGCCAAAAGATTTACAAAACCCTGACAGGCCGCTTGTCGCCGAAGCATCAGCGCTATTGCGCTCTACCGCGCTTTATGCAAACAATTCCGCCTATAAGCCTATCGCCGCTTTGGGCCATGGCGCACGCGCTTTTGTATTAAGCGCTGATGGCAACATGCTCCTGACCTACGGAACAGGCATAGGAGCCGGAAATTATCTTTACAATCTTGAAACCCTTGAGCTTGTCGCTTCCGTTGCGGGCCCATGTACGGAAATGGCCGTTTATGATGCGGGCAACTTCGAGTATACGTTGAAAAGGGCAACGAAGGATGGTGATATCACTTCCACAGAAACGTTTCAGGAAATCTATTCCATCACTCACCCTGTCTTTTCAAAGGATGGCAAACGGGTTTATATCAACGCGGGACTTGGCGTGATGTTCAGCTGTGAAACGGGTGAGGCGCTTCATACAGGCATGCTGGAGAATTATCACGATGCGCTGGATTTCGGCATCATTAATCCCGTTGTTCCCCGCCTTTTAAACCAGGAGCAGGATGAAAACGGCCATATTATTCATAGCCTTGTGGCGTTTATTGAATTGCCTGACGAAACGCCGCTGTATACGCTGGCCTTTGGCGCGCCCGCCTTGCAGACCCTCTATTCACCGGATGGCAGGCTCTGCCTGCGACAGGAGGAAGAAAACCTGCGTTTATATAATTTGCATACCGGCGAAATAATCGCCGAAATACCGTGGGAAAAACCCGATGGCTATATTCCAAGCTATGTACCAAGCAAATCCTTTTTTTCGCCTGACGGAAAATTTTATCTATGGACACAGGAAGAGCGCGTTAAGGAAGAAGGCAGCGCATCATATGCCCGATGGAACACCGCCTATTTGCTGGATTTTGAAAAAGGTGAAATCGCCGCGTCTTTTTCTACAAAAGATGACGGCGATATATGGGACGACGCGATATGCTTTTCCCCAGACAGCGCCTTGCTGTCCCTTGGCGGCAGCGATAATGCCTTAGGGGTTTATAATGTGAATACGGGCGATATCGCTGGGCCCGTGACGGTTAATAAGCGTGCTCTCGCTGATGTTTGCTTCGATCCTGAAAGCCGCCGCATCGCGGCCAGTTCCACGCTTTCCCGCGCGGGAGGCCTGTACGGGATGGATGTCATCAGCCAGGGTTTTATTTATTTGTGGGATGCCGAAACGCTTGAATTGATTGATTGCATCGACCATTTTCGCCAAGGGGTATCGCGCCTCGCGCTTTCTCCAAATGGCGATAGAATCGTGGGGCTGAACGGCGCCACATGCCTTGTATGGGAAAAGCGACCCGCCTCCGATCATGTTGAAATTTTATCCACCATCCCCTACGCCACCGCTTTCCCTGATCACAGCGGGCGTATCGCCCTTTGGGGCTACGGGAGCGGTCATCTTTTTAAGGAAAACAGCATAACGGTTTATTCCGATGAAGGGGTTGAATTGTGCCGAATGGAAGGCGCAGGGCTTATCAAAACCCTGGCCGTTTCTTCAGATGGCAGCCTTATTGCAGCCGGTTACCTTAACACCTTATGGGTATGGGATGCCGCCAGCGGAAAGCTTCTGTGGGAGGGCAAGACCAATGAAAGCATTACCCGCATTGCCATCTCCGCCAATGGGACGCGCGTCAGCACCATTACCGAAAGCCTCAATCCCGCATTTGCCAAGGGCGGTTATTGCCTCTTTGACGCGCAAACAGGTGAAATGATTGCCGAAAAGCTCGCAGATACAGGCGATGCTTCAGACTTCGACAGTGAACTGACAAAATACCTCTACAGTCAGGATGACACAGCCATTGCCATTCTCAATACCGAAACAGGCGATGAGCTGTTCAGAATCAATACCGTTTCCGCCCGCAGATACAGCGATGCCAACACAAGCACCATGCGCGCGTCGCTGCGCCCCGACGGAAAGGCGCTGGCGCTGTGCCACCCAAAGCTGTTGACGCTTGCTTTATACGATGGGGATACAGGCGAAACGCTGCGTGAGCATTCATTGGATAATCATACCGCCGAAACCGTATGCTTCTCCCCCGATGGCCGCTATTTGCTTGTCGCTTTCCATGGCAATCAAGGCGGCAGAATGTATGACGGCAATACATTCGATCTACTGTATGAGATAGGACAGCAGGATAGTAACCTGGCCTTTAAAAACCCGATATTCACTTATGATTCCACTCGCTTTTACACCCGATACAGCGGCTTGTATGACAGCGCTTCAGGGGATATTCTCCTGCCCTTCGGCAACTTGAGCGGCGGACCTGTCGGCACGCCTTGCGCCATGGCAGCGGATGGCAGCATCTTTTGGATGTACCGCTACGGCAGCGATTTTGTCGGAATGATTGAGCGCAACGGGTATACGCGCTACGCGCTTCCTAATCTTGAAACGCTTATGCAAAGCAAATCTACTCTCGCAAGGCAGCGGGTGCTTAACAAATCGGAACGTATGCTTTACGGCATCGATTAAGCCACATTAAATAATTTGGGAGTGCTGCAAAATGACAATATTCGAACAGGTTTCCCCCGAAAACACGATACCGACGCTGAAAATCGCCATTGAACAGGCAAAGACCCTCGCGACGGATATTGTTCTTTCCACCACCTCAGGGGCTTCCGTTTTTACTGCCCTTGACATCGCAAAGGAATTGAACTACACGGGAAAAATCATTGCAGTTACCCATGTTTACGGCATGAGTGCACCCGGCAAGAATTCCCTTAGTGAAGAAAACCGAAAAAAGCTGGAAGCCGCAGGTGTCACTTTGGTGACAGCCGGCCACGCGTTGAGCGGCGTCGAGCGTTCGATCAGCGGAAAATTCGGCGGCGTGTACCCGACAGAAATCATCGCCAATGCCCTGCGCATGCTGTGCCATGGCGTAAAGGTTTGTGTTGAAATCGGCACCATGAGCCTTGATGCGGGGCAAATTGAATACGGACACCCGGTTGTCGCTATCGCAGGAACGGGGAGCGGGCTTGATACCGCCTGTGTTATAACCCCTTCCTATTCGGCAAAAATATTTGAAACAAGGTTGCATGAGCTATTGTGCAAGCCATACTGAAAAGCAAAAGGCTTCAATAAAAGAAGAGGGAATGGTCGCTTAAACCATTCCCTCTTCTTATTTTCTGGACGTATCGCCGTCGATGCAGCGATAGTACACCTGTTCGTTTTCAAGGGTCACGCCGTCGCGGGCAAAAAGCTCATCAATGGTGACAAGCATGAAGCCTTCCTCCAACAGATAAGGAATCACCTTGCCCGCGATATCGGCAGATAAATCCTTGATATCATGGAAGAGAACAATATCGCCATCCGTGGCTTCCTTTTTAATTTTGCTTAAAATGTTATTTGCGGATCTGCCGCGCCAATCATAGGTATCCAGCGACCACTGAATATACGGCCAGCCCGCCTGCGCCTTGACCATCTGCGGGTAGAGGCCGTAAGGGACACGATCATATCTGGACGGAATGCCGATGGCTTTGATTAATGCCGTATCAAACTTGTCGCGATAGGTGCGAATTGTCTTCGCGGATACCTTTGTCACATCCGCGTGGGTCCAGTTATGGGCAGCAATGGCATGACCCTCATCATGCTCACGCTGCACCAAATCCATTTCACCCTCGATGCGGTTGCCGATGACAAAGAACGTCCCTCTCACGCCCAATTCTTTCAGCTTATTAAGAAGCCGGGTCGTTTGCGTGCGCATCGGGCCGTCATCATAGGTGAAGGCGATCATTTTCTTATCGGAATTATCCGTTTGCCGCGCCGCATCATCCGTCATGCCGTGCCAAATATCAGGGTACATCAGCGTGACTTCAATCAGCGTATGCCGGCCGGGATAAAAATCATCCGCGGAAAAATGCAATACCATGGACATGGGATGAAGCGTAAAGGCCGTAGTTTCGATATGGGCGATAGCATCGTTCAATGCGTCGGCATCGGGATCCATATCGGGAAAATAAGCGCTGATCTGCCTTTTTGCTTCATTTCTTAAAAAATCCCACACCGAAGCATCGTTGCCGAAAATATCCGAAAGCGTGATTTCTTCGCCTGATTCCATATCAAAAGTTTTGGAAACAAACTCCGTTTTCATGAATTGACGGTGATAGGTGATGCGGGCTGTCATTAAAAAGCTGATCCAGCTATCGCCTGTTAAGCTGTAACGGATATCCAAATCCAATCGCGAGCTCTTGGTTGTTTTGTTGCCGGCCTTTTCAAGGGTATCGGCATATTCCGCGCGATATCCGCTTAAGATGCCGTTGAGCGTTTCGTTCACATCTGCGTTAGCTGTTTCAACCGTCCATTGCCGCACCACGCTTTGGTTCTGCTGCGTGTCGTCCTTGTAGCTCATTTTCACGCGCTGACAATCAGGTACGCCCTGCGCCGCTGCCTCTGGCAGCGGCAACAAGGCGCACACAAGTAAGGCTATTAAGATACGTTTAACACACTTTGTCATTTCATTTTCTGTGTAGCAGCCCAGCCCTTGTCGATGGCGACCTGATGGCTTGTGGCATACGGGCCGATGGACTCAACCTGCGCCTGCGTGCGCGGGAAGTGAATGCACAGATGTCCGTCAAAGTTATTGCCCTTAATGTGGCTTACCTCATGAGGATAGCTATGAGTCGAGCCCATGTAAACCGTGCCATCCCCGAAGATCACCCAGACAGGCTTTGGTGTCCATGTATTCTTGCCGCCGAAGGCCTTAAGCATATTGGCCGTATCCTGCGCTGTCAAAGGCTCCGCATCGGCATGGGCGCCCAAGGAAAACATATCCACCTGCCAGGACAGCCCTGTTGAATAATCGTAAATGGTGGCATAGCGATACTGCTTTGCCTTGGCGCGGATGGTGGTATACCAGTTGGCATAGACCACTTGCGACGCGCGGGGAGCGGAAGGATTCGGCTGTACTGTCGGCGACGTTACAGGCGGCTTGGCGGAGGAGCTGTTTAAAATCGCCCATGTGTTCTGCCCTGCTACGCCATCGGACTTGAGACCATTTTTTGATTGGAAGCTGATAAGTGCTGTGAGCGTTTTGGCACCGAAGACACCATCCGCTTTGCCTGTCAAATACCCAAGCTCAATCAAGCGCTGCTGCATGGCTTTGACCGCACTGTTGGAATCGCCCTGACGCACGGTGGCATTCGCCGTTACCTGCGGACCGGGTGTCGCAGCGGCGACGGAGCCTTGGCCATAGAGAATCGTTAATGTTTTGGGGCCCGCGATGCCATCGCGTACAAGACCGTTGGCACGCTGGAAATTAGCGACGGCCTGCGCTGTCTTCGCGCCGTATTTGCCATCCGCCGCGCCATCCAAATAAACAAGCTCCTTCAAGCGCTGCTGCATCTGCGTGACTGCCGCGCCGGAATCGCCTTGGCGAAGCGTCGTAAAGGTGGTATTCACCCCATTGGGGCCCACCGCAGTATCCGAATAGAGGCGGGATTGGGTATCATAGCCGGCGATACCGTCCGTCTTCAGGCCGTTTTTAAGCTGGAACGCCATGACAGCCGCCATGTCATCCGCCAGATACTGCCCGTCGTTACGGGCGGAATAATAGCCAAGCGCAGTCAGACGCTTTTGCAGATTCAGCACGGGTTCACCGGTTACGCCGATGCGAACTGTGATACAGTTTGCTTTTGTGATAATAATTTGCGTCGGCGCGGGCGTTGCCGCCGCGGTGGGCGCGGGGGGCGCTGCGATGGCTTTATCTGAGAAGAGCAGGTTGCTCGTGGTCGTGCCGCAAATGCCGTCTTCCTTAAGCTTGTTGGCTTTTTGGAAGGCCTTCAGCGCCGCGACGCTCTTTGTGCCGAAAACGCCGTCCACTTTTTCCGTAAAATAATTTAAATCCTTCAGGCGCTGCTGAACAAGCTTCGCATCATCGCCCTTGGTGCCGCTTTCCACTGTCTTTTTCGGTTTTGTATAGACTGTCGGCGTCGGGCCGGGCGCAGGTGTTTGGGTAGAGCCTTTGGCAATCGCCCCATCCGAAAAGAGAACCCGCGCCGCCTCGTCATTGATATTGCCGTCCGCTGTTAGGCCATTCTTTTTTTGGAATTCCTTTGCGGCTGTCACCATGGCGCTTGTATAGGTCATCCCTATTTCACCCGCATAGAACCCCAGTGATTTTAAACGCGCGCTTGCTGCTTCAACCGCTTTACCTACGTTGTTCAGGCGAATCACCGCGCTCGTAAGAGGAGACAATGCCTTCACAGCCGTTTTTGTGCCGCTTTTGTTTTTAAGCGTGCCATCATAAATCATTGCCTGCAGATTTGCATCCGCCTCGCCCGTTTCGGGCAATGCGTTCTTCGCCTGCAGCGCTTTGACGGCTGCTTCCGTCGCCGTGCCGAACTTGCCATCCGAAGAACCTGTAAGGAACTTCAATTCGATCAGCGCCAGCTGCAATGCGTAAACCGCATCGCCTTCGCTGCCCTTCTTAAGCGTTATATAAGCGCTGCCGCCCTGTACTTGCGTCGAGGTGACTTCTTTTACATAGACATATTCCTTCATAACATAGCCGGATTTGCCGTTCCAAGTGATTTTGAGGAAATCGCCATCCGCGCCGTGAACGGTAATGGCTGCGCCCGCCTCCAGCCGTTCCACCAAAGCGGCGGAGCTCGAAGCGGATTTACGCATATTGACACCTGCGGAAGTGGTTGTATCGTAGGGATAGGAGGCCACCGTGCCGTTCGTTGCCCCTGTAATCACGGAGGACTGCGAAGCGGATTGCCCTGTCACAAATTCTTTCATCGCAAAGCCGGTACGATTCTTGTAGCTGATTTCGTAATAAGCGTCCGATTCGCCAATTACCGTAACCGTCGTGCCTTTATCGATTCGTTCAAGCACCACGGATTCGTCGCTCGGCGAGCGGCGCATGTTCACGCTATCGATGGTTTTTGTATCAAAAGGGTACGCCTCGGCCAGCGCGGCAGGCGAAAAAAGCCCTATCAGAATCATTACTATAAGCGCATACGCTGCCCATCTACGGTAACCAAGGCTTCCGGCGGACTGACATTGCATATAAAATCCCCCATAACATAAACATTCATACTATATTTTAATCGCTATGTCTATTTTTGTCAATAGAAAATTAATATTTATGTAATATCATCCAGCCCTTCGGCAGGTTTCGACAGCCTTACATCCTTCGCCTTTGAGATGCGCGCTTGGATATAGCCCGCGGCATCTAAAAAGGCCTGCGCGTCACAGTACAGCACCATTGAAAGCCAGTTTTTCGGCGCGTAGAAAAGGATGGCGTTTCTTTCAGGAAGCGCCTGAATGCGGCGTATCTCGCTCCAGGCCAGATGGCGTTCGGAAATAAGGTGCAGATGATCCGGATTTTTCGCACTGTACAGCTGCAGATGCGCCCCCTTATGATCGAGCACGAAAAAATTCAGTTCGTTGCCGCGCCTTAAGTAATAAAGGAATACTGCGCCGATCACGAAAAAGAGCAGCCCGCCGATAAGGGGGAAAAACCATGTTTTTAAAAGAAGCTGCAAGCCGATGGGCCCGGATTGCACCGCTTCAAAAACAAAAGCGACAACAGCCACCAGGACAATGGTCGGAATGGCGATACGAAGGGGTGCATTCCACGCAAGCCAGTCGGTCAAAGGGCGATGCAGGCAGCTCCAGGATACGCGGGCAGCTGTTTTTTGCAGCTTGCCGCCGCATAGCTCACATGTGCTTGCGGGGGCAACCTCCGCTTTACATTTTTTGCAATAAGAAACAATAGGCATGTTTGCTTCTCCTTAAACGGACAGCGCTTGCTTTTCCCCTATGCTTTCCTTGTTTTCCTCCAGCATCGGGTCGATGACGGTTTTCAAAAACACATCCACCTGTTCGGCGCTTCTTCCGATAAAGTTTTCGGGCATTAAGAGCGCATCCGCGTCGGCTTTTGTAAAGCGGAAGGCATCATCGGCAATGAGCCTGTCGATCAAATCATTGGGCAAGCCTTCCTCTTTCACCCGCGCCCCTGCCGCCTGTGAATGGACGCGCAATTTTTCGTGCAGCTCCTGCCTATCCCCGCCCTTTTTAACGGCGTTCATCATGATATTTTCCGTTGCCATAAAAGGCAGCTCGTTCATAATGCGGGCATGAACCACCTTTTCGTATACCACCAGCCCGTCACAGACGTTCAGCATGATATTCAGTATGGCATCCACGCCCAAAAAGGCTTCCGCCACGGCGATGCGCTTGTTGGCGCTGTCATCCAGCGTGCGTTCAAACCATTGGGTGGCTGTGGTGAAGGCCGCGTTTTGCGCATCCACCATCACGTAGCGTGCAATGGACGTGATGCGCTCAGAGCGCATGGGATTGCGCTTATAGGGCATGGCAGAGGAGCCGATCTGGTTTTTTTCAAAGGGCTCTTCCATTTCTTTAAAGCTTTGAAGCAGGCGCATATCGTGGGAAAATTTGCTCGCGCTTTGCGCTATGCCAGACAGGGCGGATGTGACCATATAATCTACCTTGCGCGAATAGGTTTGCCCCGATACAGGCACGACTTTTTTGAAGCCCATCTGCCGGGCGATATCTTCTTCCACGGCATCGATCTTTTTTGAATCGCCCTCAAACAGTTCCACAAAACTGGCCTGGGTGCCCGTGGTGCCCTTATTGCCAAGCAGCGCCAAGGTATGAAGGCGGTGATCAATTTCCATCAAATCCATGTAGAATTCATTCATCCAAAGGGTCGCGCGCTTACCGATGGTGGTCAATTGCGCAGGCTGCAGATGGGTGTACGCCAAGGCGGGCAACGCCTTGTATTTTTCCGCGAAATCCCGAAGCAGCGCCAGCACGCTGATAAGCTTTTTGCGCACTACTTCAAGCCCCTGCCGCATGATCATTATATCGGTGTTATCGCCCACATAGCAGCTGGTCGCGCCAAGATGGATAATGCCCGCCGCCTTCGGGCACTGAAGCCCATAGGCGTACACATGGCTCATCACATCGTGGCGGCATTCCTTCTCGCGGCGCTCGGCATCGGCATAGTTGATATCATCCTTGAAAACTTCAAGCTCCGCTATTTGCTCATCCGTAATGGGCAGACCCTGCGCCTTTTCCGCCTTGGCAAGGGCAATCCACAGCCTGCGCCATGTGCGAAATTTGTTATCCTGCGAAAAGATGAACTGCATTTCGCGACCGGCATAGCGCGTGGAAAACGGGCTGATGTAGGAATCGTACATGAAAAAGTTTGCTCCTTTATTACTTAAAGTAGGTAACGCCGCCTTCAAACAAGGGCTGGAAGGTGTTGCCCGGCACATTCTTATAAAGCCCGTCGCCGCTGCGCTCCGTATGCCCCATTTTGCCCAGCACCCGTCCGTCAGGGGAGGTGATGCCCTCAATGGCGTGGTAGGACGCGTTGGGATTAAAGCGCAAATCCATGGACGGCTGCCCACCCAAATCCACATACTGGGTGGCAACCTGACCATTGGCAATCAGCCGGCCGATAAGCTTCTCAGGCGCGACAAACCGCCCTTCGCCGTGGGAAATGGCGATGGTATGGATATCATCCACCCGGCACTTTTGAAGCCAAGGAGATTTGTTGGAGGCGATGCGCGTATTCACAAGCATGCTCTGGTGACGGCCGATGGTATTGAAGGTGAGCGTGGCGCAATCTTCATCCGTATCCACGATTTCGCCGTAGGGGACCAAGCCCATCTTGATGAGCGCCTGAAAGCCGTTGCAGATGCCCAGCATCAAACCATCACGGTTCTTTAATAAATCATGCACCGCATCTTTTAGCATCGGGTTTCTAAAGAAGGCGGTGATGAACTTGCCCGATCCGTCCGGCTCGTCGCCGCCGGAGAAGCCACCCGGCAAAATAATCATTTGGCTTTTCGCAATGATTTCCTTCGCTCTGTGCATGCTTTGCGCGATTCCCTCGGGGCTTAGGTTGTTGATAACGAGGATTTCCCCATCGCCGCCTGCGCGCTTGATGGCGCGCAGGGTATCTATTTCACAGTTTGTGCCCGGGAATACGGGGATGAACGCCAGCGGCTTTTTTGAAAGGACGGCAGGCTTTTGCCAGCTATTTGCCGTAAAGGAAATTTTCTCTGCTGTTTTGCCATCGTCGCCCTTATAGGCAAACACGGAAGACAGCTTATTTTCATACACCTCGACCACGGGGGCCAGTGCCACTCCGTTAAGGGTGTATTCCAAGGTTGTTGTGCCGACCAAAATCCCCTCATTCACATGAGTGCTCACTTCGAGCAGAATGCTGCCGAAATGCCAGGCGAACAGATCTTCCGTGAAGCTTTTATCAAGCTTCACGCCGATTTGGTTGCCTAATCCCATCTTGAACAAGCCTTCAGCCACGCCATAAAGACCGAGCGCCCAAGCGGAAACCGCCTTTTTTTCCTTAATGAGCCTGTGGGCCGTTTCGAATACCTTCAAAAGGGCATCTTTATCATAGGCATCACATTTTAAAAGAATGACTTTATTGCCGGCCTTTTTAAACTCGGGCGAAATCACGTCCTGCACCTTGTCGTGGGCTACCGCAAAGGAAACCAGCGTGGGCGGAACGGACAGGTTTTCAAACGTGCCGGACATGCTGTCCTTGCCGCCGATGGACGCCAGCCCTAAATCCAATTGGGCCTTGAGCGCCCCAAGAAGCGCTGAAAGCGGCCTGCCCCAAACAGCGGGATCGTTTGTCATGCGTTCAAAATATTCTTGGTATGTCATGTAGACGGTTTGATAATCGAAGCCCGCCGCCACAAGCTTTGAAACGGATTCGATTACCGCCAGATACGCGCCGTCGAAGGGGCTTTGCGCCATGACCTCCGGATGGAAGCCATATGCCATGCCCGAAACGGTGTTCGTAATTCCTTCAAGCACAGGCAGTTTGGCCACCATGGTTTGGATGGGCGTCAACTGCGTCTTGCCGCCAAAGGGCATCAGCACTGTCGCCGCGCCAATGGTGGAATCGAAGGCTTCCGACAAGCCCTTTTTCGAGCAGACGTTTAATTCTCCCGCCATGGCCATCAGTTTTTCTTTGAAGGTACTGCCTGAAAGGGAGATGGGCTTCACCTGCGCGTTTTCAATCCGCGCCTTCGTGTGCTTTTCCGCGCCATTGGAATTCAAAAATACGCGGCTTAAATCCACAATGGTTTTGTTTTTCCATACCATCTTCAGGCGCGGTTCTTTCGTAACCACAGCCACACGTGTGGCTTCCAGGTTTTCCGCATTGGCAAAGGCGATAAACGCCGCTTCATCCTTTTTATCAAGCACCACTGCCATGCGCTCCTGGGATTCGGAAATCGCCAGCTCGGTACCATCCAGCCCGTC
>JGI994J12354_10004069_pt1 | contig 13312 bp, 15 predicted proteins | sample IntmicLarv3ML3BL_FD_12354 | JGI IMG/M metagenome (IMG submission 12354)
AACACGATTGTTTTCGTGTACTTCCTATCGTTTACACGGCATATGCCGTCGCGGTACATCTCGCGATATGGTATTGACTCCTGTACCGTTTTAGGCGGTTCGCCGCCGAAAAGCTTATAAAACGCGCCGCCCGGTTTTCCGGACGGCGCGTTTGGCTTGGCTTTGGATTTGTCTTTGGTTTTTCTCATATCCGCTTTATTGTTTTTTGCCTGCCTTACGTTTTCCGACAGACGCTTTTGCTGTTGTTTTGTTGTGGGGTGCAATAGATTTCGCCTCCTGTCTGGTTGCATGGGCGAGCAGTTCGCATCGCGAACGACCGGCCCCTAAAATTTCATAGAGATTCTCTGTTTTGTACGGACGCTTGCCCGGCCAAAGAAACTTAACACGGATATAGTTGCGAATAGCAAGCTCGGCGGGCTGTCCGTCCTTTTCGTACATCGCGAGAAAAAACATCGGCAGCATCAGCCCGATCATGAGCAGTGCCGCCGCTGTATTTCCTACAGTGCCGCGTGAGAATAGATATGTAGGAATACCTATAACCGCCGCCGCACTGAAACAGATAAGCTGGCGCTTTGTCAGATTCAGTGCGACTTTTGTTTTGACTTTACTGAGGTCTTTCGGTACGGTTACAAATGCCATCTAAAAATTAACCGAAAATTTCATCAGAGGGTTTTGTAGATTTCGGCCCGTGAGAGCTATATTTCGGTTTTCCTCCTTCTTTGTTATTAAAACCCGCCATTATGCAGGATAGTATGCCTGTGAATAAGCTTCTTCTCCTGCAAGAATGTTGTCTTGCATCAATGACAATAGTAATAATCACTCCAATCCGGCGTTGCCCGCACTGCGCTTGGCGTAGGCGGCCTGCGGCTGTACAGCACGGGTATTCTTATATTGCGCCGATTTTTCCGCGCCCGCAGCAAGCTGTTTACCGATGCTTTGCTTACGCTCGGCGCTCTGCTGCCTAAAATCGGCAAGTACAGCGTTACTGACAGCCTTGCGCAAATCACCGGAGAGAGGGAACGCGACATCGTGAAATTTGCCGTCCCTGTCCTGTGACTGCGGCATGGATACGAACGGCCCCTTGTCGCTGTTCACAACACGGATGCCGCGAATCGCCACGGCATCGTCAAGCCCGATACTGGCAAACGCGAGGGTATCGCCCTTCGGATCGTCAAATGGGAACACTTTTACATCGAGTTTGATGTCCTCCACATTTTTAATGACACTTGTATCCTGCTCTGACTTCACATATCCGCGTTGTTCAGGATACAGGTTTGCCTGTGTCGCAAACTCAGCAATCACAGCATCGGCGATTGTCTTCCGCAGTTCCTTGTTCAGCGGAAACGCTGTGTCGTGATATAAACCTGTATTATCCTGCGACTGCGGCATAGCCACAAACACGCCTTTGTCACTGTTTACGGCACGGATTCCGTTGATGGCGACCATGCCGTCAATTCTCACGTTCGCGAATGCAAGCGTATTGCCTTTCGGTTCGTCAATCGGGTATACTCGGACATCTACATTGCTATCTGACATTTTCATTTCTCCTTATCATTTTTCTTGTTCTTTTTTACAGGCGGTACGCCGATGTTTTTTGCCTTGTACGCGTCAACTTTTTCTTTGCCGACACGGAGATGCTCTGCTATGGACAGCTTTTTAGACGGCGCTGCCGCCGTGCCTTTGCCGTTGTCGAGAGGTGGTGTGCTAAGCTCTGACGGCGCGCGGTTTAGCAGCGGATACTGCGAGTGATGCTCTTTTCGGTGTTCAAACACGTTGTCCATTGTAAAACTTAAATCGCTGATGTCGGCATTTCGTTCAAGCCACGCATCGGCGACGATTTCCAGTGGGTTTTGGAATTGCAGATAAAAATGAAGCTCATCGGGTTCAAAGCCGTGCGCGGCGGTCATATATTCGCAAGCATCGGACATCGCCGCGATTTTATGCGCCATATCCACAATTTCATGTTTCCCGAAGCTTTGCAAAGAACGAAGAAAATCAGCATGGTTCTCTCGTACCCGTTCTACGAGTCGTTCTTCAAGGTTGCCGGATTGCTCATCAGGCACGGTTTCCGCGTATACAGCCGCTGTGCCGTAGCTGTTGAAAAATGTATCAAGACCATTAAACTCGCCTTCCGGGAAACGAATAAGCATATGCGGCGACATAATCACATCATCAAGCGGAAGGTCGTCATATCCCCGTGGTTCTCCATAGAGCTTGCTGAAATCCTGCTCGAACTCCTTAACTCGATAATGCGGGAAAACCGCCAACGAAAAATCAACATGAATATCATCAGTTTCGTTTCCCGTTTCGTGGTCCGGCGAGCCAACCCTGAAGATGTCTGTCACTTGACCGACAAGCCCGCCGTATGCATCATTGGGCTTGGATAGCACCCAATCGCCGATTAAAAAACCGCTATGGTTTGTAGTTGCAATCATTTCCAGCAATGCGGCTCTGTCTGTGTTTTTTACTGTAATCGGCGCAACAGCTTTCTCGGTCAGCGAATGTAAAACCTTTTCGCAGTATGCTACCGAATCCTCGTAGGAGTTAATTAAGTCACGGACTTGCGCGGCATCCAAGTCGTTAAGGCTGATGAGATGCTTTGATTCAATAATCACATCACCCAACGGCAACTCCTCGAAAGAGGAAAACTCAACATCTTGAAATTCCGCTTGAAATGCTTCCAACATATCGTTGTGACTCCACGGCGGGTAGTTCGCTGCGAAAAAATCAATATGAATCCGTTCGCAGGAATGCTTTGCGGATTGTGCCGAATCTTCTTGCCTGTCCTGTTCGGACATTTTATTTCTATATATGGACGTTACCTGTCCAATAAGACCTCCGTAAATACGGCTATCTGCATGTGTGACAACGACCCAGTGCCCAACGGCTATATCGCCGTTAAGTGTTTGGATTTTGGGGGTTTGCTCCATTTCAGGCCCTTCCTTGTTGCTGAACAGCTCACGGAAATATATTTTTTTAGCGGCTTCAAATTGTTCTTCCTGCGCCGGGGAGCGATAGAGGTCATCATCACGCGCTCGCACGGCAATCTCCGGTAAAACAGTGCCTTCCTGCAATAAATCTGCCGCACCTCGAATCTCATACGGATTCAAGGTGAATGCCGAACCCAAATTGAATAGTTGCAATGCAATATCGCTTCCGTTGTGTTCCGCAACCAAGCCTATCTCAATGGATAAATCACGATAGAATATCGTTTTCTTTTCTGTTCCGTCTGCATCAAGTTCGTTTGCGTACTGATGCCAACTTTGAAAAGCGCCATCATGAAATTTTTGGCCGGGGAACAGCATTTTTATCCGATTGTCAAAGTCTATTTCTGTCATTTAGCACCTCATTCTTTACTATTCTTCTGCCAAATTTAATTGTATACAGACACGAATGTTGAACAACAAAAACGACAAGAAAGTTGGATAATAAAGACGTTACTTACAAACATCAAAAACAAATAATTGCCTGAATACGGCATTTGTCCATCTTTCCAAAGTTTGTTTATTGTTCAACATTAACTGCTTTTTTGTCTGAAATATTGTCCGTCTTTGTTGTTCGTCAACATCAATTGTAGACGAACAATAAAGTTTCATAATAATTCAACCGTTTTGCACATTATAGTTTCATAAAAACAGCAAAAAGCCACTCAAAACGAGTGGCTTGGAAGAAACAACGGTATTTGGTTGCCTCATCACAGCGCATCATATCTTATACGGACGCGCTTTAACGCTGAATTATAAAACTTTGCTGTCTAAAAAGCGGTAGTTTTATACAACTTTATTGTGCGAAACGCCGCTATACGGTTTTTATAAAACTTTGTTGTCTTTTATTGAACTATACACGAAAATTATACAACTTTAGTGTCTGTCAACATCAATGTGAACCAAACAGACTCTTAGAAAGCGAACCCGTCTTAAAGAGAGTGAAGCAGAGCAGCACTGTATAACCCGCACAAATCCAAATCGCGGTGTGAATGTCGCTTGACGAAGTGATGGTTTGGAGCAGTATCGTGTAAATCGCTACGCAAACCATAATCAAGAAACCCTGAAACCCCAACGCGAACAGCCCTTTGATATAGGAGTTGCCGATGCTGCCCCATTCACGGTTTGCCATTGTCGAGAACGGAATTGGTGCGATTGAGCATGTCAAATATATTTCCAACATTCTTCCATAAATAATGATAAAAACACACAGCGATATGGCTTTCATTGCAAATGAAAGGATTGTGCTTTCAATATGCAATCCAATCAACGCGCCTGTACTCATTGCGGAGAGCTGGTCTGCGAGGTTATCCAGCGCCAGTGTCATATCTAAACTATCGCCTATAACGCCTGCGCTGCTGTTTACCACGGTTTGTGCGAGTTCAAATATCCCCATTACGATGTCAAAGGTATGGGTTAGGATAAACACCGCGCAGAAGGTTTTCAGTATCCATTTGTAGATTTGGAATGTATCGAAATCGTGCATGTTGTTTTTCTCGATAATCATAGTTATCAATTCATAACATAGCACGAAAGTGAGTATCATTCCCGCGATGGGTATAACCGCCGTTTCGGACAGAGTGCGGATAAGCGAGAAAACGTCGGAGTTCCAAGACTCCGGCGTTTGCCCGACTTGTGTGGCAATCTCGCCGACTTTGGTATTGACCTCGTTGAACATCTTGGTGAAGTTCGATGTTATGCCGTCAATCAAAATCTCTCTGAACCATTCGGCGATACTGTCGAATAATCCAAACATTAGCTAAACAGGGTAGCAAGCATCGGTACGAGCGTAAAACCGATAAGCGCCACACCGCCCCCAGCCATGAGCTGCTTAATTCCTTGCGACTTCGCGCCCGGGTTGTCATTTCCGTAACCTTCCAGAAGGTTAATAACGCCCCAAACGGCAAGACCTGCGCCAAGCGCGATTACCAATGTTTGCAAAGTGTCGATTGCGGATACAAAAAAGTCCATAAATGTGTTCCTCCTTTGGTTTTTGTTGTTTTGGTGTATATAAAATGAGCTGATACGGCGGTTTGCCGTATCAGCTCATACCGGACTTAATCGGCGTACTGAACGTAGTAGGTGCGGTCGAAACCGTAGACCTCAGTGGGCAGCTCGTTCTGCACGAGCCATTCCATAACCGCACAAAACGCATGGCTGTCGTAGCGAACGCTCACGCCGGAACACCCACCGTATGCAGCCGCGTCTACGCGCTTATGCTCTGCGCCGATAAACAGATTTTCATTGAGAATGCATGACGCCGCCTGTGCATGGGGTTTGCCTGTGAGAGAGTATATCCCGCACTTCTGCGCGATTTCCTGCGCTGTGTACCACGGTATTGCCGCATAGACCTCTTCATCGCTGCGTTCAAAGTCGTTGTCATAGTCCATTTCAACCTCCGCATAAACAGTAATGCCAAGCGGCGCGTACATTTCACGCAGAAAATCTACAATGACCTCCGCAGATGTCCCGGCGCTTTTCAATGCACGAACCACGAGCCGCGCCGCTGCGTTATACTCACCGAGCCGTGGTTTAGGCGCTGCGGCAAGCGCTTCCAGTTCGGCGCGCTCGCGCTGTTCCAGTTCGTTAAACTTTGTGACATAAGCGGCGGTAAACAGCACACCTTTTTCGCCTGTCAGTTTATTCGCCACCATTTCGCAGCCCATTTTTGAGAGAAGATAGCAGGGCAAGGTGCGCCCGGTGCTGTCAAAGTAAGTGCTTGCAACGAAAAATCCACTGAAACCAATTTTGGTTTCAGTGGATTCCGTCATGAACTTGATATAGCGGTCGATGTCGCGCAACAGGTGGTGGTGCCGCTTTTCGATAGCTTCCGCTACCTCACGGCTGTCGATATACACACCGCCTTGCTGCTTGATTAGGGTAAGCTCGTTCATAAAAAATTCCTCCTTATGATTTTGATTATGGAAATAGAAAAAGCCGCCCCCTCCATTTGAAAACAGAGGGGGCGGCATAAAGCGGGGGTTAAATTTGCTTAGATAGGTTCCAAGTCCGTGGGGTCATAGTCCTCACGCTCGTCAATATCATCGCCGTTATTGAAGTCACCGAAAGCTTCCTCCGGCATTTCCTCATCAGGCGGAGCATACTCGAATAGCTCATATTCCTCGTTTGGCTTTACTTTCAACTGCTTCGCTGCGTGCTTAGCGAGGTCAAAAGCGTTCTTTTCGTTATAGTCCGAAAGGTACTTGTAGTTTTTGTGCTTCGTAATGTCGTACTTGTCGGATAGAAAAGGTCTTACGCCGCGCAGTTGAAGAATACATTTGCTTCCGTCCATTACGGATAACTCGTCCACACTCATAAGGTCTTTTCCGAGTTTTTGGTATGACTGGCTGAAGGACGGTGAATTGCCTTTGCTTTCACTGCGGTTCATGAGGTCGATTGTTTCCTTGCCGAGTGAATCAGACAGGTCTTTTAACGTAGTTTTTTCAGAGCCGCCGAGGAAAATCCGAGAGTCCATATTGCCTATTATGGTTTCCGCGTTGTCCTTGTACATATTTTTGAGCTGCGACTGTGTTTGCAGAATAACAGCGGCGGATATTTCACGGCTTCGGATCGTGGCTATGAGCTTGTCGAAGTTGGGGATAGTGCCGATATTGGCGAACTCGTCGAGCAGAAATCTGACATGAACGGGGAGCCGTCCTCCGTATTTATTGTCCGCTTTGTCGCATAGAAGATTGAATAATTGGCTGTACATCAGCGCTGCTATGAAATTGAAGGTACTGTCCGTGTCGCTGATGATAATAAACAACGCAGTCTTGCGGTCGCCGAGGGTATCAAGCTCCATTTCATCATAGCTCATAAGGTTACGAAGCTCCGCAATATCAAAGGGCGCGAGCCTTGCGCCGCATGAAATCAATATGCTTTTTGAGGTTTTGCCCGCCGCTAATTTGAACTTGGCATATTGCCTTACGGCAAAGTGCTGCGGGTTCTTTTCCGCAAGCTCCTCAAACATATAATCCACGGCATTTTTGAAGTTTTCGTCCTCCTCGTGAACCTCCATTGAGTTAATTAATTCAACGAGAGTGTTCATGTTTTGCTCCTCCTCCGGCGCTTCAAAATAGATGAACCCGATTAAAGCGCAGTAGAGCAAAACCTCGGCCTTTACCCAAAAATCCTCTCCGCCTTTTGAATCCTCGCCCTTCGTGTTCGCGATGAGCGCTGTTGTGAACTTCAAAATATCCTTCTCGCTCCGAATGTAAACGAACGGGTTATATCGGAGCGATTTAGTGAAGTCGATTGTATTTAAGACCTTTATGCGGTATTTATTACGCTGCAAGAGTTTACCGCACTCAATCAACACCGTACCCTTTGGGTCTGTGATGCAATACGAACTATGTAACTGCATAAGGTTCGGCTTGAGCCAAAACCGAGTTTTACCCGAACCTGAACCGCCGACAATCAGCACGTTTTTATTCCGTGCATGTTTCGGATTTTTCGGCCTGCCGTTTAGCATAAGCGATTCCGTTTGCGTTAGAATGATATTTTTATCGGGCGCGTGGTCGATATATGGGGCAATGTCGGCGGAAGTTCCCCAACGAGCTGAACCATATTCTACATTTTTGCGAAATTTCTTGGCGTTTTTCTTCTTATATAATACCGTGCCGTAAATCACCACCGCACCGATAAGCCCGATGAGCCAGTCAAGCGGGTCAAAAGAAAGCATCGGCTGTGACAGTGCGACATTGAGGTTCGTTATTGTATACATCAGCTTCCGCAGAGCATCGCTGCCCAGTGATATGCGGTAGGCTTCGCCGCATTTGGCGAACAGCCAAAACAGGAACACATACGGAAGATAAGGCAGCGCATATTTCTTGATTTTCGTAGTGTTTATCATAGTTCACGCTCCCCACGAGCGCGGTTTTTCGCTGGCGCGGCACGGTTATTCGCAAGCTCCTTAAACTTTGCAAGGCTTTTCAGAAGCGAGGGGCGCTCTTTCTTTTTCAGCGTGGTTTTCGTGTATTCGTTAAACGCCGCTGTCAACGCATCCGCGTCCTTCGCTTTGAAGAACACAACCCATCTCGGCGGCGTTTCGGAACTGTCACGCTTGAGCGCGAAGTCAACGTTATACTTTCGCGCTGTCTTACTGAATGAACCGATATTATCGCCGCCGATTTCGATGTTCGACAGGCTTGCGCCTTGCTTTGTCAACGATTTAACGCTCTGCTTGCCATGATGCACGGTCGGCTCACGCGCCTTTTTCATAAATTCCTGCATAGCTTTTGCTAAAAGCCGCCCTGTCAGTTTTACTGCCTTAACAGACAGCGCGACGGCTTTGTCATTCACTTGTTCTTGTAACATTCTTTCACTCCCTTCCGAAGGTCGGGGCTGCCCTTTACCCGCCCAAATCTTCCGCATTGTAAATACGCCGTTCACCGTTGTTAAAGGTAACTTCCAAAGAATACGGAAACGGTTTTATCGTATAGCGGAGTATCTTTGCGGCAACAGGTGTCAGATGCCCGTTTTCACAAGCCTTTGCCGCTTTGTGAGTGTCAAATTCTCTCCTGCATTTGGAGCATCGGAAAAAGGCGATAGGCATAGCCGATTACCCGATTTCCGTTGAACTGCGCCCGGCTGTTTTTTTACCGACCGTAACAGCGTTCGCGGCATTTTGCTGGGCAACCTCTGATTTCGCCTTATCAAGCTGTCCGAGCAAAGACGGTTTTTTCGCCGGGGAGTCCTGTGTTGGAGTTTTCTTTGTCGGTGCTGCTTGTGTCGGTCTTTCGGCGGGGCTTAGTTCAAGTTTGCACGACTGCGCGCTATACGGATGCAGGCTTGTCAATATTTCATCGGCTATACCGCAAATCGCAACACCATCCGGCCCGTCTGCGCGCATAGCATAGACTTTATCGTTTGAATAGGTAAGCGGTGTCAGTTCATAATCGCCGCCAACGAGCTTGCGAATGGCCGCTTCGGTCATGGGGATTGCTACATCCTGCAAGGCTTCGCCGTACTTTGCGGAAAGAATATCTATCTTGTTCACCCGTTTGGGAACGGCTTCATATCTGTTGCCTGATTGCTCCATTCTTTCGGCAAATTCATAGAGGTGATACGGCGTTGTGCCGATGTTCAAATGCGTTTCGTCAATGAAACGGCACTTTCGTATTACTTTACCGCCATCAAATCCCCGTGTGATTTTGATGCTGTCACCGTCTTTGATAGTAAACATTTCGTTGTAGTTGCTGTTCATAAATCGTATATCCTTGCGTACATCTTCCAATGGTTTCACCTCGTTTCTGATTGATTGCAGATTCTCGCTCCAGTCCTTGCCGATGTTAGGAATGGCGCGGGCGTAGGAGATATGTGATAATTCTGCGGTGGTTAGCAGCTCCTCGATTTTTGCCGCTGCTGTGTTTCCCGCTTCGTCGTTGTCGGTACAGGCGATGATGTGAGAAATATCCGGTTGCATTTCGAGAAACTGCATCATTGCCGCCAGTGCCGTACAGCCAAGTGAGAGCCGCCAGCCGTTTGTTTCGGGGTGGAGCGTTTTGTGGGATAATGCGTCAATCGGGCTTTCAAATATCATCAAAGTGCGGCTGTTGACAGAGTGATTCGTCTTACCAAAGTCGGGCGGGAGAACGAAACCGAAGCGTTTATCCGAGCCATTGGCATCGCATTTGAAATCGCTGTTCGTGCCGCGCATGGCGGCGAATCTCGCCTTGCCACGTTCATCGCGCCCTACGAAAATGCAGTTATGATACCGCGCGTTTTCATACAAGCTGCCGCGCTCGATACATTCGAGGATTAAATCCTTGTTGATACCACGGCTTTGCAGATATTCGATAACGCGGTCATTGCTGTTGTTTCGCGGTGGCATAACAAACGGCAGTCGATCCGCCATTTTAACATCAGACGGTGGGTTCGGCTTTGGGCATGGGGCTTTGCTTCGGTATCGGTGGTTGTTATGGAAGTTATCGCGGGCCATATCGCGCGTGTCATCGCCTGCTAAGTGCTGAACCGCTTCCACAAAGCCATACCCGCGCACTTCAATCAGATAGTTCAGTGCCGTCGCCGTTTTACAGCCGAAGCCTCGGCTGTGCCAGTGCCACATGCCGTTGCTGATGGTAAAAGAATCATGGTCGCGCAGGCGGTATTCGTTGCCGCATTTCTTTAGATTGTCCGGCTCGTGCGCAAGAAGGTAATCGAGCACGGCCACTTCCTTTGCCCGCGCGATTTGCGCCTTGCTGACAGATGCAGACTGAGCGTATCTCACTTATTCCAGCCTCGCTTGCGTTTGAGTCTGCCGTTGGCAGCAGCATCGCTTTTGATATCCTCACAGCAGCAAGCGGTTAGGGAACAACCGCGTTTCGCGCCCTTGTGGTACAAGCAATATTTGCAGTCCGCGTCCTCAGCGAAATATTGGAATTGGGCGGTTTTTTTCTTGTTTCGGTTCATATTTTTATCCTCCTTTGATGTTTTTGGGCAAAATACAAAGAGGGCGTGTTCTCCCTTGACAGGAGAACACGCCCTCTTTGTGCGCTATTATTATGCTTTCAGTACGATGCGGATATGAGAATAGTTAAACCGCGCCGGGTCGAGAATCCGCTTGCACAGAATGTGAATTAGGGTTTGAGTTCCGTAATGCGTTTCGCCGTACATATCCTCATCAATCCTGTGCGGTCGCGTCATTCCGTCCGGATTGTCGGAGAGAAAACCCCGAACCTTACCTGCCGTCTTGTTACGGAGGTACATAAGTCTTTCGTGATTCTCCGGGTTATCATTGCATCGCTTTAGGATTCGCGTATACACCTCGCGCCACGATTTCACTTCAATGCGCTCATCACCAAACAGCACAGCGGTAGGCTTTTTGCCGACGAACAGGTATGGCGTGACGGTCAGCGGATAGGTGTGTTCAATATTAGTCATACCGCCGCCCTCGCTTTCCATTCCGACAGCAACCCAACGATTACCTTGTCCATCTGCTTCTGTGAATAATCAGGCGGAAAGTATTTGCGAAACCGCACAGAGCCTTTCGGCTCATTTTTCGGCGGCTTTTTGGCTTCTGACAGTATCTTTGTAATCGTTATTTCGGTCAGTGTTTCGGACCGTTTCAATTCCCTCATCCGAACCGCCTGTGATAATGACGGTTTGATTTCGTACAGCTCCATCGTCTTTGCAACCGTGGTTTGCTCCGTGCGTGAGAGGTATGATAATTCAACCGCGGGGTTGAATGCAATTTTACGAGCGTCAACCCCGTCAAGCAAAGCGGGAATGAGTTCAGTCAGCCGAATGAGCCGAAATATCTGATTGCGGCTTTCGCCCGTTTGTGCTGTGATTATATCCACCGAATGCGATTCGGCCTTAATGCCCTTATGGTTCAGCGCTTCCATCTTCACGCGGTATGCCCATGCTTTTTCGCTGAACAGGAGTTTTTCGCGCTGTTGTAGATTGCTGTCCACCATTGCGATAACCGCGTCATCGTCATTGAGTTCACGAACGATGACGGGGAGAGTCGTCAGCCCGGCAAGCTCGCAGGCGCGACGGCGGCGGTTGCCTGCGAGGAGTTCATATCCCGGCTCTCCGTCAGCTCTTGGACGAGCAAGTCCCGGTTCGCGGACACCATATTGCTTAACGCTGTCTACGAGGTTTTGCATTTCAGCGTCGTCGTTGACTTGGAACGGGTGAAATTCGGGGGCGTGGAGGTCGGAGAGAGGGATTTCGGTAATACGTTCGCCGTCAGCAATTCCAGCATTGAAGATGTCATCATATCCCGCGAGGGCAAAACTGCCTGCTGTCTGGTTACGCATTTCCATCACCACCTTCATTTGCCATTTGCGATAGCGTATCATACAACGCTTGTATATGCGCTTGCCACTCGCTAAACGAGTCGCTTTCCACCCACGATTGGTATAACTCGTGATTCGGGTCAAGAATGGTGTGTAATTCTGTCAGCAGTGCTTTCAAGTCATTTTTGGTGATGTCAAACGCGGTGATTTGCCGTTTCTTATCGGCTTCAAAGTCATGGATGATGTATTTCCCCATCCTATGGTACTCCTCAATGCACTCGGCAACGAGTACCACAGCATGGGCGAATTTGTATGGAAAGGTACATTCGTAGAAAAAATCTATGTACTCCGCTTCCCATCCATAACTCTCTTTTGCAAACTTGTCTATAATGTGCGCTTTCATTATCGCCATAACGTGCTTGACATGGAAAGTCTTGAATTTCACGCCGCGCAAGCATTTGTTTACAGCAACGGAAAGCAGGTCAAGCCCGGTATCGCTTTCATGTGTTCTAACGCCCCAACTACCCACAGTTCAGCACCTCCATCACAAGGGATTCGTATGCAGCCGCAACTTTGCCTTTAGGATCGTGAGCAAAAATACTCGCGCCCTGCGCGGTGGACTCGGCGGCACGGACGGAGCGCGGGATGTGCTCACTAAAAATTCTGAGGTTGTTTCCGTATGCGTTCTCAATAGATGAGATGACCTCGCGTGTGAGTTTGGTACGGCAGTCTGTCATCGTCAGCAATATGCCGTCAATAGAGAGTGTCGGATTGATTTGCCGCCTGATTTGTGCTATGCTTTTCAACAGAAGCTCAAGCCCTTTTGCATCGAGATATTTTGGTGCAACAGGGATGATTACCGAATCAGCCGCCGCGAGTGCGTTGATTGTAACTAAGTCGAGCGTTGGCGGGGTATCAAACAAGATATACTCGTACATCGGCTTCACTTTTTCGATATACTGCCGCAGGACTGTTTCACGCCCGATAAGCGGTGCGAGTGTGAGTTCAATTCCCGTAAGACTGCTGTTTGCAGGGAGAATATCTACTCCCTCCGAGTGGTGAATGATTCCGTCTGCTGGGTCGAAGCCACGTTCGTTGATTATGTTTGTCATAATTGTGGAAAGTGAAATCGGAAGCCTGTCCGGGTCATGAATACCCAAACTTAGTGTGAGCGAATACTGGCTGTCTGCGTCGATGATGAGAGTTCTTTTGCCATGACGGGCGAGGCCGACACCGAGGCTTGCAGCGGTCATAGTCTTGCCTACACCACCTTTTCGTGCGCCGATGAAGATGGTTTTGCACATAGAAATCCTCCTTTTTACGGGGCGGAATTTTTTAGTGCTAATATAACGTTGGCATTTTCAAGTAGGTTTTTCGGCCCCGAATGTGATTGTTTTGCAGTGGGAAAAGGGATAGCACTAACCCCGCAAACCCTTGAAAATTCTGGGTTCCTTTGGGATTAGTGCTATTATAGCATATGGGGAGGTATCCCGGCGCGGCGGCGATTTCCGTAATCTTGTACCATCCCGGCGCGATGCCATCCAGTCTGACTTCGCCGTTTTCATCGTTCATCCCTTCATATACAAT
>JGI994J12354_10004070_pt1 | contig 13311 bp, 10 predicted proteins | sample IntmicLarv3ML3BL_FD_12354 | JGI IMG/M metagenome (IMG submission 12354)
AAATGAATATTTGTACCAATGATGATTTTCCAAACGTGCATTTATCTGTGCAAAAGACAGTCAGTTCTTATGTCTTAGCGCCTAGTTTAACAAGCTTTGTGCTTTGGGTTCTACACGAGGCGATGAAGAGTGAAACGAAGAGATTGTATTTCTTAGCTAGAGATGGATATTTGATGTATCAAACGGCGAAGTTGCTTTGTGAGAGATTAGCGTTGCCAGTGGANTGTAAGTATCTGAGTTGTTCGCGGTATTCACTGCGTATTCCAGCGTTTCACTTGGANGTAGAGGAGGCTTTAAACTATGTTTGTCGGGATAGTATTGATGTCAATATAACAAAGATATTGAAACGAGCAAACTTGACAAAAGAAGAACGAGCAAAAGTGATTGCCGAGATAGACATGCAATTATCGCCAACAGAGATTATTCCATATACTCAATTACCACTTATTAAGAAAACGCTTAGAAATTGCCCACTCTTTCTTTCATATATGAATAAGCATTCTAGGGAAACTTTTCCAAGCGCACAAGGTTATTTATTACAGGAGGGGTTCTTAGATGGCATAAAAGATGCGATTGTAGATAGTGGTTGGGTTGGCTCTACACAAGAAATTTTGAATCAACTTTTATCTAAATTAGGGAGAACAACCAATTTGCAAGGGTATTATTGGGGGCTATATGAATTGCCAAGAAATGTACAGCGAAGTGAATATCACTCTTACTATTTTTCGCCAGAAAAAGGCTTGTCTGAAAAGGTATATTTTAGCAATTCGCTATTTGAAGCAATTTTCAGTGCTCCACATGGTATGACTTTACGTTATGAAAAACGAGGAGAATCTTATTGGCCATGTTATGCGACGGTGAGTGAAGAAAAACGAGCATTCATTTTGCAAATGGAAAAGAACATCTGTCAATACACAGAATTGTTACTAGATAAAAAGTTTGATATTTCAAAAGTAGATTCTATGGCAAATAAAAGAATAATCGGAAAACTTTTAAAGCGTTTTATGGGGAAACCTACTAAACAAGAAGTGGAGATATTTGGAAAGATCTTATTTGCTGATGATGTACTAGAAGATGATACACGATTAATCGCTGCAGATTTGAATGAGAAAGAATTGAGACGACACCATGTTTTTTGCAAAATTCTTTCCATGCTTGGAGTGGATAAAAGGTATACAAAAGAAAGTGCTTGGTATGAGGGGAGTGCTGTTCGCACTGGACATTTTGCAGATTATCACTTGTTTCAATATTCTGTATACAAGTATTTGTTATACATAAGAAAAACGTATTTATGGAGAAAAAATGAATAAAAAAGAACAAATTAGTAAAAAAGAAAAAATAAATCAATATAGGTTTGTAATTAAAGAATTGACAGCGAGAGAAATTAAACGAAAATATTCGCGGTCAGTATTAGGAATTGTATGGAGTGTATTAAGCCCCTTGCTATCAATGGTGGTTATTTCGTTGGTATTTACGCAAATATTTGAAAGGTCCATTAAAAACTTTCCGATTTATTATTTGTGTGGTTCATTATTGTGGCAGTTATTTACAACATCAACTAATGCTGCGATGACAACATTTGTAGATAATCGTCCAATGTTAATTAAAGTAAAATTTCCAATGCAGATATTTATTTTATCAAGAGTATATACTGCACTCGTGAACCTTGGTTATTCCTTAGTCGGCTTTTTCCTTATGCTATTTGTATTTCAAGTATACCCCAAATGGAGCATGTTGTTTGCACCAATTATTATCGTACTGCTTTTGTTGTTTTCTTTAGGAGTTTCCTATATATTAGCCACAGCTTATGTGTTTTTTGGCGATGTAAAGCATCTTTATTCCGTGTTTTTGCAATTATTGTTGTTTTGTTCAGCTCTTTTTTATCCTGTAGACCGATTGGGTGGTTTTATGTACATAGTTGTTACAAACAATCCTGTTTTCAATTACATTGACGCATTACGAACGATAGTGATAAATGGTTCTCTACCAACATTTTCTTGTATGATTCGCATTACGATTTGGGGTGTTGGAATGTATGTATTTGGATATCGGATATTTAAGAAAAATAAAAACATGATTATGCAAAAGATATAGCTAAGATGATGAGGATGTTTATGCGAAAATTAATATTACAAATAGTATTTATACTAATTTTAGGGTGTTTCACTAATATAGTAGTTCATGCAGATGGAGAACGAACCTCGTTTGGCTCAGAGTCTTACCAATGGGAATTAGATACAGAATCTCCGATTGGAATTTATGCACATGCAACGCGAGGAATACGTACAGTAGAAATCTATGTACAGTATGATCCTACTATGCTTACACATCAATCAGGTGGAGAGCTTATAGAGGCAGGACGCATTCGAATTGCAGGGAATGTTAATCAAGTAAGTGAATATCAGCAGATGTTGCACTTTATTCCGTTAGTAGCAGGTGAAACACAGATTACCATTGAAGAATCTAGTATTACCGATGTATATGCAGAAGTGTATACAACGACTAGTATAAATGTACCTGTAAGTATTACCTTACCTACAAATTGGTCTTTGACAGGATTGCAAGTCAACGGTGCTTTGGTTGAAAATTTCTTGCCTACAACATTGAGCTATACATTCGAAACGCAACAAGAAGAGTTAGAGGTTGTTACATTTCCAGATGATTTTCAAGTCGAGCTGTCAAAGAATATGTTGAACATTGGAGAAAATGAAATCTATGCTGTGGTAGCAAATGATAGAAATCAAAAAGTACGTTATACATTACACATTAATAGAATAGAAAATGAAAATCAGCACCAAGAAGAAAATATAGCAATAGAGGAAAATTCACAAGAAGCACAACTGATGATTCAAGGAAATCATACACAGGCGATTGCACGGCGGAATCAAGGCATACTGTATGTATTGTTAGTTGTACTGTTGATTGTGCTATTTATTTTAGTTCGATTAAAAATGCGTATATCAAAAACAAATAGGCATACAAGACCCCAAAAAAGTATGAATAAAGATATTCGAATTCTAGACTTGGAGAAAACAGATGAACTTGATGCAAAAACACAAAGCAAAAAAAATAATCAAAAAAAGAATGTGGTCATTGCTGTAAAGCATGTAATTATGGACTTTAAACGTGAAAGAGATGAATCAACCAGTATCAAAGAGCATTTCATACGTACAATTAAAGGAGAACATTCCTATGAGATGTTTCGAGCTTTAGATGATGTGAGTTTTCAAGTAAAGGCAGGCGAGGTCGTAGGCATTATTGGTACGAATGGCTCTGGAAAAAGTACCATATTGAAAATAATTTCTGGTGTACTTGCACCTACGGAGGGAAGCGTAAAAGTGGATACTTCTAAAGTGCAACTCCTTACATTAGGTACAGGCTTTGACTTTGAACTAACTGGGAGAGAAAATGTCTATCTAAATGGATCGCTTATTGGATATACCAAAGAATTTATTGATTCGAAATATGATGAAATTGTAGAGTTTGCGGAATTAGACGGGTTTATGGAAGAAAAAGTGCGTAATTATTCGTCAGGAATGGTGTCACGACTGGGGTTTGCAATCGCAACGATAAGTAATACGCCAGATATTTTGATTTTAGACGAGGTTTTAAGCGTTGGTGATATGTTTTTTAGAACGAAAAGTACAGCACGCATTAAAGAAATGATTCATGGTGGTTCTACTGTATTGATTGTGTCACATTCTACTGCAACCATTCAAAGTAATTGTAGCAAAGCTATTTGGCTTGATAAAGGAAAGCTAAGAGCGATCGGAAACCCACAAAAAGTGTGTGATGCATATGGAAAAATGAATGGCTAAAAGGAATAGAATATGAATTTCAAGCAAAAATTTTACAATTTGAAAACTAAAATGACTCACTGGATGGCAATAAAAGAATGGAAGAAAAATGTTGAGATAATTCGAAAAAAGGAGAGTCCTAAAGAAATTGTTCAAAAGCTTTTAAAGTATGATGTTATTTCATTTGACGTGTTTGATACATTGATTCTTCGACCTTTTTCGAAACCTAGTGACCTGTTCGGTTTTACGGGAACGAAACTAAACTATCCAGATTTTGAACATCATCGTATCCAAACAGAAAAGAAAGTACGCCAACGTGTTTTTAAAACAAAAACAACCTATGAAGTTACTTTTGAAGAAATTTGGAACGAGTTGGCAGAAAAAACAGGAATAGATAAAGAAATAGGTATGGTGGCAGAGTTAGAAGATGAATTTCAATATTGTTTTGCAAATGTACATTTGTTAGAAGTTATAAAAAAATTGCGAGAATATGATAAAAAAATAATTATAATTTCGGATATGTATTTAGAAAAACAATATATACAACAGTTACTAAAAAAGTGTGGCTATCCAGATTTTGATGAATATTTTGTTTCTTGTGATTATAGAAAATCGAAAAGTGAAGGTACACTGTACAATATTGTGAAAGAACAATTCTTGTCAACTATCGTAATTGTACATGTTGGAGATAATCTATACTCCGATGTAATTCAAGCAAAAAAGCATGGCTTTATGGGAATTCACTACCAAATAGACTAAAGGATATAAGTATGGAAGAAATGCAAAAGAACGATATAGCAGAAATTACAGTGCAATCTTTGGTATTGCCTAATCAAATTTGTGAAGAAATGGAATTATATGTTCGATATCAAGGAGAGATAAGCTATGCAAAGAATGTCTTGTGTCTACAAAAAGATAGCGTTATATCCACAAATACATATATGAATTGTTTTGATGTCTCCACTTGGAATAAATACACAGGAATTGATACATTTGCACTGAAACTGCTTGTTTCTGGAAAAGGGCATTTAAGACTTTTAGCATTAAACAAGCAAAAGACAGTACTAGAAGAATGCGAAATTGATGCAAAAACACCTAAGAATTATATTCTTACCTTTAAGCCACAAAAAGCGGAGGAGATTCTATATTTTGAAATAGAGAGTAAAGAAACAATCTGTATTGAAAGTGCAAGTTATATTGCCACAAATTGCTTAATGAACATCAACGATATTCACTTAGATTTAATTATTTGTACATATAAGAGGAATGCTGCTGTTTTGTCCTTGCTGAAACAACTTGAACAAAGTCTGTTCTTTGAAAAGAAATCTACTTATTATGGCTCACTTCGTATACGCATTGTAGATAACGCCTCCGAACTAGATAGACGAAATGAAGACTATGTAAAGATTTATCATAACCCCAACAATGGAGGTTCAGGTGGTTTTACCAGAGGTATATTAGAAAGTCGTAAAGAAATCAAAAAATATAAAACGTCACATGTGATTTTAATGGATGATGATGTGCAACTTCTAAGTGAAACACTTTATAGAGTATACGCACTCCTATCGTTATGTAGGGACGTATATCAAAATGATGTAATAGCAGGACGAATGTTTCGCATGGATACAAAATATATACAATATACTTCCAGCGAAATATGGAATGGTGGTGCACTCATTCATGTCAACGAAAATGAAGATATGCGCCGAGAAGAAAACTTGATAGATATGAATAAGGCAACAGGTGAATATACGGGGTGGTGGTTTGGTTGTTTTCCTATTAACTTTATACAGAATGAATTACCTCTGCCCTTTTTCTTGCATTGTGATGATGTGGAATATGGCTTAAGACATGGCGGGTATCCACTTGTCTTAAATGGCGTACAGGTTTGGCATGAAACACATGAACATCGCATAACACCAAGTATTTTATATTATGATATTAGAAACACCATGATTGTCAATACAATTCACGGACAATTTCAAGATGAACATGTAGCATGGAGATGGTGGAAGTCTAGATTAAAAGCCTCTTGCAGTTATGTGGCAATCGTAGCGATGAAAGATTATTTAAAAGGGTGTGAGCACTTTGTTCATAATAATACAAAAAAAGAAATTTCAACTAGCACTACAAAAATATACAAGCTCTTAATACCCATATTTTTCATAATTCTAAGTGTCCTATATAAAAAACATGGAAAAAAGGCTTTTGAATCTTATAAAACAAAATATGCGCTGAAAGAAAAAGGAGAGTAACCACAATGAAACTACAAAATATGATTATGCCATCACCAGAAACTTGTACAGAAGAAGCATTATACTACAGGATTCATGGAAAAAGAGAACCTGATTTTAATGGGAACATTCTAAAATTGAGGCGAAACACAGAACTCTACTTTGATACCTATTTTAATAGTTTTTCAGTTGGTAAATGGAAAAAATACGCAAAAATTCAAAATGTATATGTGGCGCTAAAATTTTGTGGAAAAATGAAAATCACGCTTATTCACAAAGATAAAATAGGAATAGAAACAGAAATTCTAAGTCGAAAAATCAAAGAAGTCGTTCTTGAGTCTACAGGAGAAGAACACAAAGTGTATTTTGATGATGTGAGTACGAGCGGACTTTATTCTATTGATTTTCAAGCCCTTGAAGCAACAGAGTTTCAATCTGGATATTTTGGAACAGATATTGATAAAATACAAGTAAGACCTATTAAAATTGCATTAGATATTTGTACATTTCGGCGAGAATTATTTGTGAAAAGAAATATGGACCTACTTGCACAAAGAGTTTTTAATTCTGAGCGTTATCAAGAATTTAGTGAAAACTTAGAAGTTTTTATTATTGACAATGCGCAAACTTTAGACATAGCAGATTTTAAAGACCCTCATATTCACTTGTATGCCAATCGAAATCTTGGTGGCGCGGGTGGTTTTACTAGAGGATTAATAGAAATAAAACAAAAAGCAGAAGAATTAAATGTGACACATGCATTATTAATGGATGATGATATTATCATTGAACCAGAATCTATTTTCAGAACGTGGACAATGCTCTCTGTATTAAAAGATGAATACCAAAATGCCTTTATTGGAGGGGCTATGTTGCGATTAGATATTCAACATATACAGGTAGAATCAGGAGCTGTTTGGAATCAAGGAACATTGATTAATCGCAAAGCAGGATTAGATTTAAGAAATGTAGAAGCCTGTATTTACAACGAAGTAGAAGAGGGGATTGATTATAGTGCATGGTGGTACACGACAATGCCACTGAGTGTAGTACAAGAAGATAATCTGCCACTACCGATTTTTATCAGAGGCGATGATGTGGAATATGGCTTGCGAAATGCAAAGACCATTATCATGATGAACGGCATTTGTGTTTGGCACGAACCGTTTGAAAATAAATACGCCTCCACAATGTTTTACTATATATTAAGAAATCGCTTGATTGATAATGCAATTCATGAAATTCCTTTGTCAAAAGAAAATTTTATTCAAACCATGTACCAGTTAGTGCGTGAAGAACTTTATTTATATCGCTATAAAAATGCAAATCTATTACTTGATGGAGTGGAGGATTATTTAAAAGGGATAGAGTGGCTCAAAGGGCATAATGGTGAAGAGCTGCATAAGCAAGTCATGGAGCAAAGTTATAAGATGCAATACATTGAAAATCTAGAGATTCCTTTTGATTATGGTCGATATAAAAGCGCATTCCAAGAAGTCAACGATGAATCATTCAAGCATAAAGTGATTCGAAGATTGACGGTAAATGGAACGTTTTTGAGCGCAACACGTGACAATGTTATTGTTCCTGTTGTCGGTTGTCGCGAAATTAATGTTTACCGAGCAAAGCAGGTACTCAATTATGATGCTGTGGCACAAAAGGGGTTTGTAACAGTACAAAATAAGGAAGAGGCTCAGGCATGTATGAGAAGAATGAAACGGGTAAAAGGTATGATTGCAGATAGGTATGATAGTGTAAATGAAGAGTATAGGCAACGTCACAGAGAGTTAATGAATAGAGAGTTTTGGAATGCATATTTGGCGGTTATAGATGGTAAATCAAATTAGAGTAGTATTTTTATATAGAAAGAGAGACGCATGAAAATGGAAAATATTCAAACAACAGGAGGCGTATACACAGAAGAGATTCGTGATATGGTTTTGCAAACAATATGTGGTGTATTTTATTGTAACTCATCAGATATTGAAAACATTGAACCCGTACAAGAGGGAATGACGAATATAGTATTATCATTCTTCTATAATGGAGGAAAATATATTTATAGACATCCAGGTTTAGGTGCAAATGATTTAGTTGATAGAGGCCGAGAATCTATTATGCAAAAAGTCGTAGAGGATGCAGAAATTGACATCACCTTAGTAGCTATGAGCGTAAGAGAGGGCTGGAGAATATCCAAGTTTATAGACAATCAAGGATTTGATTATCATGATTTAAATCATATGGTTAGAGGTGTTATGTTATTAAAAAAATTACATTCAACACCCGCAAAAGTTCGTTGGGACTTTAATGTAATTAAGAAAGCCGAAAAAATAAAAGCACAAATTGCTGTGCAAGATTATGGTCACTATGATGATTTTGATATTCTACAAGAAAAGATTTATCGACTGAATACATTGGCACAACTTGATGGAATAAAAGGCTGTAATGTTCACGGAGATGCTAGAGATGTGAATTTCTTGATTAATAAAGATGAACTATATCTCATTGATTGGGAATATGCTGGATACTCTGATCCAGGTTTTGATCTAGGTTCTTATATTTGTGGTGGTGAACATACACAAGAAGAAGTAGATAAAATTTTATTTATTTACTGTGGTGGTAAACCAACAAAATTACAGCAACGTCATTTTTATGCATATATTGCTATTACAGGCTGGTTTTATATGCACTGGACTATGTTTAAGGAATCACGTGGTCAAATAGTAGGTATACATAAACAATTATGGTATAGGTATGCACAAAAATATAGTTCTATTGCACTGGCCTTATATAATGATGAAAACTGATACGCAATAATTCATAAAATGTCTCAAACATAAGGAGAATATAAGATATGACATATATTATTTTAGCAGCAGGGCAGGGAACAAAACTACAACCATTAACGCTTAGATATGCAAAAACACAGTATAAACTAGATACAAATACTACACTTTTACAACGTATGGTTCGGCTGATTCGCAAATATGATAAATATGCAGAAATCATAGTGGTTGTTGGATACAAGAAAGAGAATATAAGAAAAGAATTAGAATCAGAAAATGTAAAATTTATTACAAATCCATTTTATGCTGTTACAGGTTCCGTAGTTTCCTTGTGGTTTGCAAGAGATTACCTAGAACGTGAAAATGTTACAGTCATAAATGGTGATATTGTTTTTGAAGAAAAACTCTTTGAACAACATATTTGCCAAAACGTTGATAAACCTTTTGTATATCTTGACAGTTCGAAAAAGCAGGCAGACAAATGGTATATTCAAACTAAAAATGAACAAGTTTTGGTTTTAAGTAAGCAATTAGACAAGTATTTTGGTGAATATTGTCATTTAGTAAAGTTGGATGCAGTCTCCTCTCGATTACTCAAGAATGAAGTGATGTGTATGATTGATGAAGAAATTTATGATCAATATTTTGAAATTGCACTTGTACAAATGATTTTTTCACATAATTTTGCATTATACTATATGGATATGCATGAATACTATTGGACAGAAGTTGAGAGTGTAAATGATTTACATGAGGCACAAGAAATTCATAAAGGGATGTTAACAAGTAAAAAAATGATTGCTCAGGAGAAAAATTAAAATGAATATTGCAATTATCTTAGCAGGCGGTTCAGGAAGTAGAGTTGGGGCAGATATTCCAAAACAGTTTATTGAAATTGAAAAAAAACCAATTTTAGCATATACGATTGAAAAATTTCAGAATCATTCTGAAATTGATGCTATTGAAGTGGTTTGTGCGGAATTATATACAAAGCATGTGGAAGAAATAGTAGAAATATATAATTTTAACAAGGTGAAATGGATCGCAAAAGGTGGAAATACTTTTCAAGAATCAGTCATAAACGGAGTTATGCATTTACAAAATGTTTCTAAAAAAGATGATATTGTAGTTATACATTTTGCAGCATCACCGTTTGTACAAGACGATATTATTAGTGATAGTATTCATGTATGCAGAGAAAAAGGAAATGCTATCTCAACAACGCCATTTTTTTTGCTGTCTGGTTCAAATGATGGTGACAAATCAACGAAATGGATTGATAGAGATAGCATAGCTTGTATGAATTCACCACATAGTTTTGTATATGCAGAAATTTATAACTTATATACAGAGGCAGAACGTCTGGGGATACTTCATACAGTTGAACCGCACACAACAACATTGATGTATAAAATGAAGAAAGAAATTTACTTTTCAAAAGGTAATCAAACGAATATCAAAATTACAACAAAAGAAGATTTGGAATTATTTGAGGGATATGTATTGTTACAAAAAAAGAAAGAAAAACATTGAAAAATAAATTGAGGAGGATAGGTGCATGTGGAAGAAACAGAAAGAATTATTTGAAAAATTAAACATAAGACTTGAACAAATAAATGAAAATCAAGAAATGTTAATAAAAGAACTGAAAGAAAAAGAAGAACTATTAACAAAAAAAATTGAAATGTTAATGAAGATTGTGTCGGAAATGAGTCCCAAGGTAATAGATGCACAAATTAGAATGCAAGATGTTCAAGATCAAACCTACCATATAAAGGCGAATATCGAAAGTAGTGCAGTCCATGATATGCAGGTGCGAATAAAGGATATACAAAATCAAACCCATAATATCCTATTTCAAGAGAAAACATTTGATAAGCAAGATAAATTATTATTATGGCATACCATGAAAAATGAAAATGAAAGCATAGATGAAGTCAAAAAGAAGTTTTTCTTATCTATTCCTAAGCAAAAAGGTATTATGCAAATCAAACAAAATTTGGCTTATATGCTTTTGAATGAATTCAATATTCTATGTAGAAAAAATAAGATTTTATATTGGTTGGATTTTGGTACATTGCTTGGAGTTGAACGCCATAAGGGGTTTATTCCGTGGGATGATGATATTGATATAGGCATGATGCGTGAAGATTTGGAAAGGTTAATGAAAGTTATTGAAAGTCATAAAAAAATAACATTGTGGAATGCATATTCTATTAATATTAATACATGTAATTTGTTTCGTATTATGTATCGCCAATATGATTTTCCTTGTTTTATAGATATTTTTGTATATGATTATTGCGAAGAAATTAGTGACGATGCATGGGAATTGTATTTAAATACAAGAAAAAAATTGATTGCTGAAACGAAACAATATAAAAATGAGGCAGATGAAATCACACCTTATACTTCAAGTTTGGATAGAGCAGCTAGATTTACAGTTGTTGATGATATACGAGTAAAAAAGATCAAGGAGTTCATAGAATTAGCAAATAAAGAATTGGGCAAAAAAATTGGTCTATCTAAAAATAGAAAAAGCGGTATGATATGGGGAATTGATAATTTTACTATTCAAACAAATAAAAATCATAGTATAGAACGAATTTTTCCACTCAAGGAAGGGGAGTTTGAATGTGGGCATTTTTATATACCAAATCAAGTTCATACAATTTTGCATGAACGTTATGGCGATATCTATGAACTTCCTGAAGATATGATTTCTCATGAGCATTTGAAAATGACGAAAGAGCAAGAACGTTTATTAGAAGAAAAATATAATCAATATTTGATAAATGAGGGTATACAATAAAATTCAAAATAGTCCTATATAAATAAAGAAAGTGTAGGTGACATATGAAATACGATTATCTAATAGTAGGAGCAGGTTTATACGGTTCTATATTTGCCCACGAAGCAAATAAAGCTGGAAAAACATGTCTTGTAATAGACAAAAGGGAGCATATTGCAGGAAATATTTACTGTAAAAATATTGAGGGAATCAATGTCCATCAATATGGTGCTCATATTTTCCATACCTCAAACAAAGAGGTGTGGACGTATATCAATCAATTTGCAGAATTTAATAATTATATTAATGCGCCCGTTGCAGTTTATAAGAATGAACTTTACAACTTACCGTTTAATATGAATACATTTAGCAAAATGTGGGGAATACAAACGCCACAGGAGGCACAAGCAATTATTGCCAAGCAAATTGCAGAATTAAATATTACAGAGCCACAAAATTTGGAAGAACAAGCATTATCTTTAGTAGGTGTAGATGTATATGAAAAGCTAATCAAAGGATATACACAAAAACAGTGGGGACGTGCATGTACAGAATTGCCAGCCTTTATTATCAAAAGATTACCACTTCGTTTTACATACGATAACAATTATTTTAATGACCGTTATCAAGGTATTCCAATCGGTGGTTATACGAAGATTATAGAAAAAATGTTAGAGGGTATTGACGTAAAGACAAACACCGACTACTTTGAATTCATAAAAAACAATAAAGACATTGCCCAAAAAGTAATATTTACAGGAATGATTGATGAATATTTCGATTATAAGCTAGGGGCACTGGAATATCGCTCTGTAAGATTTGAAACGGAAACTCTAAATGAGGAAAATTATCAAGGGAATGCAGTGGTGAATTACACTGAAGAAGAAGTACCTTATACACGTATTATAGAGCATAAACATTTTGAATATGGAAAGCAAGAAAAGACGGTAATCTCTAAAGAATATTCTTCAGAGTGGAAGAAAGGTATGGAACCATATTATCCTGTAAATAATGAACAAAATAATAAACTGTTTGAACAGTACAGTGATTTAGCTCAACAGGAAGAAAATGTTATTTTCGGTGGACGACTAGGAAACTACAAGTATTATGATATGGATAAGGTAATTGAAGCAGCGCTTACATTATGTAAACAAGAACTTTAAGATGATTTTAATAAATATTTTAGGAAATAGATACAACTGGATATTTGAAATATACTAAAATAAATACATATAAAATCAAAATACTTCAATAAAAAGGATAATACAAATGAGCAAAAAGCAAAGACAAGTAAAACGAAACCAACAAAAAACAAAGAATTCAAAGAGTATGGAGTTACACAAAAAAATCGGCTACCCCTTATTATCCCTATACGCCATCGCAGTACTTGTCTTACTTGTATTCTCAGCAAGACTTGATATGCTCCCGGTGAACTATCTAGCCATCATAGGTGTATTACTGGCGATTATCGGTGTGGTTCTAGCAATTATGCATGAGAAAAAGGCACCATCTATCATTGCAAGTGTATCTTCCGTTGCCTTTACAGTCGGTTTTATCTTCATTGCAATGAACTTATCTAAGACAACCGACACAATCCAAGCAATCAGCACTGCCGAAGTGCAGACAGACTCCATATCAGTCTATGTTATGGAAGATAACACAGCTCAAGTGATAGAAGATACAAAAGACTATAAATTTGGAAT
>JGI994J12354_10004071_pt1 | contig 13311 bp, 10 predicted proteins | sample IntmicLarv3ML3BL_FD_12354 | JGI IMG/M metagenome (IMG submission 12354)
AAAATATAAAGGTGAACTGGGATTACTGTTTATTTCGATTGTTTGGGGTTTCGGATTTGTTGCGACGGATATGGCTCTCGAACTTTTCAGCCCGTTTCAGATTATGGCGGTAAGATTTTTATTAAGTAGTGTTTCGCTTGCCGTTATTTCTCGCAAACACTTAAAAAACTTATCTTTTAAAGATATTAAATGCGGTGTTGCTTTGGGAATCGTTTTATATATTTCGTTTGCGCTTCAAACGGTCGGTGTGCTTTACACAACGCCGTCAAAAAATGCTTTTCTCACTTCGGTAAGCGTTATTATCGTGCCGTTTATCAGCTTTTTATTTTATAAAAGCAAACTAAACGGGAATGAAGTTTTTGGCGCGTTTCTTGCTTTGTTTGGGATAGCGTTGATTTCTTTTAAAATTGATTCGCCGATGAATTTCGGAGATTTTTTAACGCTTTTATGCGCCGCGGGATTCGCGATGCAAGTTTTTTTAACAGGATTATTTTTAAAAAAAGGCGTTCGCCCCATAGTTTTAACAATGATTCAATTACTTACGGCAGGCGTGGTCGGTGTTGCGGTCGCTTTATTCAGAAACGAAATAAATATGATTTCATTAGCGCAAAACGCAAACTTTCCGAAATCTTTTTTGGCGGTAATGTTTTTAACATTCTTTTCAACTTTGGTCGCATATTTGGTACAAACGGCATCTCAAAAATCAACATCGGAAGTAAAAACCGCGGTTATTTTATCCACAGAAGCCATATTCGGTACGCTGTTTTCCGTATTAATCTTGCACGAACAATTATCTTTCAGAAGTATTTTAGGCTCCGTAATAATTTTTATTTCCGTGTTGGTGAGCGAACTTGGTTCAAAATCGGAAATTAACGAAATTATTTAGTTCTTTTTTTTAAAATTCTTTTGTGTTAAAATTATCAAGGTTTTAATTAATATCGCAATATACGTTTCGGAGGGAGAATTTTTTATGCGTATGAGAAATAAAAAGTGGGGCGCGGAAGAACTTGCAACAAACGAAAAGGTTGCAAAAAATCCCACTTCATATAAAGGCAAATGGAAAGAATTTTTCGGCAACGACAATCCCATATATTTAGAAATCGGCTGTGGGAAAGGTCGCTTTATAATAGAAAATTCTAAAACATTTGAAAATATAAACTTTATCGCTTTAGAGAGAATCGGCAATATTATTTGTATCGCCGCGAGAAGTGCGCGCGAATCAAACGCGGGCGAGAATTTAAAATTTTTAGAGGGCGATGTTAACGATTTAGATACTTTTTTTGATGAAAACGAAATTGACAGGCTTTACATAAATTTTTGTGACCCTTGGGACAGACGGAAAAAGTGGCACAAAAAAAGATTGACGCACAGGGCATTTTTGAATATTTACAGAAAACTTCTCGTTCAAAATGGTGAAATACATTTTAAAACGGATAACAAAAATTTATTTGAAGCGTCCGTAATCGAATTTGAAGAAACCGATTGGGAATTAAAAAATATAACTTTAGATTTACATAACAGTGATTTCCGNGGAAATATTATGACGGAATATGAAAGGAAATTTTCCGGTATGGGAATGCAGATTTTTAGATTGGANGCAATCAATAATAANGAAATCGAAGAATAATTTTCCGACACATAATAAANNNAANNANNTTNTTNCAGCCTCAAACCGCGATGCTTTAACGCGATTTGAGGCTGCTTGTTAAATTTCCGATAAAAAAACTGCCTTACCAAAAGCAAGACAGCATTCATATCATTAATAAATTTTTCGATTATCCCCTTGTGCCGACTTCATAAATTTCCGGCACTGCCTCTGTAATAATTTTCGTTTCCGCGATTTCCGTGCCTTGAAGTATGCCGTTAACTTTAATTATTTTTTCGATAACTTCCATTTCGCCGTCTTTACCGTTTTGTGATTTTACATTATAACTCGTACCCTCGTTAGCATTTTCGCGTGTTTCCTGTGTAAAGGGAATAGGCTCGGTACGTGAAACGGTTTCGGTAGTTCGTATAGATAAATTCGGGCGTCTGGAAATAATATTCAAATTCTGCCCGATTCTTATAACACTGTTCACATTTATATCCGAATTAAGTGCCAACAATTCCTCGAGTGATATGTTCATCTTCACAGCGATGCTCGACAAAGTATCTCCGCTTTGAACGGTGTAAATATCCGACACTTCATAATCGGAAGAAAGCGTATCATAAACATTATTTTCGGTAGCCAGTTCACTTTCCGTAACGAAGATTTTTCTAAATTCCACTTTCTCGACAAACTCATAAGTAACATCTGCGCTGTCATTTGTAATAAATCTTTTCGCGAGTTTATCCAAAATGCCGTTTGCGATTTGCTCGGTTTTCACTGTCGCGATATATTCGTCGGCAACATAAATCTGCGCCGCTTCAATCTTATAGGTAAGTTTGCTTGACACCTCTAAAAGTGCCTTATCAACATCTTTTACGATAGATTTTCTGCCTGCGTTTTCTCTTTTCATGGAAACATTTTCTGAAAGTTGTATTTTCGTACCCTCTTTGTTTTCAAGACCTGTAATAATATTTCCGTAAACCTCTTCAAATGTAACCGCTTTATCATAAGGAATACTTACCGCCAAATCATCACCTATGTATATTCCGTATGAATTTTTATTCGTAATGGTTGTCACAAAAATAGCGAGAATTACAATTATTACGGAATAAACCAAAACGATTTTCTTTTTTGGGTCGCCCAAAACATCTGCGTATACTAAATTTTTAAAAAACTTTTTAATAGCCTTGATAAAATCAAGAACATAAAAAAGCAATCCTTTTTTCATAACCGATTTCTTCGTTGATTTTCTTCTAGGTTTGTTGTTATCGTCCGGATAACTAATTCTTTTACTCATGTCAGCCCCCACGTTCTAAAGCTAGGTTAGCTTATTTTTATTTTATTTTTTTATTAATTACAATAATTTATTGCTATGTATTTTAACAAATCTTGATTTAATAAATCCAATCGATAGGATAAATCCTTATGTTTTATGTATTAAATTTTATTTATTAAATATTGAAACATAAACTCTGATTCTTAAAAATCGCCGTAAATTCATACATTCACTTCATGAATATATTCATACGCAAATATTAAAACTCTGATTATCGAAAAATCACCGTAAATTCATACATTCACTTCGTGAATGTATTCATACGTAAATCTTGAAATTTTTGATTTCAAGATTTACTAACATTGTACCATTATTTTTATTATTAGTCTAAACAATTTTACGATTTTAGTACAAAAAATTTAAAAAATAAAACAAAATACGACTTTTGTGATTTTATACTTTCACTTTTGTGATTTTAGATGTATTATGAACTTTGTACATTTGAAAATTACACAAGGAGATTTTTTTATGAGTGATAAAACTATTTTCGATGTTGTTAAAGATTATATAAATGAGGGTGTTACTCCTTTTCACGTGCCGGGTCACAAAAGGAAGAGCGAATTTTTTCGCGGCATAAATTTTTTAGATTACGATGTGACCGAATTTGGCGACATGGATAATTTACATAATCCCGACGGAGCAATTTTGAATGCCGAAAAATTCGCATCAAAAGTTTACGAAAGTTTTAAAAGTTTTTACATAACAAACGGTTCAAGTTGTGGTATATTAATATCAATTATGGCGACGTGCAAAAAAGGCGATAAGATTATCGTCGCGAGAAATTGCCACAAAAGCGTTTACAACGGATTGATTTTAAGCGGAGCGACACCGTTATATGTTTATCCCGATACGATGAAAAATAATTTAAACACTCTAATCGGCGGGATAAATCCGTCAGACATAGAAGAAATTTTGAAATCGGAAGAAAACGTTAAAGCTATTATTTTAACGAGCGTCACATATGAGGGATTTTGCAGTGACATAGAAAAAATTTACTCGCTTGCGAAAAAATATAATACAATTTTAATAGTTGATGAGGCGCACGGAGCGCATTTTAATTTTTCGACTTTTTTCCCAAAGTCATCAATTAAAAATGCCGATATTATAATACAGAGTTTACACAAGACTTTGCCGTGTTTGGGGCAAAGTTCGATATTACATATAAGCGAGCGGATTAATTCCGAAAAAATTATTTTTTACAGAAATGTTTTTAACACAACAAGCCCGTCTTATATGATGATGTGTATGATGGATTACGCACTGCACAAGCTTTTTGTTGATAAAAATATTTTTGATGAATATATAAAAAATATAATTTCAACGAGAAATATTTTAAAAAAGTATCACCGAATACAACTTGTTGATGAAAAAAATGTCGATATCAATATATATGATGTTGATTTGTCCCGTTTTACTTTTTTGATAAACTCGAATTATTACACGGGATTTGAAATTGAAAAAATTCTTGCAAACGATTTTAAAATTCAAGTCGAGTTGAGTTCTTTCAAACATATAACGTTGATTTCATCGGTTGCGGACGATATTAACGATTTTGAAAAACTTATAAACGCCATAGAAAAAATAGATACTTTAATGATTTCCGGTGATTCCGGTAATGAAAGCAAAATAAAATATGGTGATTTGAATTTTAATTTCATAGTTAAGAAAAAAGAATTGGCGCTCACATTAATGCAGGTCGTCAATAAAAAATCTAAAAAAATAAAATTTAAGGATAGCGTCGGTTGCATATCCAAAGAATTTATTACGCCGTATCCGCCCGGAATCCCCGCGGTTGTTCCCGGCGAGATTATAAGCGGTGAGTTGATAAATGATATTTTGTTTTTTATCGGTCACGGCGGAAAAGTCATTGAACCAACGGATAAAAGTTTAGAATATATAGAAGTTGTTACGGAGGATTAATCATGTTAAGAGAAAAATTGATTTTTAAAAATACTGCGCAAAAGATGAAAAGCTTGGTTATTTATAAAAATTTGAAAGAAGACCCTGTTTTGAAAACACTTTGCGAATATTTGGAAATTAATCAAAAAGAGGACGTCATCAAGGACAAACATCTTTATTATGATTTTGTTTCAAAGCTGATTGAAAAAAGCGAAGAATTGGGGCTTTCCGGAAATTTATACTGCAAGTATATTCTCAGCCTTATAGTAAATGACGAAAATATTTTTTCTATGATGTGTGACAGACGCGAGGGAATTTTGGATAGGTCAATTTATCAAGTCGCGCTTACGGATATCAATAACATTTTATATATTTTAAGTCTGCCTTTGGAAAAACTAAATATCGATGATGAACTGCTTCCGTTTATAAAAAATTATTATCCGATAAAAACGTTATCGCCCGAAGATGAAAATCTTTATCGTCAGCTTATAAAAGCTAAAACGCCCGAAGATTTATTAAATCAATTGGCTTTATATTACAGAAATTCGGGTTGCGGCAACTTGGCGAAATATCCGATGCTGAAGTTTGATATGAATAAAGGCATCGTCGGCATAAAAAATTATGATGATGTTTTGTTGGATGATTTGTTTGGATATAAAGAACAAAAGGAAATACTTTTAAAAAACACGAATGCTTTTTTGGAAAGCAAACCTTGCAACAATGTTTTATTGGCGGGCGCACGCGGCACGGGAAAATCCTCAATGGTAAAAGCTTTGGCGAACACTTTTTTCAATCAAGGCTTGCGGCTTGTGGAGCTTAATAAAGCGGATTTTAAACATTTCGCGAAACTTTCGAGTATTCTTTCCGAGCGCGGACGAAAATTTATTATCTTTATTGATGATTTATCTTTTGAAGAGGACGAGCACGAATATAAAGATTTGAAAACGATTTTAGAGGGAAGTTTGGAAAAACACCCCGCAAATATATTGTTTTATGCCACGAGCAACAGGGCGAATATTGTCCAAGAAAAGTTTTCGGATATTACGGACGACAAACACGAATATGATACGCTTAATGAAAAATTGGCTCTTTCGGATAGATTCGGAATTACGATATCTTTCCATAAAACTACGGACGAAGAATATCTTGAAATTATAAAATCTTTGATAAAAGAAACGAATATCACCATCAAAGATGAAGAATTAAAACAACTGGCGCATCAATGGGAATTAAGGCAAAATTCTCGCTCGGGCAGGACGGCGCAACAGTTTGTGAAAAGTTTGCAATCCAGAATTATATGATATTTATAAATTCGTTTTTTTTATAATCCTGCGTAGTCGCCCGATAAAAACAAGAATTATTCGGGCGACAGTTTTTTTTGCGAGGCAAAAAGATGGTTTCCGAACAGCTTTAATGATTTTATAATTTTGTCGGCATCAAAAAATTAAAAATCGGCACAAAAAAAGGAGCAGATTTCTCCGCTCTCAAAAATAGAAACAACTTTCATTCAATTTTCATTCAACTTTTTTTCTGTGATTGGCATAAACATAGTTTCGTAACGTGCGCTCGGATAAATCATATTTAATTGCTAATTTTCTTAAATTACCCCCGTCAAACTCTTTTCGTATTTGCTCCGCCAAGCAATCCGCAAACACACCTTTTTTTGTCGGAACATATAAAATAGTTCCGCCGTAATCATTTAAAAACGCAAGCAAATTCTCAAACCCAAGATTGTTATACATCTCTTTGTAATTCTCATTAATTAAATCCACATGGTTTTCCACGGCATTTTTTAAATCTTCTTCTTTAATAAAAATTCCCCCTTTTGATTTATTGAAAAAACATTTTTTATAAAAATTTTCTAATGTTATTATATCAAACATTTGTTTTTAGGTCAACATAATAAATTTCTGCCGTCCGATATCGCGTAAACTTTTCAAACCTTTTAAAAAATATTTAATTTTGAGTGAAAGTGTTGCACAAACAGTGAACTATCGCGAAAATAAAAACCGTACTTCTGCCAACGACAAAATTAATCTCTTACGTTTTTAAATGTATAGTTGACTTTACATGTAAAGTTGACTATACTATAAAAAAGGAGGAGCACTTTATTATGGAAACATTATCAAACATTGTGAAAGAACTTCGCACGCAAAAAGATATTTCGCAAGGGAAAATGGCTGGGTTAGTCGGTGTCACCAGACAGACGATTATTTCTTTGGAAAAAGGAAGTTATATTCCTTCGTTGCTTTTGGCTATGCGCATATCAGAAGTTTTGGAAACGCCAATTGAAAAAATATTCAAAAAGGAGAATGTGCAATGAAAAAAACTATTTTTGTTTGTGTCGGTAATGCGATATTATTTTTGTTATTCGGGCTTACGTTTTTATTTCCCGCTTCAAACATTCAATTAAACGGTGAGGCGGGATTCAGCGGAAACCTTACGATTTTTCCGATTATTTTAATTTCGTTTTTAATAATATATCCGATTATTTTTTTCGTTCTCAGAAAAATTTTTAAATGGAATAAAAAAGATGCATCAGAATTGAATTTTTCAGATGAACGGGAAAGTTTGATTGTATCAAAAGCTACGATAACAACATATAAAGTCTTGACAGGCGGTGTACAAATGTGCATCGGAGCGATTGCCACCGTTAGATTTTTTGCGTTGTTTACGCATTCGGAAACGAATGTTTATTTTATCAGTATATTGTCGCTGACAATGTTGCTTGTTGTGTCGTCCATCACATATTGCGTGAAATGGTGCGCGGAATATAAAAAATAAAATCAATAAATATGCATGAACTTTTAAATTAGAAAATAAGGTTCTTTCTTAAAGTTTAGATATAAAATTCTTTCGTAGGGGCGAATTGAGCGTTACCCCCACGAAAGGCAAATATTCAAAACTCAGAAAGAACCTATTTATTTTTGTTTGCCCGTTTTAGTTTTATTCATAGCGGCAAACGCCTCTGTTTTACTACCCGTATTAGAACGTATAGAAAACGCGATGTTAACAACATGGTCTGCGATACGTTGTAAAGAGAACAAAACGGAATAAAGACTTCTTGAAACGTCAATAGAATACATATTTGAACTTAAACGCTCGATATGCAAATCGCGCATAGAGGCTATTAATTTTTTTATTTCCGTATGTATTTCGGATATTTGTTTAAGATTTTTAGTTTCTCTCGTTTTAAAAGTATCGAGTGCCAATTCAAACATCTCAGACATTTTAGCGAAAATCTCCTGTAACTCTTCTTTGGTTTGCTCCATAAAATGCTCTTCGTGCTCGCTCATGGCATGAGTTTCTTTATCCAAAATAACAGCGTAGTCGCTTATTCTTTCGATATCGTTTATAACGTGATGCAAACCGCCGACAAGATTTCCGTGCTCGATAGATGTTGCGGTTATCGAAATTTTTACGAAATATTCGGCAAGCGCACGCGTCATGTCATTAACTTCGCTTTCGATTTCGTCAACGGATTTCGTTACGTTCGTATCTTCTTTCATTAATCCCTCAAAAGCAATAACAACGTTTTCCTGAGCTTTCACCGCCATGTTGGCAACTTCCTCAAAAGCGTTTTTAATGGCGACAAGCGGAGTTGCAAGCAAAAGGTCATCAATATAATTAACTTTTACTTTTTTCGGTTGTTTATCTTTAGATAATTTCACAACCGTTTTTTCAACGAAATCAACGAGAGGGTCTAAAAACACAAGAAGTGTTAATGTATAAACAACGTTATATACTAAGTTAAACGTCGCAAGACTCCAAGCCGGATTTTCCGGAAAAAGATTTTCAAATAAATTTACAATAGGTGTTTTAAATATCATAAGAATGATTGTAAAAGCGGTCGCGCCTATAACACTCGTCAATACGTGAAAAACGGCGATACGCTTTCCGTTTGAATTTGTTCCGATTGACGCCATCAAACCGTCTGAACAAGTTCCGATATTTGCGCCCATAATTAAGAAAAATGATTGTTCGATAGAACCGATAACTCCGGTAGTCAAAAAAATAAGAAATAAACCGGTCGCGGCTGTAGATGATTGTATGATAGCTGTAAACAAAACGCCCAAAATAACAAGGCAAATCGGGTTAAACATAATATCGTATTCAAAAACTTTTTGAAGCTGAACACTGAGAATTGAATCAGAACCGCCGATTGCATATTCCATCAATTCCAAACCCGCGAACAACATACCGAAACCGACAATGAAAATCGCGAATTTATTAAGTTTGTCATTGCTTGAAGTGTACATAATAATTACGCCGATAAATGCAAATGACGCAAATAACGCGCTCATGCTGAAACTTCCTTTACTTACTCCCGAAAGAGCAAATATAAACGCTGTGAGAGTTGTACCGACTTTAGAGCCCAAAATTATGCCCGAGCCGTGAATAACGTCCACAATTCCCGCGTTTGCAAGCCCGACAGTCATAATCGATGTTGCAGATGATGATTGAACAATAGCGGTTGCACCGATTCCGATTCCATAATCAAGAACCCTGTTTTTGCTGATTTTTTTAAATAAATTATGCACGCCCTCGCCGGCGCCTTGTTCCATACTCAAACTCATTTGTTTCATACCAAACATAAACACGGCGACGCCGCCGAGCATGGTAAGTAAACTCATTAAAAGTTCCATATTAAAATTACCTCTCTTCCCCCTGTAAAAATATTTCATAATACTTTCGGGATAGTCTTACTATCATTGTTACCGTATTAAATGTATAAATACAATGCGATAAAGTGATAAACGCGTTTATCGTGAACAATACTAACATATTGTATACCGAAAATCAACAAAAAATAAATTTGAGTTAACGTAAAACGCGCGGAATTTTATTCTGAGAAAAATCATCTGAACAACAATGAAAGCCGTCCGATGCTTTGCAAGCGGTATCGATGTCGAAAATATTTTCAGTCGCTAAATAACTTCTTTAAATTTGTTCGGAGATATATCTTATAAAATATCCCTCTTAAATTAATTTTTTATGTGAAAATTACCTTGGGTTAACATCTTAAAATACAATTTTAAATTTTTTTATTAATTACTGTAGATACTTTTGCACATAATCGTTAATATTTTTTTGATGTTATGGTTGATTTTTTTTAACAGATGGTATACAATTTATTTAATTAACCAACACGGAGGTGTTTTTATGGCTTATGTGATTAATGATACTTGTATCAGTTGTGGCTCATGTGTGGGCGAATGTCCCGTCGATGCGATTTCTGAAGGCGATAGCACTTATGTAATCGACGAAGGTACTTGCATTTCTTGTGGTGTTTGTGCAGGAACTTGCCCTGTTGATGCAATTTCTGAAGCGTAAATAAAAAAATAGAAAACAGCGGTCTCTTTCGGGACTTGCTGTTTTTTTATTGGACTTGTTAATTATGCGTTTTTTTTAAATAAATACGGTTATTAAAAAATTTAATTTATAAATTAAAAAAAGAGTCAAGACAGCATTACATTTTCTTTGAAAATATAATGCTTATTTGGTGGGGGATTTCTGTCTTGAGTTAAAAAAATAAGACGAATCATAAAACTTGTTATGGGTTTTATCTGATTCGTCTTGTTATCATAAAATTTAAAATATTTTTATTATTTTTTTATTACATAAACACAACCGGTTTAATTAACTCAGCCGGTTTTGCGTCCATTAATAAAAACGCTTCTTCGATTTTTTCAAACCCGTCAAATCTGTGAGTAATTAATTTAGTGGTATCGATTCTTCCGTGTTTAATTAAGTTCAAAAGTTTTTCGATTCTCAAAGCACCGCCCGGGCAAAATCCGCCTTTGATAACTTTATCAGACATTCCGAGACCCCAAGAAAGAGCAGGCATACTGAGAGTATCGGAAAGGTCAAAATAATTAACGTTTGCGACAATACCTTTAGGTTTAACCATTTCGACAGCTTGACGAAACGCATCTTGATTGCCGCCTGCAATAATAACTTTATCTGCGCCGCCGCCCGTCATTTCAAGAACTTGCTCAACGATATCGCCTGCTTTATAACTTACGATATCAGTTGCGCCGTATGCTTTCGCGACTTCTATACAATTCGGACGCGTACCGACTCCGATAATTCTTCCTGCGCCGCTTAAACTTGCGCCCGCAACAGACATAAGTCCGACAGGACCGATTCCGATAACGACAACCGTATCGCCGAATCCGATTTCAGCCATTTCAGCACCGTAAAAACCCGTACTCATCATATCGACAGTCATAAGAGCCGCTTCCGCAGAAACGCCTTCGGGTAATAAAACAAGATTGGAATCAGCTTCGTTTACATGAAAAATTTCCGCGAACACGCCGTCTTTTCTGATAAGAAATTTAAAACTTCCCATCGACGCAATATCGTGCGAGTTATTAAGTCCGTCTTGCAAACTAACTTCGCGCCAGTCCGGTGTAACGCAAGGAACAACAACTATATCACCTTTTTTGAAACGCTTAACGAGAGAACCAACCTCAACAACTTCTCCGACAGCTTCATGACCGAGAATGCGATTTTTTTTAGGTCCGCCGCCGCCGTGCATTGTATGTACATCTGATGTACAAGGTGCTACAGCCACTGGTTTTAATAATGCGTCCAACGGTCCGCATACAGGCACTTCTTTTTCCAACCAACCGGATTGTCCGGTTGTAATCACTCCATATCCTTTCACAACTATACCTCCTATAATTATTCATTTAATATATTCGATTATTAAAACATTCTCGAAAATTAACTGTAAAATCTTTTATACAAAAGACTTTAGCTATTATTTTATTATTAATACGGCAAATTTACAACAGCTTTAATTAAATCCGATGCTCTGTTGTGTATTGATAAAAACGTTTTTTATGTATTTAAAATCGCTTAAATTTAAACGCAACAAACAAAGCAATATCCAAATCGCCCACAATTACCGCGAACATTAACCTTTCACACACAAATTAAAATCATCGCTTTTGCTTAATTTACAAAATTCATTTACAAAGAGGAATAGTATTTAGTCTAAATCGTTAACGTTTCGCTTTTTAAAATTATCCGTTTAAAATAATTTTGATATTTTTTTAAATTGATATTTTATGATTCTAAAAAAAGTAAAATTATCAATAACTAAAAAGGGAAATCTTCCATATAAAGTGAATCACCTCGCCGCAAGCAGACGAGGTGATTCACTCGCGGGCATTCGCAAATGTGAGAGCAAGCTCTCTCGCTTGGCTCATTGCCATCGCGAAAATAAAAGATTTCCCGATTGTTTTAATCTTCAAACAAAGTTAAAATTTCATTATAACTCATTTTATTTATAAAGCTTGAATTGTCTTCCAAAACGTTTTCTATCAAGTTTTGCTTTTTCTTCTGCAAGGTCATAATTTTTTCTTCGATACTGTTTTCCGCAACGATATTTATAACCTGCACAACTTTTTCTTGCCCAATCCTGTGCGCTCTGTCCGTCGCTTGATTCATAACGGAATAATTCCACCACGGGTCAAAATGAATTACAACGTCCGCACCCGTTAAATTTAATCCCGAGCCGCCCGCTTTCAGAGAAATCAAGAAAACTTCGCGCTCTCCGCCGTTAAATCTATCGACAAAAGAAATTCTGTCTTTGGAATTAAGCGCGCCGTCCAAATAAAAATATTCGATATTTTCTTTTTCAAGCTTCGTTTTTAAGATGCCGAGCATTCTTGTAAACTGCGAAAATAACAAAATCCTGTGTCCGTTTTCGATGCTTTGTTTTATGATTTCCAAGGCATCAAAAAGTTTTCCGCTTCCGCCTTTATAATTTTCAATAAACATAGACGGGTCACAGCAAATCTGTCTTAATCTTGTAATCAATGTTAAAACTTTCATTCTGTCATTAGAATTAGTTTTTGATAATTCATTTATTTCGCCGCGTGCTTCAAGTAAAAACGCCGAATATAATTTTTCCTGCTCTTCTGTCATTTCGGCAACGTGAACCGTTTCAATTTTTTCCGGCAATTCTTTTAAAACGTCTTTTTTATTACGCCTCAAAATAAACGGTCTTATTTGAGATTTTAATTTCAAAAGCCTGTCTTTGTCGTCATCACGCACTATCGGATTATTATATTCTTTCATAAATTTGCTGTATCCGTTCAAATAATTCGGCATTATAAAATCGAAAATGCTCCACAATTCATCTAAAGAATTTTCAATCGGTGTACCCGTCAAGGCAAATTTATTTTCGCTTTTTAATTTTTTAATTGCCCGCGCATTTTGTGTTTTGTGGTTTTTTATATTTTGCGCTTCGTCCAAAATAATAAACTTAAATTCGATTTTTTTATAGTTGGCAATATCACGCTTTAACGAATCATAAGTCGTGATGAAAACATCGATGCCCTCTTCCTGCAAAGATTTTTCGCGTTTTTCCACGCTTCCGGCGACAATACAACATTTTAAATTTTCCGCGAATTTTTCTATTTCATTTTTCCAGTTATAAATTAAAGATTTCGGGCAGACAATCAAGGAAGATTTT
>JGI994J12354_10004072_pt1 | contig 13310 bp, 11 predicted proteins | sample IntmicLarv3ML3BL_FD_12354 | JGI IMG/M metagenome (IMG submission 12354)
TACGATGCGTCATCAAATACTACACATAATAGAGGACATATAGGAGATGCAACAAAAGAGACATTAAAGACATATGGAATCAACGCTGGAGGATGGTATGGTGATAGCTCGTTCTTTCCAGGCTTGACGTCTTCTTGGTTCTTCCGTGGTGGTTACGCTACTAATGGTGTCTCTGCTGGCGCGTTCGCCTTCAACAACATCACTGGCAGTGCGGGCAGCGACTACTCGTCTCGCTCCGTTCTTGCAGCCGAATAAGAGCATAGCGATATTAACCAGAGGCGATAAGTAGAATGTAACAATAGACGAAATATAAACGATAGGTGACAGGTACAAAAGTCACCACTTCATAAATGAAAATCTAGTTATATAGTTTTAATGAATTAGAAGTAAAAGCAAAAATTTAAATATCTTCTATTTAGGTATAATGAAAATAAAAAGGGGGTTAGGAATATGTGGAAGAAAAAAGAAACTATGATATGTATGATACTTATTGTAATATTTTTGATAACTTGTATTACAAAGACACTAAATATATATACTTATATTCCATTTATAATAACCATTTTCATTTTGTGTTATGATATTCTAGGCTTTAGAAAAGAACAATTTTATAAAACAAAACAAGCACTTATACTTACCTTTTTATTAAGTGTAAGTTATTTATTTATCATATATGAATTAGCTAATGTTTTAAACTTAAAATTTGGTAAAACCATATACGACCTCTCACTTATATCAATTGCTAAAAATACAATACCACTACTTATAACAATTATCTTTGAAGAACTAATAAGATATATGATAATTGCTAAGAATAAAAGCAATAAATTAATTCTTTTATTGGCAGTTATAGTAGGAACACTTATGAATATTACTTTAAGTATATATAGAGTAGATTTTAATAATAGTTATAGTGTATTTAAATATATGTTAACAGATATATTCCCGTTTATAGCTATTAATGTATCATTAACATTATTTACTAAAGAGTTTAGTTTTAAACCAAGTATCCTATATAGAATAATATTTGAATTATATATATATGTTGTACCAATATTTCCAAATATAAGTGAATATGTAAATATAATATTTAAAATAGTATTTCCATTAATCTTATACAGTGTAGTATCAACATATAGTAAATCATCAGTAGAGAGAAGAATGAATGATAATAAATATCATAAAATTAGTATGATTAGAAGAGTTATCTCTTATATTGTAGCATTTATTTTAATTATAATAGTAGGAGTCAATTCAGGAATGTTTAAGTATTATTCTGTAACAATAGGGTCAGGGAGTATGGTACCAGCTCTTAGAGTAGGAGATGTAATAGTTTTAGAAAAATATAGTGAAGAGGAATTGAAAAATATTAAAGTAGGAGATATATTAGTATTTAAACATAATAATGATATAATAGTTCACCGTGTATTAAGTATTGGAAAAGATATAGAATATCGGTTTTCAACTAAAGGTGATGCTAATGAAAATGCTGATAACTATACAGTTAAAGGTAGAGAGGTTATAGGGGTAGTTAAATATAAGATAAGATATTTTGGACTACCTAGTGTATGGCTTAATGAAGTTTTAAAAAATGCAAAAAATAATTGAAAATATGGTTTAGTAAGAGAAACACTCTTATCCAGTAAAGCCATTAATTTAAGAAGAGCAAAAGCTCTTTTTTTTCTAAGGTTAATAACATTTTAATACAATATATTTACAATTTAATTGACAAGAAAAATCAAATATAGTAACATAAAAAACTAATAAATATGGAGGTATTCTATGGAGTTTATTATAGCGGCTACAAAAGAAATGGTACTTGCTAGAGTTGCAGAATATTGCCCAGCTGATTTGGAGTTTGTTAAAAGAGCTTGTGAATTTGCTGATAGAGTAATGGCAAATAAAGAACCAAGAGGTAACGGACTACCATACAGTACTCACTACTATTCAGCAGCTTATATGTTATTAGAACATGGACATGCTAATGGTATAGATGTTGCAGTATTAATTTGTCATGATACTATTGAAGATGGTGAAATTATATCTGTTAGAGGAAAAAGACCTGTTAGAGAAAATGACATAATACAATACCTAAGTAATGGTGGTGAATATTCATTAAAAGCCAAAAGAGTTGCCAAAGGAGTTGAAGCATTAACTAATTTTAAAAGAGAAGAGTTTGCTGGAGATAGAATAAGAACAAGAGCTGCTAATTTTCTAAAAGCAACAGAAGTATTTGTAAAAGATTTAAGAGTAATACCTTATAGACTATATGATAGAATGCACAATATGCTAACATTAGGAGATAAACCAGAAAAAGAGAAACAATTAGAAACAGCACTTGATACTTTAATGGTTCTTTGCCCATTTGGAAAGTCACTTGGAATGTATGACCTATCAATAAAAATGGAAGACATTGCTTTTAGTTTTCTAATGCCAGAAGTATATCAAAAAACCAAAGAAATTCTTGACCATCGTATTGCTGAGACTGCTGAACAAATGCAACAATTAATAAAAATTTATAGTTCTTTATTGACGTCAAAGAAAATTCCACACGTAATTGAAACAGATTACTTGTCAGTTTATGCATTGCATAAAGAATTAGAAGCAAATGGAGGATATTCTAATAGAGTGCATAATTTAAGAGTAATAAATCCAATAATATTATCTAGTGATATTGAAATGTGCTTTGATGCTGAAAGAATTATAAAAGAAAGTAGCATTGTTTGTCGTGGATTAGGTAATGACTATATAAGTACACCAAAAGATAATTTTTACCAGGCCACTCATACTGTTGTTCATGGAAGAAAAACTGGTGCAATGTATCAAGTTCAAGTTTGTAACAGAATGATGTCTGAAATAAATCACTTTGGACTACCAGCATATATGACTTTAAGAGCAAATCACCCAAATAGAAAAAACTTTGATAGAATACTCGAAACCAAAAGAAGAGCAATTGAAGATAACTTACATTCCAGAAGAGAAAGTGGAGAATCTTATGATTTATCTGACCACTTAAACTCAGAAATTTTCGGTGATATTATAACTGTCTATACACCAGAAGGTATGCCAATTGTTTTACCTAAAGGTTCAGTTCCTCATGATTTTTCTTACAGACTATCAGAACGTATTGGTAATCACACTTGTGGTGCACTCATAAATGGAACTTTTATAAATGAATTAGATGGTTTTGCAACTGTATTAGAAGAAGGCGATTGTGTTTTAATTAAATATGTTGCTTCTAAACTTCCTAAAATGCAAATATTATTAGAAGCACGGTCACATGTAAAAACCGCAGGTGCTTGTAAAAAAATAGGTAGTCTTATAAATGTAATGACAAGACCACCAAAATTAAGTACAAACCCAAGACTGATAGGAACAGCAAGAATAAATTGGCATAAAAAGCCATAATAATAAATTGAATTTTTATAATTTGTCTGTTATACTCTCTTTAAGATAATAGAAGTATCAAAAGGGAGCTACTCATATGATGAATATTAAGAAAAAACTCAGTAATAAAATAGATTACATAACAATTGGAATATTTTCAGCAGTAATCTTACTTATTGCCCTTATAATGTTTTTTAACAACTATTATGTAAACAATTATATGAATATAATTCAGACAAATATTGAACAGCGTTTAATAGCTGATTGTAGAGTTCTTAAAAGTTATGTGACTGCTGAACAATTAGAAAGCTACCAAGTTGTAGAAGATATGGAGAGAACAGATTACAAAGAGTTACTAACAAAATTACAGAAATACACTAGTGATAATGATTTAGAGTTTGCCTATTTTATTAGAAGAGTAGGAACTAAAGTCCAGTATATAGTTGATAGCGACCCAAATCCAGATGAAAGATTAGGTTTAGACTATTTTGAAGATGCTTATTGGTTAATGGATGAAGCCTACAATAAAAAAGCACCAGTAGTTGACTTAATAGGTCACTATGATGAAAAATGGGAAGGACTTTTATCAGCCTACGCACCAATATTTAATGATTCAGGAGAAATAGTTGCATTAGTTGGAGTAGACATAAGAGATGAAGAAATAGTAAATAGAAGAGAAATCTCACAAATACTTACATATGTATCAGCTACTTCTGTTTTATCTCTTGGAGTAATTGGAATACTATTTGTAATTAGATATCGTAAAAAAGCTAGAATAGCAAGTGAATCTAGTATAGCTAAAAGCCAATTTTTATCAAGAATGAGTCATGAAATAAGAACACCAATGAATGCAATTATTGGATTTTGTAGAATGGCAAAAAAAGCTGAAGACGAAGTAAAAAGAGTTCAATACTTAGATAGTATTAGTACTTCTTCGGATTACTTATTAGAGCTTATTAATGCAATATTAGATATATCCAAAATAGAAGCAGGTAAAATGACTTTAGACTTACAGAAAGTTTCTTTAAATAAATCGATAATAGAAGTAGAAGCAATATTAGTATCACAATTAATGAAGAAAAATCACAATTTAGAAATAAATATTGCAAGTGATATCCCAGAATATGTTTATTGTGATAAAACTCGTCTAACTCAAATAATAGTCAATCTAACAGCAAATTCTATAAAGTTTACACCAGAAGGTGGCAAAATAGAAATAAAAGTAGCTGTAATTGAAAAAACAGATAAAACTTGTAATTTAGAAATTATTGTCCAAGATAATGGTATAGGAATAGAGCCAGAAAATATCAAAAAACTATTTGAGCCTTTTGAACAAGGGGATGGTTCAATAACTAGAAAATATGGTGGAACAGGATTAGGACTTACTATATCAAAACATTTTATTGAAATGATGCAAGGTTCTATATCAATTGCCAGTAAAGTAGGTAGTGGTAGTGCTTTTAGATTTAATATAATACTTGACATAGTGCAAGCTAATGACTACCCAATTAAAGAAGAAAAGCCTACAGAAGCAATGATTGATTGTACAAAAATGACATTCCTAGTAGCAGAAGATAGCGAAGTAAATCGAATAATAGCTAAAGACATTTTTGAAAGCTTCCATGCAGATATTGAATTTGTTAATGATGGAATACAATGTGTCGAAAAGTTCACGGCTAATCCAGAAAAATATAATATAATTTTCATGGATATACAAATGCCAAATATGGATGGACTAGAAGCAACAAAAAAAATTAGAGCTAGTGGCATAAAAAGAGCAAAAGAAATTCCTATTATAGCAATGACAGCTAATGTGTTTCAAGAGGATATAAATAATACTATAAATGCTGGAATGAATGAGCATATAGGTAAACCATTAGATGTTAACATCATAGCATCAGTAATCAAAGAAGTTACAAAAGATAAATAAGGAGAATTTTATGAAAGATATAAGCATATTAACTAATAGTGGTGTAAATGTTCAAAAAGCATTGGAAGTTTTTGGTACCATGGATAAGTATGATACCACTTTAGAAGCGTTTTCTAGAACTATTGGTAACAATGTGGAGAAACTAAAATCATATAAAGAAACTACTAACATGTCACAATATGCAGTAGTAGTTCATTCGGTAAAGAGTGAAGCACGTTATTTTGGTTTCACAGAACTTGAACAGTTAGCATATAATCATGAAATGGAAAGTAAAAATAATAATGTATCTTTTGTATTTGAACATTTTGATGAATTAGATAAAGAAATATCGAAGATTATTGATATTGTAACTAGATACTTAGATAAAAATGGAACTCAAATAACAAATGTTCAAACAACAGCAACTAACGCAGAAACTAATAAATCCTTTTTTCAAAAAATAAAAAATAGTTTCAAGAAAAAAGAAGTCCCAGCATCCCCAGTAGAACAATTAAAAGACAAAACAATTATTGTTGTTGATGATTCTGATAGTGTTAGAGAATTCATTAATACCATATTAGGTAATACATATGAAATATTATCAGTTAATGATGGAGCAGAAGCAGTTAACTTCATTGAAAGAAATCCTAATAAAAAAATAATAGGTATGTTTCTAGATTTAAATATGCCAGGGTTAGATGGTTTTTCAGTACTAGAATATTTAAGAGAAAAAGGTCTTCTTGCTAAATTACCAGTCTGCGTAATAACAGGAACTGAATCAAAAGAAGCAGAAGAATATGCCTTTAAATATAAAATAATAGGCATGTTAAAGAAACCATTTAATGAAGAATCATTAAAAAGCCAAGTAGATAAATTTATGACTTATAATAAATAGTAACTAATAAAACAGAGTTTATAATTCTGTTTTTTATATTATAAAATTTGTTGTATAATAAATTTATTAAAAATATTTGAAACTTTTTGGTTAAAACTTACGAATAATAAGTGAGGTGGTAATAATGGCTGATCAGCAACACTTCGAACAGATATACTTAAGTACCTATAATAAAGTACTAAAGTATATTGTTATGCATTCTTCTAACTTAGAAGATGTAAATGACATAGTTCAGGAGTCATATATTAAGTTGCATGACTTAATATGCAAAAATCAAGTTGAATTAAAAGAAGATTTAAGTCCTTTTATAATTGGTATTGCAAAGAATAAAATGAAAGATTTTTATCGTAAAAAAAATAAATTTAACTTCTTTTCACATATTAGAAACGATGAAAATTTAGATGTTTTAGATATGATTCCTGACCCAATTAATATTGAAGAAATAGTTATATCATCTGAATTAATAGAAGATATATGGAATTTTCTAAAAGAGAAGAAAGCAATTATTGGTAAAATATTTTATTTATACTATTATCTAAATATGTCTATAAAAGATATTGCTAGTGAATTAAATCTAAATGAATCCAATGTGAAAAACCATTTATATAGAACTATAAAAGAAATGCATGACTATTTTAATAAGGGGGGATTGTAATGTCTAATAAGAAAAAAGTAGCATCAGTTTTTGAGGCTCAATTCTCTATAGATGAAAATTATAAGTCTATAATGCAAAAAATTGACAAAAAAGATGCAAAAAAGAAATACCACCTAAACTGGTTAGCACCAATACTTATTGCTGTATTACTATTTATAAATCTTCCTATTATCTTAAATAGTAATAATGAAATACATGTAAATAATTTGCAAGAAGAAATACTTCCAATAGCAGTATTTAGAATGTATCAGTCAACAGAATATGATATTAAATCTAAGTATCCATTTGTTAAAAACATAAAAATACCTAAATATTTAGACCACTCAGAAGAGGGCATAACATATATTGAAAGTGAGCAAATAGAAATCCATGACTATATTCTAGCTTATTACAATAATGAAAGTAATAAAAGTATTAGAATATCATTTACTAAAAAAGATATAACATCTTTCATAAATAAAGAACTGGATATTAAAGATGTAAAAACATCAAAAATCTCTAATCAAGAAGTAGTAATAGCCAAGTTTGAAAATAATTATTATGCAAAATTAGAATATAAAGATTTAATTTTTAATATAGAAGCAAACAATATAGAACTAAATGAATTAATTAATATAATAAAATCAATTTTAAAATAGAAAGAAGGACAAAAAATGAAAAAGATAATAATAGCAATATTAGTAGGACTAACTTTTATTAGTTTAGTTGGTTGTACAGATAATAAAGAAAATAATAAACCATCTGATATAACTAAAAACTATAAAGTAGAAGATTTAAAGAAATTAAGTACAGATGTACATGAAAATGTTGAGAAAAAACCTTTTGTTGATACAACAGAAATAAATATAGACGAAGAGGGAGCACTACTCAGTTCTACAGGATTAAAAGACAAAACTAATGTTGAGTTCGCTACTAGAACAGAAGCTCTTATAGGTTCACAGGCTTACTCATTTGTATTGGTTAAGGTGAACTCTTCAGCAGATATAGAAGTTATGAAACAAGAAATGATAGATAATATAGACTTAGCCAAATGGATTTGTGCAAGAGCTGATAAAGCCTATGTAACAAACTACGGAAATATCCTAATGCTTGTAATGGGTGATGCAGAAATATCAGATATAGATAAAGTATATGAAAACTTCAAAGAAGCATCTAACAACACATTGGGTAAAAAATTAGAAAAAACACTTTAAAATAAACAAAATATGCTTTAGCCATGGCATATTTTAATTAGGAGGATTGTATGGTTTTTTCTAGCATTAGTTTCTTATATTACTTTTTGCCAATAGTATTAATATTATATTTTATAACACCATTTAAATATAAGAACTTAGTATTATTCATTATATCATTAGTATTTTATTTCTATGGAGAACCCAAGTATGTTTTATTAATGATTTTAACAATATTCTCTTCTTATATAAATGGTAGAATGATTGATAAGTTTAAAGATACCAAGTTCAAAAAAGTCTTCTTAATAGCTGATATAGTTATTAGTTTAGGACTGCTTGGAATATTTAAATATACTGACTTTTTTATAAGTAATATTAATACCATTTTTGGAGCAAATCTCTCTCTTCTAAAGTTAGCATTACCAATAGGAATATCTTTTTACACATTCCAGACTTTAAGTTACTCTATTGATGTATATAAAGGTAATGTTAAAGCCCAAAAAAGTTTTATTACATTAGGTACCTATGTAGTATTATTTCCACAATTAGTAGCAGGTCCAATTGTTAGATATTCTGATATCGAAAAAGAATTACAAACAAGGAAAAGTGATTTTCAAAGTATCTCAGTAGGGTTTAATCGTTTTATATTAGGACTAGCAAAAAAAGTAATACTTGCTAATAACTTTGGTTTATTATGTCAAATATTTTATAATTCAGGGGACAAAAGTGTTTTATTTTATTGGGTATATGGTATCTCCTACATGTTACAATTATATTTTGATTTTTCAGGATATAGTGATATGGCAATAGGATTAGGTAAAATTTTTGGCTTTAATTTTCCAGAGAACTTTAATTATCCATATATTGCTTCATCAATAACTGACTTTTGGAGAAGATGGCATATGACCTTATCAAGCTTTTTTAGAGATTATGTTTATATACCTTTAGGAGGTAGTAGAACAAGTAAAATTAAGTTTTTAAGAAACATATTAATAGTTTGGTTTTTAACTGGATTCTGGCATGGAGCAGATTGGAATTTTATTATTTGGGGACTTTATTTTGGAATCATATTAATAATAGAGAAATTCTTTCTTAATAAATTACTAGATAAAAGCCCAAATATATTGCGTCATTTATATACTTTATTCATAGTATTTATAAGTTTCATGATCTTTAATGCTACTAGTCTAACAAATGTAATAATTGATATTAAATCATTGATTGGTTTTAACCAGTTGCCATTAGCAAATAAAGAAACAATCTATTATTTAAAAAGCTATCTAGTAGTAATTATCATAGGTATTATAGCAGCAACTCCTCTATTGAAAAACTTAATTATTAAACTAAAAGAAAATAAAAAAATAAATAATATTATAAATATATTAGAACCAATCTATTTATTTATCCTATTAGTAATAGCAACTTCCTATCTAATAGACAGCTCTTTTAATCCATTTATATACTTCAGGTTTTAGGAGGAATTTATGAATGAAAAAATAAAATATATAGTTAATACATGTCTTTTCACAACTATTTTCATTGCAGTGTTTCTCTTAAATGTTTTAACTAAAGACAGTGAAGTATCAAATAGTGAAAGAAGAAAACTAAAACAACTTCCAGAACTATCTTGGAGTAATATACTAGATACAAGTTTCATGGATTCCTTTGACAAATATGTATTAGACCAATTTATATTTAGAGATACTTTTAGATATATTAAAGCTGATATGGAGCTTAATGTTTTAAATAAAAAAGATAATAATGATTTGTTTGTATATAATGAACATATATTTAAAAACTTATATCCATTAAATGAAAAAGAAGTATTAGTAACTGCTAAGAAAATAAATTATATTTATGATTTATATTTAAAAGACATGAATGTTTATTATACTATTATTCCTGATAAAAACTATTATCTTAGTGCTGATTTAGATTACTTGAGAATAGATTATAAAAAATTAATATCTATCATGAATAATAATATTGAGAATATGAAGTATATAGATATATTTAATACTCTAAATCTAACTAGTTACTATAAAACAGATATTCATTGGAAACAATATCGCCTTCATGATGCCTCTTCAAAGATTGCAAATCATATGAATTTTACAATTCTAAATGATTATGACATGAAGATTGTTCCTAATTTCAAAGGATCATATTATGGACAAATAGCACAAAAAATTAGAGAAGATAATATCGTATATCTAACTAATAATATGATAAAAAAAGCTACAGTGTTTAATCATGAAACAAATAAATATACTCCTATATATGATTTAGATAAAAAAAACAATGTAGATATGTATGATATCTTCTTATCAGGTCCATCAGCTATACTAGATATCTATAATGAAGAATCTACTTCTAATAAAGAACTAATAGTTTTTAGAGATTCATTTGGAAGTAGTTTAATTCCACTGTTAATTAAAGACTACAAGAAAATTACAGTAATAGATATTAGATATATAAGTAGTAACTATTTAAGTAGCTTTATTGATTTTAATAATCAAGATGTACTATTTATGTATAGTACTAACATAATTAATAATGGTTCAATATTAAGATAAGACTATAAGACTGAAAAGTCTTTTTTGGTTAAGTAATAAAAAAATAAGCAGATATGGTATACTATTTATTACTAAAATTATAGTAATTATATATTTAAATTGATATAATACAGTTATTAGGGAGCAGTGATACTATGAATAATAAAATTAAATTAATAGAAGAATTAAAAAAAAAATTAAGTAATATTAGACCTTTTACTAAAGGTGAATTAGAACGCTTAAAAGAAGAATTTATGATTGAATATACTTATGACAGCAATGCAATTGAAGGGTCTACCCTTACATTAGAAGAAACAGCACTAGTACTAAAAGAAAATATTACTATTGCAAAAAAACCACTTAATTTTCATTTATCTGCTATAGGTCATAAAGATGCATACTATTACATTGAAGAATTAGTTAAGAATAAAAAAGATTTATCAGAAAAAGAAATATTAAATATTCATAGTTTAGTATTAATGGATAGACCAGCTGATAAAGGAAAATATAGAGTTATACCAGTAAGAATACTTGGAACAAATGTTAAACTGTCAGAACCATATTTAATAAAGCCAAAGATGGAAGAATTATTAAGTACTTATAAGAATAGTATCAATAGTGTTATAGAGAAAATTGCACTATTCCATTTGCAATTTGAAACTATTCATCCATTCATTGATGGCAATGGTCGTACAGGTAGATTAATTTTAAATTTTGAATTAATGAAGAATGGCTATGTACCAATTAATATAAAACATAAAGATAAAGATAAGTATTATGACGCTTTTAAAGCTTATAATTCAGATAATAACAGTTCTCTAATGACTAGCTTAATATGTGATTATTTAATAGAAGAATTAACTAGGTATATTAATATTAGAGATAAATAACTTTCAAAGTGCTTATACATAAGCTCTTTTTTTTTGCATACCATTTATTAGGTGATAACATGTTTTTTAAGAAAATAGATGAGCGTATTAGATTAGTATTAATAATTATTATTTTTTTATTTGTTTTAATAATTTTTAGAGTAGCATATATTCAGTTAATTGATTATGATAAACTAACTTATTTAGCAAATGATTTATGGAGTAGAAATCTTCCTTTAGCAGCAGATAGGGGACTTATTTTAGACAGAAATGGTATAGTTCTAGCAGATAATATTACTACAACAAGTTTAGTCTTAATACCAAACCAAATAACTGATTCAGAAAATACATCAAGACTTTTAGCAGAAGCTTTAAATGTAACTAAAGAAGAGATGGATAAGCATGTTAACAAGAAAACTTCCATAGAAAGAGTACATCCTGAAGGAAGACAACTAGCTTATAAAACAGTCGACTATATATCTAGTTTAAACCTACCAGGTGTCTACTTAGTAAAAGAATCTAAAAGATATTATCCATATGGCAATTCACTTTCACATGCTTTAGGATATGTTGGAATAGATAATCAGGGTCTTTCAGGATTAGAACTGCAATATGATAAATATTTAACAGGAGCAGATGGTGCTATAAAATATTTTTTAGATGCTAAAGGAAATAGTTTAAATTTATCAGAAATATATGTAGCTCCTCAAAAAGGAATGAATCTCCAGTTAACAATTGATTATAATATTCAAAAGTCTGTAGAAAGAGAACTTGATAACATTGTTTCCATGTTTAAACCAGATATGGCATTAGCAATTGTAATGGACCCTAATAATGGCGAAATATTAGCAATGGGTTCAAGACCAGATTACAATCCTAATAGTTATAAAAACTATTCAATAGAAAGTTTAAGCAGGAATCTTCCTATATGGGCAAATTTTGAACCAGGTTCAACATTTAAAATAATTACTACAGCAGCATCAGTAGAAGAAAAAGTAATTGATTTAGAAAATGATACATTTGATGATCATGGTTCAGTTATAGTAGGTGGAGCCCGTATTGGATGTTGGAAAGCAGGAGGACATGGACATCAAACATTCTTACAAGTTTTAGAGAACTCTTGCAACCCAAGGTATTAGATAGAGCAACTTTTGAATTAAATGATAAATTGGGCAATAATCAAGTAAATATTTATATTTATGAAGTTAAACTAATATTTCTTTCAATAATAAGCAAATTATTTCAAACTGACAAATATAAAAATTTTTATAAAAGAGAAACAGAAAAGCGTATACCAAACATTTAAAAAGAATTATCAGTAACAAAAATCGACTAATTTAAAATGTAATTTTAAATTTGACGTATATCTTAAATAAAATTGCAAATAGAAGAGGAATAAAAAAAGAAATAGTATAGCAAAAGAACAAAATACAATGTTCTTTTTATATATGTCAAATTATGTCGGTAGAAAATCGGTAGAAAATCGGTAGAAACAGTTGAGATGTTATCACAAATATGATAGATTATAGAGGGTGATAATAATGTATAAAGAAAGCGAATACTTAGAATTAAAATTAGAACTTACAAGTGACATAAAAAAAGAAATAATTGCCTTTGCTAATACTAGTGGTGGAACTATTTACATCGGAATTGATGATAATGGTAAAGTTATTGGTTTAAAAGAAGCAGCAAAAGACTTAGAAGCAGTAAGTGGTATGATAAGAGAAGGAATAAAATCAGATTTAACATTGCATACCAAAATATATATACAAAAGATTGATGCCAAAGATGTTATTATATTGAATATTGAGGAAGGTCCAAACAAGCCATATTATTTAGCTGAAAAAGGTATAAAGACAAATGGGGTT
>JGI994J12354_10004073_pt1 | contig 13308 bp, 9 predicted proteins | sample IntmicLarv3ML3BL_FD_12354 | JGI IMG/M metagenome (IMG submission 12354)
TCTATTGAGTTCATTGTTTGATGTACTATTAATTGTTTGTCCTTAAAATGCATTTTTACATAATTTTCCAGACCCTCTACATATAAAATATCCTTCCAATCAATTTTTTGAAATCCATCACTTTGTCTGACATACAGAAAGGCGTTTTTGTTTTCGATGCTTGTGTTTTGCGCCGATTCACGAGTGTTGAAAGTGTCCTGCGCTTTCAATACCGCCTGATAAAACCGTTTGAATGAGATAGGTTTTAATAAATAATCCACAACCTGTAAGCGGTAGCCTTCCAGTGCATATTCGGAGTAGGCGGTGGTAAGAATGGTCAGTGGCGGATGTTCGAGCGATTCCAACAAATCCAATCCTGAAAGGTGAGGCATATTAATATCTAAAAACAACAAGTCAATATCGCCTTTCTGCAAAACAGTAGCGGCTTCCATTGCGGAAGAACATGTACCTGCCACATTCAGAAAGTCGACGTTATCGATTAAATCAACAATGCCTTCCCGTGCAGTTGGTTCATCGTCCACCACCAAGCATCGCAAGGATTTATTATTTACAGTTTCGTTCATGATTTCATTTATAACGTGATAATTAGTGTAGTCTTATATGTTGTGTCGGTTTTTTGAATTATTAACTCGTGTTTATCGGGATACAAAATATCCAATCGTTTTTGTACGTTTTTCAAACCTATGCCCGAAGAATTCTTGTATGTTGCGACCTGATCCGATTTGGAGTTTTCGACTACAAACCGGAGTGTATCGCCCTTCTGGTTGAGAAGAATATTCACATACCCTACTTCCTGCGGCATACGTGAAACATGCTTAAACGAGTTTTCAATAAACGGTATCAATAATAGCGGGCTGATTTCTTTTCGTCCGTTTTCAATGCTCCATGAACAATAGACCTTCAGCTCATTACCCCATCGCATTTTTTCGACCTCAACAACATCCTTGAGATAATCAACTTCTTTATCCAGTAAAACCGTCTCCTTATTACAGTCATATAACTGATAACGCAAGACATCGGAATAGCGCAACAAAAGTTCGTCAGCTAAATCCACATTTTTTTTCATCAAAATATGAATATGGTTTAATACATTGAACATAAGATGCGGGTTTATCTGTTCACGTAAAAGTTGCAGCTGACCTTCAAGGTGTGCTTGTCGCAGTTTGGCAAGTTCTTGCGACATCCTGTTATGTTCTTCGAAAAAACATAATGTACAAAGTGCAATATTTACTATAAGTGCAGATAAAATATTTCCTAAAAACTCAGCATAAAAAGGTTTGTCCATACCCGAATATGCAACAGATTTAGGAAAAACATTTTGTTCCTCCAACCAAACAAATCCTTTTGACAGGCAGGAATATAAAAATGCCAGCAAGAATGTCAGTAAGATAAACCGGATAGCGAAAGTCTTCCAGTCTCTCGTCTTCAAGGTTTCAGACAACTGCTTTTTGCACAAATAAGTTGCTATGGGAATTGTCATTATTAAGAAAAGCACAACGGATAATACAGCTTCCGGTAGGGGGCAGACGTTAACGGATTGAATGAATATGGTAAAAGCTACGAGCACCCAAAATGCAGTAATTACCCAATTATATCTTTTGAAAAAAATGTCTTTCATTTTTCGCTTTTTCTGACAAAGATATGTATTTATCCTTTATAATAGACAACCATTGAGGAGAATATAATTTATCGGTTTGCACGTTTACCGGTTGTCACAGTTAACCTGCCGGTTGTCAAATAAATTTTATATAATAAGCGTTTTTGCTGACCTTTGCATGAAAATAGGTTTTTAGTATTCACTTTATAAATTTAATGACATGAGGTTAATATCATTTTGTCTATTTATGCTCCTTTTATTTGTAGATGCAAAAGCTCAAATATCTTTTAAAACAGAATATTTGGGTTCGTCGGCTTATATGCATTCTCCAAAAGACATGGACGCTCGAAGTTCGAAAGTAGGCGATTGCTCCGGCTCTGCCGTTGTATATCAGGGAATGGCTAACTTGCCGCTTTCCATGAAACAACATGAAGACGGTAAGATGACAATCTGGGGTGTCGGGCTTGGCGGGGCATACGCATCGCTGAATAATAAAAATTTTACTGACGATATGGTGTCAGATATTATGAATTTGCAATTGGGTATATTTCATATGAGACCGTTGAATGAGAAATGGTCATTAATGGCAAACGTGGCCGTAGCTTCATTTACTCCGTTTACGGACGTTTCCAAAATCAGGGGTACACATGTGCTTGGAAGCGTTGGCGCTCTTTTTATCAGGCATTTGAATCCAAATCTGGATATTGGCGGCGGTTTGGCAATAAACAGCACATTTGGCTATCCTATGGTGTTCCCCGCACTATACCTTAATTGGAACTACGAAGGCAAATTCAAGGCAAATGTTTCTTTAGTGGAAGGTTTGGATATATCGGCAGGATATGATATAAATGATTATTTTAAGTTGGCATTAGCCGTTGAGATGAACGGACAAATGGCATTACTGGAAAAAGACGGCAAGGATGTTATTTTCTCTCACCAATATCTGGTAACAGGTCTCCGTCCTGAAATCAGGCTTGGTAAAAGTGGTTTATCCGTTCCCTTTATGGTAGGTATAAATGCTTACCGTCCGGCTTTCTACGACAACAGAACATTGAAGAGCATGTTTGTTATATCAGATAATGATTACTATTTCAGAGTTTCCCCTTATGCTTCGGCAGGTATAAGATACGGCTTTTAATTATTGATATGGATGAGTGGTGTAGAAATGATTAAAAAACAGCTTGGGGGTAATGCATTTACTCGATTGCGTGCAAAAAGATACAAACATAGCTCCCTTATTTCGTAATTCCCGGTGTAATAAGCGTATATTCGGAGAGAATCCCGACTTGTTGCTTGCATTTCTGAACGCCTTGATACCGTTAGAAACCATCCGTTTATTCCGTTTTTAAACTGTCAACCGGATTCGCATTAGCTGCGCGGTGGCTTTGAAAAGTGACTATAGCTGAGGTTAGTGATGCTACTGTAAGGAATGTTACGGCAAAAACCCACCAGTACATCGGGGTTTTGTAGGCAAACATTTGCAGCCACTTATTTACTCCGAAGTATGCTATGGGGGCTGCGATGATGAAGCCGATGACCAACAAAACAAGGTATTTTTTGTTCAACATTTGAAGAATTTCTTTTGTTGAGGAACCGAAAACTTTGCGTATGCTTATCTCTTTCCGCTTGTATTCACTTTCAAAAATAACCAACCCGAAAACACCGATCATTGAGAGAAGGATAGCTAAAGAGCTGAAGAGGACGATAAGTAGCATGATATTGTTTTCAAAGGCATACGATGTTTTCGTTACGTCGTCTAACGATCGGATATCGAACGGAAAACCGGGCGACAGGTTCTGTAATACCTTATCTATATCCCGGATGGCTGAATTTATATTTGTGCCTTCTTTGATTCGGATATAAGCAAAACGGCGGGTAGGGTCAAGAACAAAGCCCATAGGTTCAATATTTTTACGAAGCGAAGTATAGTTGACATCCGGAATAAAACCGACAACTTTTATCATTCCTTCAATTTTATCTCCTATTTGCAAATTATACTCTTTGCGGGCTTGTTCATTGAGGATTATGAAGTATTCATCTTCTGTCTGCATGTCAGCCGCAGTAAAATATCGACCGTCGAGAATGGGAATATCCATTGTCTGCAAGAAGTTCACATCAACGCGTATGGTATTCAGAAAAACAGGCGATTCATTTACTTTTCCCTGAAATACATCGAAATGGTCTCTGCTTGCAATTAATGCTTCCGAATAGCCAACAGATTCGACGGAAGGTAATGAGCCAAGTTCCTGTGCGAACAGTTCGTGATTATTTGCAAATTGTTTGTTTGTGGTGATAACGACCATTTTACTCCTGTCATAACCCGGACTTTGATGTTGCATATACTTTGTTTGTATATACATGAACAAAGCAGCAATAATAAGGAAAAACGAAGCAACATACTGTACACCGACAAGCGTACCGCGAAATCGACTGCCACGCGGTGTTAATCCGAAACTGCCCTTTAATACTATGGCCGGCGTAAATGAGGTAGAATACAAAGCAGGATAAATGCCTGCAAACAACCCTGTCAGCATTGCTATCCCCCCTACGATAAACAATAACGAGATATTATCTTTTAAAAACGGTTCGCTCGACAGCAGGCTTGTAACCGAAGTCAATGACAAAATATGTACGAAAAACATGGCAACAACAAAAGAAATCATGCAAACCAGAGCTGCTTCTAAAGTCAGGGAGATGCATAATTTTGCCCTTGAAGCTCCCAATACTTTTTGAGTGTTAATGCTTCTGATTCGTAAAGGAGCCAGAGCAATGCTATAGTTGGTGAAATTGATAACGGCTATCAACAAAATAATAAATGCAACACTGATAAGTATCCAAAGTTGTGTCAAAGAAGTTTTCTCAACAGTATCAAATCCTATTGAAGTATCAAAATGTAATGATTTTAATGGAGTAAGAAATAATTCCACATTAACATATTCGGCACTTTTCAACTTAGGCTCAATCGTTTTTATATATTCGGCAAATAGTGTGTTTGCGTCTTGGGAGGGGTCGATTGATACGTATGTTTCATAATTCGGTGCCCAATGATTATGTTCGGGCAATTGTAAGAGTATAAAATTATGGACGGAACTATTCTTTGGGAAGTCTTTATATACACCGCCCACAGTCCATAAAAAATCTTCACCTCGAAAGCTTTTTCCGATTGCAGACACATCTTTAAAGATACGTTTTGCCATACTTTGAGGAATCAATACTTTGCCGGGTTCAAGTAATGCCTGAGCGCTGCCCTCCACCATCTCGGGCTTAAAAATGTCAATGTAACCGGGAGTTGTCTCCATCATCTTCTCTACGTATACCTGAGGCTGTGTATACGAATCTCTCGTTTCTATCGTAAAAAAACGGTCGAACACCGTTGCGAACATCGCATTGTTTATGGCAACAGATTTGACATGAGGAGAATGAGCTTTGAAACCTTCACCGACAGGACGCGGTGTCGCTGCTATACGCGAACCTTCATGGATCATATTTATCCTGTAAACATTGTCTGCATCAGGTATGGATGAGTCGAACCGAAGGTCGTAACTTACCTGTATCATGATAACTATAACAGCCGTAAAAGCAACGGACAACCCCAAGACATTTAACAAGGTAGCAACCTTAAAACGGTTAAGAGTATTTACAAAATTTCGGAAGATGTTTCTCATAATCGTATTGTATTTAATCTGCATAAATAGAATATAATACAATTTTTATGCCATTTTTATAATGGGCTAATAATAAGAAATATAGATATTGATGGATTTATTTTTCTGTCAAATAAATGGACAGTTCTGTCAAATTATTTGACAGAAAGCCACATGTTTATTTGCGTGAAACTAAGGCTGCTGAAAGTACTGTGATCCGATTGCTTTTTTGAAGTCGCGGGGGGTATACGGGATTTTGTCTTTAATCAATACCGGCCTGTTATATGATTTAAGGAAGGTGTCGTAGTGGTCGGGGTCTTTTTGGGGCAAGAGGAATGGTTTTGTTGAATTGCCTTCTTTGTCGATGTAGGAAAAATATGAACGAGTATATTGTCCGTCGTCGCGTTTTGAGCTGAAAGCTATCCAGTTACCGCAGGACGACCAGAAATGGTAACTTTCGGTATCATCGGAGTTAAGCTCCATTTTTTTGTAGGAATTGTCTTCCGTATTCAGCAGGTAAATATCTGATTCCTTATGCCAGATTGAAAAATTTCCGTATGATGAAAGGCAGAATGAAACGAATTTATTGTCCGGTGATACAGTAGGGAATGATACACTTTTTTCTGTTTTCGATGCATCGATCAATGTGTCTACAGTTCCGAATGAATTACTTGACTTTATGTATTTTATTCTCATAAGGCTGTACTTTATGCTGTCAAATTCGGCCAAAGGCCTTGCTGTTGCAGAGCAGAAGTACAAAAACTCACCGTCGTGTGACCAAAAAGGGAATGTTTCGAATGATTCTTTTTTGTTCAGGGCGGGCGGAAAATCGATTTTATTGCTTTCCGTATCATAAATAACGATATCGGATTCAAGGTCTAATACTTCAATCCTTTTGTCAGGCACTGCATGGAAGAACTGAATTGTTTTATTTGTGGAGAAGGCAATTTTCTTTCCGTCGGGCGACCATGATGGATAAACCCCGGCGGAGATCATATCTCCGGTTTTAGTCTCGATTCGTTTGATGTTTTTTTTCCTTTCGGTACTCACGGTGTTGTCCGGGTTTTCGTTATTACCGCCTGAGATATATGTTCCCGCATTTTTTCCTCTCATATGTAATACCATATCACTCGAATCATAATCGCGAAAAGAATGACAGTTCATGCAATTATTATTGCTCATACCTGATCCGAAACGGTGATAGGCTTCTTCGCGATGGGAGTTATATAAATAGTTTTTGCGCTCATTTTATTAAACAAGGTTAAATGCTTGGGTTTTTAAAACAAATGTTATTATCTTTGTTTTATAATTTGAAATAACTATTTTATGATGAAACATCATGTGAATAGAATTACACTAAAGAGTTATGAGTTTATTAGAATTTATCATTTTCAAATTTCAACTAAATTAAGTACATATGAAGAGCGATAATGTTTTTACAACATTTATTGATTTACTTAAAGTAAAACATACAAAGACTTATTCTGATAAGTTTTTTAATGAACACCCACACAAGTATGATCTTTATGGTATATCAGACATGTTGTCGAACTATGGAATAGAAAATGTTGCAGTAAAAGTTAATGATAAGAATGATTTATTTCAAATCGAGACTCCTTTTATTGCACATGTAAGTATAGACTTTGTCGTTGTATATAGAATAACCGAAAACGAAGTTCACTATATTTGGGAGGGCAAAAAAACATATATATCTCTAAAGGGATTTTTTGATGTATGGACGGGTGTTGTGTTAATAGCAGAACCTGATGAGAATTCTAAAGAATCTGGTTTTTCAGACAACGTAAAAACAGAATATATAAATAAATATCAAAAGATAATATTCTATTTAACTGTTTGCACTTTCATTGTTTCTTCAGCAATCATATTTGATTTATATAAGAATATTGGTTTATTGCTTTTGATTACCATTAGTTTATTTGGCTTTTATATAGGTTTTTTATTGGTGTTAAAACATCTTAAAATACATAGTAATAATAGTGATAAGATTTGTTCTCTTTTTAAGAAAAGCGACTGTAATGATGTTCTCAATTCAAAAGCAGCGCGGCTGTGGAATATAATAGGGTGGAGCGAAATAGGGTTAGGGTATTTTATGTCAAACACATTTATATTATTGTTTTTTCCTTGTTTTGTGCCTTTTCTTGCTATTGTAAATGTTTGTGCATTACCATTTACATTATGGAGTATATGGTATCAAAAAATAAAAGTCAATCAATGGTGCCCTCTTTGCTTAATTGTTCAGATAATTTTATGGATAATTTTCATTATTAACTTGTTATGTGGTTTTGTATATATTCCCGAGCCAAGCATTAATTATATATTTATAGGTTGTATTTATCTTATTCCAATAATGTTGATAAACTTATTAGTGAAAAAATTAATGATTGGTGAAAAAATAGAAAATATAACGCAAGAGCTAAAAAGTATCAAATTAAAGGGTGACGTTTTTAATGTATTGATTAAATCTCAACCTTATTATAAAATAGAAAAGTCTACGTCTAGCATTTTATTTGGTAATATACATTCAAACAATTTAATTACAATATTGACAAATCCACATTGTGAACCGTGTGCTAAAATGCATGAAAAAATTATCAATCTATTGGTTAATAACAAAGACGCATATTGCATACAATATATTTTCACAAGCTTTGACGGTCTTGAGGATAGTTCAAAATATTTAATGTCTGTTTATAATGACTATAGTGTAGAAAATTCTGAAAGAATATATACTGAGTGGTTTAATAAAGGGGGGAAATATAATAGGGAGCTTTTTTTTAAAAAATATTTAGTTGATAATACAACCAAAACAGATGATGAATTTTCCGCTCACCAAAAGTGGCTAGAACTGTCAAAAATAAATTCAACGCCAACAATCTTTATTAATGGTTATCAATTGTCTCGTTTATATCAGTTGGAAGAACTTAGTTTGTTGGATTTTGATGAAGAATAAATATTTTTTTAATTTGATTGTTAAGTTGCAGGGCAATCAAATATGAAAAAATCTGCAGCATAAACTAAAAAAATATAAAGTTATGAGGAAATTAAAAAAAATGGAGTTGAAAGAACATTCGATTCTTTCGAAAAAGGAAATGAAAAATGTTATTGGAGGTACCTATGTTTCTAATTGCTTTAATAGTTGTAGTGGAGCAAAATGTATGCTTCCTGGAGGATCAGGGAATTTTGGGATATGTGGCGTAGGTGGAGTAACAGGCTGGTATTTTTCGGGAAAACCTCTTTCTGAGTGGGAAAATGCAACTGGAGCAAATGATTGGGGTTCTTATAATGGTTGTCAATGTGTATATCACCCGTTTTAAATTAATTTGAACATTGATTGGTTGTATCTTTTAATTGAACTAAATTAACAGATGCAACCATCAGTGATTATTTAAATTATTAATGTCTCAATATAGAGGAAAATCTCTCGCCTTTGGGCGAACACTTTAGTATATTTTGTATCTTTGTGGCTCAAAATTATAATATGCAAAATTATCGTAAGGCGAGTCATGTATGTATGATTGTAAGTATCATATTGTAAGGATTAAAATAAGCGTTTATTGAGTGGTCCCATAGTAGAGCGTGTGCGTGAGTTACTACGTGGTATTTGCAAGGAGCATGAAGTAGAGATTATCAAAGACCATGTATTTTCAGGATCATAATCACATGTTTGTTTCAGTACCGCTGCATTTGGCAATAAGCAAGTTAGTTCAGTATCTAAAGGATAAGAGGTGGTATAAGATGCTTCAAGAAAACAGTCAGTTATCCAAACTATTTTGGGGCCGCCATTTGTGGGGGAAGGGGTTTTTTGTGGCTACTTCAGGAAACATTACAGATGAGATGACTATGAAATATGTAGAGAATCAAAGTGAGAAGGAGAAAGAAGATGACTTCAGCATATCTTTTGTCGGCTTTAGCCGAACCCTATCCCTTCGCCTTTCAGTTTTTTTTGTAATAAGAACTTATAAGCATTTTATCTTTAGTTTCGGTACTTTATGATTTGAATTATTAAAGATTTTTTCAAAAGAAATGAATTCAATTAAAAACATCTTTATGCAATTTACGTATTTTTTTTCGCGTAAATTATTTGATTGTATTGTTGTAAAAAATAAAATGCTTTGTTATGCCAAATAAAATTCAACAATATGATTCTTGCACGTTATGATTACAAAAATGTCAAAATGCTTGCTTGTAAACAATTGAAAGACGATTAGATTTAAATATCTGATGGCGATATGTAGTTTTTTAACTAGTAAAAAATGAATTATGGATATTCAAGAACTAATAAAAATCAGAAGACATTTAATACTTTTAAGTAGTTCTATTGATAATTTGGGATTAATGAATGGGAAAATGGGTATTAGTATTTTTTTTTATCACTATTATCGTTTCTCTAAGAAAAAAATATATAAAAAGTATGCAGACGAGCTGGTTACTGAAATTTACGATGAAATAGATTTGAAATATCCAACAAATTTTTCAGATGGATTGGCTGGTATCGCCTGGGGAATTGAATATCTTATACGAAATAAATTTGTTGTTGCTGACTCTGATGAATTGCTTGGAGATTTGGATCGACAAATTGTTAAAATTGATGTTAGAAAGATTTCTGATTATTCATTAGAGACTGGGCTTATAGGTCTTTCTTATTATGTAATAGCTCGTTATGTCTCTAAGAAAAGAATTAGCCCGGTAATTTCTATGCAATATGTATTTGAACTTTTGCAGTCATTGATTAAAAGTAAAGATGAGGGATTAGAAATAAAAAACCTAATATTTCAACTCCAATGTATAATTAAAGGTAAAGATCTCACGATAAATCCTGATTTTTTTCTTCTGGAGTTAATAAATAAAAATAAGGCGGGGTCAAAAAAAATATTCAATAAAAAATTACCTTTAGGAATTAATGGAGGATATGCAGGAATAGGCTTAAAGATATTAAAACAGTATGAATATGAAAAAAAAAATCTATATTTTTAACGGATTAAGTCGTGCCGCAGCATATGGTATAGGCACCTATATTGATCAATTGATTTTATGCCTTAAAAAATCAAAAATTGATTTTAATATTGTCTATTTACATGCGAAATGTGATAATGTTAACGTTGTGAATAAAGACGGTTATGGTCAAATTAACATACCTAAAGTAGAGTATAAGAGTCAAATAAAATCAAGTCTTTATTATGCGAAAAGTGTAGCTTATCTACTAAGAGATATAATTGTTGACGATGAGAATATACAATATATATTTCATTTAAATTTTATGACAAATGAGTCATTAGTTAAAGACCTCAGGCAATTATTCAAATGTAAAATTATTCTGGTTGCTCATTATACAAACTGGAGTTTTGAATTTCTTGGGAATGAGAAACGATTTTACAAGTTGATGCAAAAAAAATATAGTGAAATAAAGTTTGACAATGAAAGAAATATATATAAATCGGCTAAAGAAGATATAAGGATGATAAAGAAAAGTGATCGTTTTGTTTGTGTTGCTGAACATACTTACAATTCATTTTGTAAAATATCAGATATTACAAATGTACAAAACCTCATTATTAATAATGGAATAAAGGATGAATATAAAAGGGTAAATAAGGAAATGAAAAATATAATTAGAAAAAAATATTTTCTGAATCATGATACTCCAGTTATTCTTTTTGCAGGTAGGTTAGATGAGGTTAAAGGGGTTTCATATATAATAAAAGCTTTTAAAAAAACTCATGAATTATACCCTAATGCTCGCCTTTTTATAGCTGGAGAAGGTTCTTTTTCGGGCTTATTGAACGATTCAAAAAATCATTGGACTAATATTTCTTTTACTGGAAAGCTTGACAAAAAACAGTTGTTTGAATTTTACAATATTTCTAATATCGGAATTATTTCTTCATTGCATGAAGAATTTGGATTGGTTGCAATAGAAATGATGATGCACGAACTCCCTATTATTGCTTCTGATACTGGCGGATTATCTGAAATAATAGAAGAAAATATATCTGGGTTAAAAATTCAAATTGAAACAAAGCAGGAAAAACGGTTTATAAATACGGCCAAATTAAGTCAAAAAATAAATTGTCTGTTAGAAAATCCGCAAAAGGCTAAAGAGTTAGGGGTAAATGCAAGAAAAAGATTTCTTGATAAATATGAATTATCTGTTTTTGAAAAAAAGATGATTAATCTTTATCATACAATATAACACCTAACTTGTGTATTATTATAGTTTATATCTCACTTATAATATTAAGTCACAGGCACTGTAGCTTTGACTTCTTCACCGTATTCGTCTGTTACCGTGGTTTTTATTTTGATTAGTTGTACCCATTTTATGAATGCACCGATAAAGACGATTACCATTAATGTCATAGAAATGATTGCCAGTGTTGCAAGCAGGTATTGTTCGTTTGGTATATAAGTTGACGATATTTGTATATATCCGGCCCAAAATGTTATTATTACCATAAATATGCCGGGAATAGCAGTACAGAGGCTGTACCATTTGCGATTCATTCGTAGAAGCATTGTGGTACAAATTATCAGCGCGCAGGCTGCAAGCAGTTGGTTGCTGATGCCGAACAATGGCCATATACTGCTGATATTGCCGGTGTAGACAAGATAACCCCAGGTGAAAGTGAATAATATGCTGGTTATAAGTACTCCCGGCAGCCAGTTCTTATTGTTGAATTTAGGTATTACATGTCCTATCATCTCCTGAAGGAAGAAGCGGCCAACGCGTGTTCCTGCGTCAATAGCCGTCAGGATGAAGACGGCTTCGAACATTATCGCAAAATTGTACCAGTATGCCATAAGACTGTCCATGAACGGAACGCTCTGGAAAATATGAGCCATACCGACGGCAAGAGAAACCGCCCCTCCGGTTCGTCCATGCAGGTCGATACCTATTTTGTCAATAAAATGTTGCAAATCAACAGGAATCAACTCCGGGTATGCACCAATAAAAGCATCATAAGTTGAAGCCGGAGTATTAATGGCAAAATAGTCGCCGGGCATAAGCGTACATGCGGCAATCAGGGCCATTATCGAAACAAATCCTTCGGTAAGCATTGCTCCGTACCCAACAAATAAAATCTCACGTTCGTTACCGATCATTTTCGGTGTTGTTCCCGTAGCAATCAAAGCATGAAAGCCGGAGATTGCACCGCATGCTATCGTTATAAAAATAAAGGGCAGGACAGGTCCTCCTATGACAGGTCCTCCACCGTTTACGAAAGAGGTGATGGCAGGCATTTCAAGTGTCGGGTGTACGAACACGATGCCTATTGCAAGCATGAGGATAGTACCGATTTTTAGGTATGTCGAAAGATAGTCGCGCGGAACGAGCAGGAACCATACCGGGAGGACAGAAGCAAAGAATCCGTAAATAGGAATTGCAATGGATACAGTTTTTGCATCCCAATTAAACATGCTAACGAATATTTCCGATTCAACCAAGTGGTGTCCGGAAATAATTCCTGTAATCAATAACCCTACGCCTAAGATACTGGCCAATGTAATGCTGTTTTTCCTATACCTCATTATCAACCCCATGATTATTGCAATCGGGATAGTAATAAAAACAGTGAAAAGCGACCACGGAGCGTTAAACATCGCACCGACACATGCAAGCGACAGTCCTGCCAACGACAGCACCAAGATAAACAGGATAGCAAGACCTGCGACTGTTCCCGTTAATTTGTTAATCTCTTTCGACGCTATTGTCGCCAAGCTTTGCCCCTTGTGGCGAACGGATGCAAATAGAACAACCAGATCGTGAACTGCTCCGCCAAGTACACATCCTATCAGGATCCATAGTGCGCCTGGCAAAAAACCGAACTGCGCAGCGAGAACCGGCCCGACTAATGGTCCTGCGGCCGCGATTGCCGCAAAATGATGCCCGAAAAGAACATTCTTGTTCGTAGCGACATAATCCTGACCGTCAGCATATTTTATAGCCGGTGTAACGCGGTTAGGGTCAAGTTTTAATATCTTGTTAGCTATGAAAATTCCGTAAAAACGATATGCTATTACGAATATACATAAAGAAGCGAAAATCAG
>JGI994J12354_10004074_pt1 | contig 13306 bp, 6 predicted proteins | sample IntmicLarv3ML3BL_FD_12354 | JGI IMG/M metagenome (IMG submission 12354)
GTTCGCGTTGCTTCGCCGCCCAGCAGGTCGCCCAACGAAATACTCCCCCAACAGGCCAGATATATCCGTTTCGGATTTCGCGGATCGACCGCGATGGAGTTAGGAAACAGCAAACCATCCGTTACTTTCAACTTCGTCCATGATTCGGCGCCATCAGTCGATCGGTATACTTCGCCGGAATAAAATTCGCTACCTACTTCGCCGTTTCGATGCATTGGCGTGGGGCTAATCACCAGATACAGTGTGCCGTCTTTTGTCAAAGTCAGTTCAAAAGCGCAAGTATTGCCTTCGATACCTTTGTTTTTCAGTGTCCACGTTTTGCCATCGTCGGTCGATTTGAAAACGCCTTTGTTGTAGACGCCCGCATAAAGCGTGCGATTGCCTGCTTTTGATTTGGGATCAAGCACGATGAATGTTGCCGGCGAGTCAGGCCCCATCCCTTCAATGGACGGTTTCCAGGTCTGGCCGCCGTCGTCCGAAACACAAACGCCGCCTCTGCCGTTAACAATCCAGTTTGGATTTCTGGTCATTTTACCTCGCGGAAAATCATGTAAACTCGACCATACCGACCACACTCTTCCTTTCACATCGGGATCGAAAACAAGCCAGTAACAGGTGTTGACCCACTCGATAGGAACGCCCGTCGTCGCACGTCTCCAGCTCTTACCACCATCATACGAGTGATGATACCCAATGTCTGTGTAGCTTATCGCAATATGCTGGTCGTCGAACGGGTCGAAATGAACGCCGTAAGTGGTCGTCACATCCATCCCGCGGCTTGTATATGATCCGTCGGCGTTGGGGATGCTGTATACTTCTTCCCAGCTCACCCCACCATTCATTGTTTTCATGGTGCGATACCAGTCGGTTACCGCTGCCACCTTGCCGTCAGTCGGCGACACGCCCACATCAATCAATCGGATAAATTCTCCGCCGAACGCTTCATGTACCCAGGCATCCTTTAAATTTGCGGCATCCTTTGCATCCTGAACACCGTATTGCCCGGATCCACCGCCACCTTTCCATACCCAATCCCATGTTTTGCCACCATCGCCTGTTTTGATAGCGCCATACCAATAGACCATTTTACCGTCGACCACCTCCTGATACCTGTCGGTAACCACATAGGCATGAGCGGCATCCCGTTCGGAACATCGTACCATTGAAAAGCTGGGTATGATGTTCGACTTCTGGTTTGTGATGACCTGATCGGTTATGGGTGACCAGGTAAGTCCGTTGTCGTAGGATATCCACAACTCGCTTGTCGAATATTCGTAATTGATGTTCTTAGGAACGACGTGGTGCACAGCATAGAAGACCGTCTTGTCGGAGTCTTTCAGCGTGCCTGCGCTAAATGATTCCGCTGGGATTATTTTTGCGGGGAGTTTTCGTTCTGTGATCTTCCGTGTTGTTTTATCATAAACAAAAATAGCGTTGTCTGTAAACATGAACACCTCGTTTTTCAAACTTGAGCTATTCGTGTACAGATAGCTGATACGTCGGTCGATTTTCTCGAACGTCCAGTTTTGTCCGGCATCTGTGCTGCAAAGAAAATTTGTCCCCATCGCCACGTACAGCGTGCCGGGCGTTACGGGATCGACCACGACTGCCGACATGCCACGCGAATCTCTCGGATACGGTGCACTCTCAGAGAGCTGAGCCGAATATCCTGCATGGTCTCCCGAATATCGCGTACTCACGATTTCGCTTTGTTTGGGTATCACAAGCTCCCAAGTTTTCCCGCCGTCCGTCGTACGATTCAAGTTTGATGAGCTTATTACGTACACCGTATTCAGGTTGTGCGGATCGTAAGCGAAATAGGACGCCCCATTTTGAAAATTGACGATATCGTACGACTTCCCGCCGTTCTCTGTCAGATATGCGCCTGACATGTCGCAACGAACCATGAAATGATCCGGTGTATGGTACGAAAATGTTGGAATGAAAGTGGCACCACCGCCTCCGGGGCCAATCAGTTTCCAATCCGGCTCTAAAGCTTCCGGCTGTTTGCCTGTAGGCGAACAAGCCTGAAATATTACTATACAAAGTAATAATCCGTGTTTTAAAAAAGTATTCATAATGTATTAACTATTTAAAAAAATTTGAGCAAAGATAGTGCAAACCGAGAGAAGAACAAAATAAATCCCTTTTATTTTTTCATCCGAGGTGCCTCCTATTTTCTTCAACAACACTCTTTTTCAAACTCGCAATCCTCGTTTTCATTTTCCATCTCAATGGTAGGATGGTGTATTCCCGATTTCTCGAGGATTCCTTTCAATGTTTTTTTTAGATGTGGCATATCAGCATCAGGTTTTACCACCACATGTATAGTCATAATGTTGTATTGTCCATCCATTGTCCATAGATGCATGTCGTGTAGCGACGAAACGCCATCGACCGATAGTATCCTGTCTTTTATTATTGATTCGTCGATATGGTCAGGAGTTCCTTGCAAGATAATCCGGAAGGTCTCTTTCAGGTTGCGGTAAATGTTGAAAAGTATGTAACATGCAATGAGCAACGACAATAGCGGGTCGAGAATGGGGGCTTCGACAAACATCATTACGATGCTTGCTATCAGTACGGCTATCCATCCCAAAACATCTTCGAGCAGATGTAGGGCGACAGCGCGTTCGTTCAGCGAGTCACCTTTTTTCAACCGGAGCATGGCCGCCCCATTAAAAACGATTCCCAATACGGCCAACAACAACATTCCTTTCGCATGGGCTTCCTGAGGTTCCATCAAACGGCCTGCAGCGGCATAAATGACAAATCCCGAGCCGACCAACAGAACAATGGAGTTGATGAGTGCTCCCAATAAAGAGAAACGTCTGTATCCGTATGTAAATTTTGGATTACCATGTTTCGTGGACAGTTTTTGAAAATACCATGCCAACGCCAATGAAAAACTGTCGCCCAAATCGTGCAAAGCATCCGAAATAATGGCAATGCTGTTGGTCAATATCCCTCCCACTATCTCTATAATGCTGAATCCGAGATTCAGAAAAAAAGCAATACTGATGTTTGAACTTCCGTGGGAATGATGGTCGTTGTCGTGTCTGTGATTTTGCATTGGGGTAATGATGTTATGAAAGCTAATAATTAAAAACTGGTGCATTCGTTGCTTCTGAATATGATTTCAGGATTGCTTGCATTTCGGGTGGGTCTTGAATCTTGGTCTTTTAGAATTGCTATGTCAGGAAAAACCTGCTTTATTTTTTTGTCCTATACTCACTCATAAATGTTCTTTTTTGCAAACTTACTAAATTACTTATTTTTTTCTACCAACCGTTTCAAATCCTGTTCAAATTCCGCCGCATTTGTTTCCACTTGCCAATGAATGTTGCTACTTATAGCGGCAAATGCTTTTTGTTGTGCCCTAATTGCAACGTCATCCGAAATACGCATATTTTCACTTTTGGTTTCCACAACAAAATAGAGGTCTATGTTCTCTGTGTTGTCTTTCTTTATGGCATATACAAAGTCAGGCGATGTTGAGCCACCCAAGTATGTCGGCAATTTTATTGACTTTCTCGGCAATTTCCCATAAACAACAACCTTTTCAGGCGGCGTTACTTTCATCACTTCGTGCTCTATTTCACTATCGTATGATAACGGCATTTCGTAAAAATTTCTATCGTCCTCCAATATATCGTTAGCATCATAAACACCAACCAAACCTCGTTCAAGCTCGGTTACAAAATTCCCATTTTTCAATATGGATGTTTCTGTCGAATAATCAAGCGAAGTGTATCTATATTTCGTTGCGAAAGTTTGCTGAAATTTCTTTTCAAATTCCGAAGAAAATTTATTCAAAGCATTCTCATTTATTAAACTATTCATCTCCAGTTTACTGTAGGAATTTTCAGTTGCTATCTTCGATAAATTTTCCCATATTTTCTTATGTAAGATATGTACCGGAATAAAGGTTCGCTTGTGCAGTTTTTGTAAAAATTCGTTATAGGGCAATGCTCCGAAATTGCTGACATTCAGGGATTCTCTGTCTTCAACCAAATCTACACGACTGCCGTCAGCGCTTGCTTGCGTTCTGCGAGTAACGATACTGCTGTATTGTTTTATAAAAATATCACCTTTCAAAATGTCATCAACCAAATTTTCTAAATTGCCTTCTTGCAATCGTTCCAAACTCAACATATATCGCTTGGTCACTAATTGCCAAAAATCGGATATTCTATTCCAATTATCTTGCCGTAATTTTATTTTTGGGCGTTTGGCGGGCATATTAGGAGCCGTAACCTTGTTGACTTGTAGTTGTGTTTGAAGTAGTTCCGGATATTCTGCAACTAATTTCTCGTAACCACCTTCCTTAAAGTCGTTGTTCCGTTTTAGGATATTTTTATTGTCTAATGTTTCTAATAACTCATTTTCCGTGATTTTTCGACAATCGGTAATTATACGAATCACTTCAGCGGTTAAACGCTCCTTGTTTAAAACAACTTTTGCATCCCTATTGATTTCGCCCACCAATTTTTCGGCAAAGTTTTTCTCATCCCAACCGATAATATAGCTTAAACGAGACTCTTCACTACTCAAACGATTTCCCTGTTCATCAACAGGCAAACGCAACCCACGACCGACTTCCTGAATTTTTGATATTTCGCTGCCACTTGTACGTAACTTGCATATTGTGAAAACATTAGGATTATCCCAGCCCTCACGTAAAGTCCACTTTGAAAACAAAAAACGGCGCGTATTCCAAGCCCCTGTTTCGTTTTTAAATGAAAGCATTTTTTCTTTATTACGCAAAATATCATCAATTTCAGCTTGAATCGCAGTATCGCCTTTCCCTTTGTCTTCAGCAAAATAACCTGCATGAACATCTTGATTTTCAGAGATTAGATTCTGCTTGGTCGCTTGCAGGAATTGTAAATAGTCAGTTTCTTCAGCATGTTTTGCAATTAATTCATCTAATTTTTTGTTTAGCAACCGCTCAAAAGTTTGTTTCAGCCAACCGTCCGTATCGCGATAACTTTTTATAGAATCAATAAAAAACAATGACACTGTTTTGATTTTTGGTGAATGGTCTTTTCTGAAAAAATTCTTTTCCTCATTTTCAAAGTGAGCATCAATCGCTTGCGAAAGTAATATTTCCTGATATGAATTTGAGAAAACGCCTGCAATTAATTCCATCCCGACTTGCAGCTCCAAATCGTTGCTCAATATTTTGTCGTTTCCGCCCTCGTAAGTGATATTTCCTTCAAATTCAGGCGGCAAACTTTCTCCGGCATTGATTTCAAAATCGCGGTTATCTTTTCTTAGCGTCACCTTCTTGTTTGTCAAAGCCACCACTTTGTATTTTTTTTCAGCGCTTGCTTCATCCAAATTGGCAAAACTTATATCAACAGCTTTTACTAACCCTTGATTGAAACTATCGACTGCTCCCAAATCGAAAATCGGCGCTTTGCGATAATAATCTTTACGTTTTACCGCATTTCGTCCCGAACCAATTGTAATTTCAGGAAAAGTAGCGCCAAAACGCACAATGATTTGTGGATTAATCTTTTCAATGATATTTTTATACGATTTCCCATCGCGTTTCAATCGGTGAGGTTCATCAATAATCAAGACGGGGCGAGTTTGACTGATTGCCTTAGCAGGACAGGAGCATGACCCGAAAAGTGTTTGGTCGTAATCTTCCTTGAATAAACTTGAAGTAACTTTGTCCAAATGTCCTTTGTCGCTGATAAGAAGACACTGTATGGTGTTTAGCTCGTTTCGTGTGGCTTCACAAAAAGCGGAAATGTGACTCGGAATGGTTTTTCTTCCTTTTTTCGCTTCAAAATCGCCTGCGTTGATTGTCTGCAATTCCAATCGTGTATTTTGGAAAAAACGGGAAAAATGCCGGCGAGCATAATCGGCATTAATGAAGTTTTTCGTCCCCTCTTTTATCGCCAAACTTGGCACGACAATCACAAATTTGAATAGGCCGAATTTTCGGTTCAGTTCATACATTAGACGGGTATAGACGTATGTTTTCCCCGTACCGGTTTCCATTTTACAATCAATAAAATGAGCTTCGTTTCCGGCATATTGTAGTAATGGATTGGCATAAATATCCGAATCGGCTCTCTCTACGGCAGCAAAGCCTTTTATGATTGCTTCTAACGCTTCCTCTTGGTGTTTTAATTGCTCTAAATGTATTTTCATCTTAAAACCTTTTCTCAATTAAAACTTGTTTGTTGAGCGTGTTTTTCACATTCATTTCCAACTCGCGCAGGCTCTCCATCGTAAAACTATAGCCAAAAACAATTATCGTATTGACGTTCAATTCATGTTTCCCTATTTTATTGAGTAGCACTTTTGTTTGTTCTGCTCCCCAACCTTGTGAAATTAGATACAGCATTGAGTTATCAATATAATGTGCTGTGTAACCCGCAAAATCTATCGTTTGTGCTGATTGTGAGAAATCGTAACCATCATCAATCAGCCAAGTGGCAAGAATTGTAGCTATACCTCCTAACGCTGAAACCATATCATCTGAAAATAAACGGTTTTCTGTTGGGTTAAATTCTATAATTTTATCCAATGTGGCTTCTGTTGGGCTTGTTAAGAGATAATGTTTAAAACCTAAATCCAGATTTGCTTCAAACAAGGGATTTCCGGATTTGATTTTTGCTGAGGCTCTTTTTATCCGTTCTCTGCTTATTTCATCAATCGTATTATAACCGGCTTTTTTTGCTTCGCTGTCAGGATTGGTTTGCTCATCAAGTTGAACCATGATAAATTTACGATTACCGCCGTATTCGGCATTGAGTTGCATAACGGCATGGGCGGTGGTGGCTGAGCCTGCAAAAAAATCGAGGACTGTAAAATCATCATTGTTTACTGATTTTACTAAATTGGAAATTAATTTTGTTGGTTTTGTATAATCAAAATAATTTCCATCAAAAATATCTTTCATTTCATTGTCGCTATCTTGATTGTCGCCCCAATCAATCAATAAATCCGTGATAGATTTTCTTCGTTCTTTTTCTTCTTCGCTAACATCTCGTCTTAATCCTTTGTTTATTGTTATAAAGAGTAGTCCATTTTTTGTATACTCATTTATTTTTTCCTGTGATACAGAAAACAACGCTCTTACTTTTACTTCGTTTGTTGTCTTTCCATTTTTATATTCAACATCGTTTAAGTATTCAACAGTCATCGTTTTAATCGTATAAACTCCTTTCGGAATAACGCCTTCACTTCCTAATTTCACAACAACTCCTTTTGGGAAAACTCTTTCCGAATGCTGATTTGTAAGATTGATAATTTTTTTTGTTGCGTCTGAAATTCTTTCTATTGATAGTTTTTCTAAATCATTTGAGTTTTTCGCATAAACTAAAACATACTCCATAACTTTTGCCGTATGTTTTGCCAAAAATGAAGGCTGTTTTTTTCTTTTCCACTTTAAGCATTCAACAAAATTCCCCTCCCCAAACACCTCATCCATCAAAAGTTTGAGATTTGCCTGTTCGTTGTCGTCGATGGAAACAAAAATAACGCCGTCATTGGTAAGAAGTTTTTGCGCAAGTTTTAAACGCGGGTACATAAAGGTAAGCCAAGCCGAATGTGAACTTTTGCCTTGAATGGTTTTTAGGCGAGCAATTTCTTCATTGCTGTAACCTAAGGCCGATTGAAGTTTTTCGTCATTAAATTCAAAGCGGTCGTTATACACAAACTCCTTTCCTGTGTTATATGGCGGGTCAATGTAAATCATTTTCACTTTACCAAGATAGGCGTTTTGCAAGTGGCGCAAGGCTTCGAGATTGTCGCCTGTTATGAAAACATTTTGACTGTCGGCATTTTCTGGTTTTGAATTATGGTCTGCATCTGGCATAATCATTGTTTCCGAATCGCGTCCTGTTTGCAAACGGGCATAATCTTTTCCCACAAATGAAAGACGATAACCGTCACGGGCTTCTTGTATGTTGTTTGCCTGCAACTCTTCAGTAAATTTATCTGCCTTGAAATTTCCTTCTGCATCGAAAAATTGCGGGAAATTTTTTTTCAGCGAGTTCAATAATTCACTGTTCGGGTGAACTGCTTCATTAGCTTCCATTATCTTTTTCATAATATTTTTCTGTTTTTGTTACTTTAGCATTTTACTGAGCAATCGCAATTGATTTATTTAGTTTTTTGACAAACCATTGTTTATCAGGAAAAGTAGTCAGATATTGTGCCACCTTAATATTTTCGTCGTCCAACAGTAATTGATTGCTCTTATATTGCTCTTGTCGATTTCCAACGCTGCAACAATTTGGCGCTGTACCATCTGCTTTTTTTCTCACGACTCCTTGATTTTATTCTCAAACATCATAATCGTCTTATTTTAGACTTCCATTTTTTGTACTTTCCATTTTTTTTTTGCAAAGTTACGATTTTCTTTCAAAAATGAAAAAGCTGATATAAAACTTTGTTTTTATATAGAAGATAGTGCAAGTTGAGAGCAATACAAAATGAGCAAGTTCGTTTTTATTGCTCGCAGGTTCGGTGACAAGCGAGTCTCACCATTAAATCGAGGCCAATGCCTGTTCCAGGTCTTCTTTAATATCTTCGATATGCTCTATACCGACGGAGATACGTAACAGGCCCAGTTCTACGCCGCTTGCCTTTTGATCTTCAGGAGATAACTGTTCGTGCGTAGTTGATGCAGGGTGAATGATCAACGATTTAGCGTCTCCTACATTAGCCAGATGACTTAACAACTTCACCTTGTTAATCACTTTGTCGGCATTCGTAGCGTCGCCTTTTATTTTGAAAGTTAATACGGCACCCGGTCCTTTCGGGAAGTATTTCTGTGCCAATTCATTATACTTACTACTTTTCAGCCCCGGATAATTTACATATTCCACTTTAGGATGAAGCTCCAACCATTCGGCAAGCGCTTGTGTGTTTTCAATATGACGTTCCAATCGCAAAGAAAGCGTTTCTAAGCCTTGCACCAACAGAAAGGAGTTAAACGGACTGATCGTATTTCCCCAGTCGCGAAGCCCTTCTACACGTGCGCGGATATTAAATGCAATATTCCCGAAAGGGCCATTTGTGCCGAATACATCCCAGAAAACAAGACCGTGATAGCTTTCCGTCGGCTCGGTGAATGTAGGGAACTTCCCGTTGCCCCAGTTGAATTTTCCGCTGTCGACGATTACCCCGCCGAGTGATGTGCCATGTCCGCCAATCCATTTTGTGGCCGACTCTACCACGATGGCCGCCCCATGTTCTATCGGACGGAAGAGGAAACCACCTGCACCGAATGTGTTATCTACAATCATCGGAATATCATGTTTGATGGCAACTTGGGCAATCGCGTCGAAATCAGGGATATTTAAACCAGGATTACCGATAGTTTCTAAATAAATCGCTTTCGTGTTACCGTCAATCAGCTTTTCGAACACTTCGGGATTATCATTCGGTGTAAAAAGAGCCTCAATACCCAATCGCTTGAATTGAGTTTTAAACTGATTGTATGTCCCTCCATATAAATGAGAAGTAGTCACGAAGTTATCGCCCGTTTGAAGGATATTGTTCAATGCTATAAACTGTGCGGACTGTCCCGAAGATGTTGCCAGACCTGTCACGCCGCCCTCCAAAGCTGCCACACGCTTCTCGAAAACATCGGTCGTTGGGTTCTGCAAACGTGTGTAAATGTTTCCGAACTTACGCAAACCAAAAAGGTCTGCTCCTTCTTTTGCGTCATCAAATACATACGAAGATGTCTGATAAATAGGTAATGCTCTAGCATGAGTGGTTTTGTCAACTTCCTGTCCTGCATGCACTTGTAATGTTTCAAATTTTAAATTGCTCATAGTTGTATTTTTTTAAAATTAGTAATTTTATTGTATACGAATGGCTCTATTACAATTTTACGGATTGTAATAAATTTTTCGATTCGTGAAGTACTGAATTGATTATCTGTTGATTATAACGGGTATTCGTCGAAGGCGTACAGAATAGTCGACAAATAGCGCTCTCCTGTATCAGGAAGTATCACGATGATATACTTACCTTTGTTTTCGGGCAGTTTCGCCAATTGTGATGCTGCGTAAACAGCCGCTCCTGAAGAAATGCCGACTAAAAGCCCTTCTGTTTTTGCCAGTTCGCGGCTTGTTCGTACAGCGTCGTCGTTTGTTACATTCATAATTTTATCAACAACTGCTGCATCGTATGTTTTCGGTATGAAACCTGCGCCAATACCCTGTATTTTATGAGAGCCGGGGTTTCCTCCCGAAAGAACAGGTGAGTCGAACGGTTCCACGGCAATAACCTGAATGTTGGGTTTTAGCTCTTTAAGGCGTTTGCCCACGCCGCTTACCGTTCCACCTGTCCCTACGCCTGCAACGAAAATGTCGACATCACCAGCTGTGTCACCCCATATTTCTTCTGCTGTTGTTCTGAAATGCACGGCAGGATTGGCGGGATTTTCGAACTGCTGTAAAATTACCGAATCGGGCGTTTTCGTTTGCAATTTGATGGCTACGTTTATGGCGCCACTCATTCCTTCGGTACCGGGTGTTAACACAAGCTCCGCTCCAAGCGCATTAAGCAGGTTCCGTCGTTCGAGGCTCATCGTTTCAGGCATGGTCAGTATCAGTTTATAACCTTTCGTTGCAGCTACATAAGCTAAACCGATTCCCGTATTTCCGCTTGTAGGCTCAATAATAACCGAGCCTGGTTTCAATAACCCCTTTTTCTCCGCATCATCAATCATTGAAAATGCGATGCGGTCTTTAATACTTCCCAACGGATTAAAATACTCCAATTTTCCGATTATGCGGTTTTCTATTTGTTGAGTTTTTGTATAGTTACCTAACTCTAACATAGGCGTATTACCTATCAAATCTGTTAATTTACTTGCTATTTTTGCCATATTTTTTTAAGTTAAGTTTTCGGGTACAAAATTACGGCATTTGAAAAGGCCGGTCAATACCGTGTTCGCGGTATATTTAAAAAATCAGATGAAATAATCCGAAGAATCAAGCATGCCAGCCCTCAACGCATACATAGAGGCTTCCTGAGAGTTGTTGACCTCCAATTTTCTGTAAATATTTTTGCGGTGCGTGATAATCGTATGCATACTGACATTTCGCGAAGTTGCTGTTTCTTTAGCAGATTTGCCTAATGCTATTTCACGCAGGATTTCTTTTTCTGTAAGTGTTAAGACATCTTTAGCTCCCGCATTACTTTTATCGTTGTCCGATAAAAGTTCTTTAATTTGTAAACAAATAGATGGTTTCTCATCAAGTGCGGATCGTAAGGTCTTGTTTATTTCCTCACAATCAGCATTTTTAAGAACCACGCTAAACGTATCGTGACAAACAATCTTTTTAAGGAACTGGACACTCATCTCGTCCGAAAAAAGAACCCATTGCGTTTTCGGGAAACGGGCGCTGATATTCAGCAAAGTATCCACGCTATTCAGGTCAGACAGTGTATAATCAATCACAACAAAGCTGTCGGGATTTGATATAAGATGATTCACCAGGCTGTTTTTTGTGTCCACACAGTACGTTTTACATGCTTGGTCAGGCCGGTATAGTTTTCTTATCAACGCCTCGATTCCTATACGCGTAATGTCTTGCCTATCAAAAAGAATAATATTTGTTTTCATCCGAATCTTATGAAATGTTTGTATGCAATTTTTAATGTAGCACGTATAGGTAAGTTCGTGCCACAAAGATAGTGCGAGTTGAGCGAAGAACAAAATAAATGTATTTTTTTTGTATGTCGCTCAACATGCACTATCTTTGTGGCGAAATTTAATTCATCATTTGAAACGCGACATAAATATGGTAAGAGCAAAGAAATCAATAGCAACCTTTTTCATAGTTCTCTATGTGGGCTGCTTCATGATAATGACATTCTGCACTCATGTACATGTGATCAATGACGTTATAATTTCTCACGCTCATATTCACAATAGTTCTCACCATGATTCGCAAAGCGGCGACCATTCAATACAGGACATCATATCAATCGCTCAAAGGTCTCATTTTGAGAGTATTGTTTTTTTTAATTGTGATACGCCTGGTCCGATACTATTTTCGCTGGGAGAAAACAGGGTGGTAAAAACTTTCCACGCAATAACGGCGATATATCTTCAAAACATATCGCTTCGTGCGCCGCCGGTATTGGTATAATTCATTTTTTCCTGCATCCTTTATTGCTGTATATAGGGTAAGTCATGACTTATCCCTGCAATCTATGTGTATATCATGTATTTCATACGATTGATGCAGTTTTTTCATATCTAATAATAAACAATTTTATTCATATCCAATGAAATCTAAAATTTCAGTAGCGTTTATCGCGTTACTAATCAATAGTTTTACACTAAATGCACAAACCGACAACAGCGATGCCCACATCACAGGGCATGTTGTCGATAAACAAACCGACGAACATATTCTGTTTGCCACAGTAGCAATTAAGGGTACAGCGTTGGGAACAACAACCAATAATTCAGGTCATTACAACTTGTCCAATATTCCTGTCGGCACTTATACCATCGCAGCTTCGTACGTAGGATACGAAACGCAGGAAATTGAAATTACTCTCGAAAAAGGGAAAACCATTGTCGTTGATTTTGAATTGAAAGAAACGTATCATATTCTGAATGAGGTGGTTGTGACGGCAAGTCGACAGGAAACAAAAAGAAGTGAGGCAGTAACCATTGTCAATGTGCTCACGCCAAAGATATTCGAAATGACCAATTCGGTTTGTCTGGCCGAAGGACTTAATTTTCAGCCTGGATTGAGAATCGAAAATAATTGCCAGAACTGTGGTTTTCCGCAATTACGAATCAATGGTCTGGAAGGGCCTTACACGCAGATTCTGGTTGACAGTCGTGCCATCAACAGCGCATTGGCGGGCGTGTACGGACTGGAACATATACCGGTCAATATGGTTGAACGTGTGGAAGTGGTCAGAGGGGGTGCTTCGGCACTGTACGGATCAAGCGCGGTAGGCGGAATTGTTAATATTATTACCAAAGAACCTAAATACAACTCACTGACTGTCAGTAATACAAATAGTTATATTTATGGAACCTCGCCAGATATTTCGACCAACCTCAATGCATCGATTGTTTCGGAAAACAACCGTACCGGCGTGACCCTTTTTGCCTCATCGCGCCAACGTGATCCATTCGATTACGATAATGACGGTTTTTCCGAAATTGGCAAAATGAATATGAAAAGCATCGGCTTCAGGGGTTTTCACAGAATCAACTCCAATAACAGACTTACCCTCGAGTATCATGCCATAGACGAATTCAGGCGAGGTGGTAACAATTTCAAACGTCCGC
>JGI994J12354_10004075_pt1 | contig 13306 bp, 11 predicted proteins | sample IntmicLarv3ML3BL_FD_12354 | JGI IMG/M metagenome (IMG submission 12354)
ACGCGCCTGTCGGAGTGTGGTGGATACCGGAAAACTGGAGGAGACGGACCGTCGTCGGCTGTCGTCGGTTTTTTCACGCTCCGGTTTCACGAAGGGCTATTATGAAGGCACGCTGGGCGGGGAGATGTTCGGTGTCCGCGTCAAGGAGGATGTGACGGCGGCGACCGGGCCGCTTTTGGCGGAGCTTCGCCAGACCTATAAAAATGAACCGGGACGGATCCCGGTGAACTTTTCCCTTCGCGCCGAGGTCGGAAAACCGGCGGCGCTTCGCGCCTGGACGGACGGGACGGAGCCGGTGGAGGTGGAGGGCTGTGCGGCCGAGGAGGCCGTCCAACGGCCGCTGGAGGAGGAGAGGTGCCGGGCGCAGCTCTGTAAAACCGGCGGGACACCTTTCCTTTCTTCGCCGGAGCGTACGGAGATCCTCCTGACGGGACAGCCGTCGCTGCCCCTTTCGGAGCTTAACCGGATGCGCCGGGAGGCGCTGGAAAGGTTGATGGAGAAGCGGAGAGGCGCGGCGATTGCGTTTTCTCTCCCGGATACGGACGGGGAACCGCCGCCGCCCTCGGCGAGAAAGAACCGGCGGGGGGACAGCGCGGGACTGCGCGCGCATTTTATGCGCGGGGAGCTTCCCGAAGAGGCGAAGAAATGCGAGCTGTGTTATCTGCCGCTGTTTACCGGAGCAGAGGTACTCAGGAACTACATCGAACAGGGGTATTCCGTCGGCGTAGAGCTGCCGCGGGGACTTTTTTCGCTGGAGGAAAGGGCGAGAACCGCCCTTCGCGCGGCCTATTCGGCTGGGGTACGGGATGCCTATACCGGGAACCTGGGCGGAATTCCGCTGATCCGGGAGGCCGGGATGAGACTGCACGGCGGGTTCGGGCTGAACCTGTTCAACGGCGAGGCGCTGCGGCAGGCGGCGAACTGGGGCGCGGTGGATTGTGAAGTGAGCCTCGAATTGTCGCGGGAGGAAATTGCGGATATGCCCAAGCCGCTCCCAGCGGGGATGGTGGCCTATGGACGGCTGCCCCTGATGCTCACGCGGAACTGCCCGTTTCGCGCGGCCGGGGGAAGCTGTAAGCAGTGCGAAAAGAAAGGGGCGCTGACCGACCGGAAGGGAATGGTTTTTCCGGTTCGCTGCAACGGTGCCTGCACGGAGATTTTGAATGCGCTGCCCCTGGAAATGAGCGATCGGCTGACGGAAATACAGGGTTTGCAATTTATTTCTCTGCGCTTCACTGTGGAAAGTTTTGTGGAAACTGAGGAGAAACTTCATCGATATTTCGTCGGGAAGCGCCCTCAAGCGGGCTATACAAGGGGATTATGGGAGCGAAGCGTGCTCTGATGTGGAAAACTTGTGGAAAAGTTGAAAAGAAAAGGAGTGGGAAAAGATAGATAGGTATACGCTAAAAATTTGTCGAGTTCGCCGAGAGGCTGTCCTGCCGAGCCGGGCGACGCCGGGGTCGGCGGGGCTGGATTTGCAGGCAATTGTAACAGAACCGGTGACGATTGAGCCGGGAAAACGGGTCACCATTCCCACAGGTCTTGCGGTGGAAATCCCGGAGGGGATGGCGGGCTTTGTCTTTGGACGCAGCGGCCTGGGAATCCGCCACGGCATCGTGCCCGGAAACGCCGTCGGTGTGATTGACAGTGATTACCGCGGTGAAATTCTCGTGGGGCTTTCCAACCACGGGGCGGAGCCGTATACGATCCAGCCGGGGGAGCGGGTGGCGCAGCTGGTCGTGATGCCGGTCGCTTTGCTTCCGGTGGAAGAGGTGGAGGCGCTCGAGGAGACCGAGCGGAACACCGGAGGCTTCGGCTCGACCGGCCGGAGCTGAGTGGAAAGAGAAAAAAGAGGAAAAATTGCTTTCTGAGAGGAGATGTTTTTTAGCATGAAAAACAAAGTGTTGCGCGGTATTTTATTGACGGTGTTCTTGCTCCTGTCCGTGATTTTGGGGAAAATAATCGGGGGAGCCGTGGCCGGCGTTTCCTTTCTCTCCTGGCTGGGCGAGGGGATAAAATTTGGGTTTGAGCCGTTTACATTGGAGCTGGCCGTCATGAATTTGACGCTGGGATTTTCCTTCGCGGTAAATATCGCGCAGATTATTTTACTTCTTATCGCTATTTTTTCGTATATCCGCTGGATTGCGCGGGACTGACCGACGACAGGAGGAAAGAGAGATGGAACCGTTTATTTTGGCCTCCCGGTCGCCGCGGCGGAAGGAGCTGCTGGAGCGGCTGGGGCTTGCGTTTAGCGTGATCACTGCCGACGTTGACGAGACCGTCCCGGAGGGACAGACGCCGGAGGATACGGTGATGGAGATCTCGGCGCGGAAGGCACAGGCCGTTTTTTCCGGACATCCGGAAGCGGTGGTGCTGGCGGCCGACACCATTGTCTGTCACCGGGGACAGATTCTCGGAAAGCCGGAGGACATCGCCCAGGCGGTGGGGATGCTCCGCGCGCTGTCCGGCCGGATTCACGCGGTGTATACGGGCGGATGGATTTTAGGGCCGGGGGTCTCGGAATATTTTTGTGAAAAAACGCTGGTGGAGTTTTATCCGCTGAGCGAAGAGGAGATTTTCGCCTATGTCTCCAGCGGGGAACCCTTCGACAAGGCGGGCGGCTACGGCATACAAGGCCTGGGGGCGCTGCTGGTCAAGGGGATTGAGGGGGATTTTTACAACGTGATGGGGCTGCCGATTGGTCGAGTCAGCCGGATTTTGCGGGGATTGAAGGAAAATCGTGAGACAAGGTAACAAATAGCCAAATAACTTAAAAAAGCGGCTCGTTTTTGCGGTGTGTTTTCCGTCCCGCGTCGTTGTCATCGGTCGGAAGGCACGAAGCATTCCTTATTCCTCCGCCTTGCGGGGCAAAAACCACCCGCGCAAGCCCTAAGCGTTTTTTTAAGTTATTTGGCTATAAATAAAATTTTGGCTTGAGAAATCGACCCGAAAAGGTTATAATATATAAGATACAGGAGTTTTGGTCGATTTCCACGAGAAAAAGACCGTTTTGATGGAAAAAAGAGCAGTTACGGGAGCTTCACGGCAGACCGCGCGGATCCCGACCGAAAGGAGACCATAAGACAATGGCTATGTTTACAAAAGACGTTGGAATTGACCTTGGCACGGCCAATACACTGGTATATATGAAGGGGAAGGGGATCGTCATGCGCGAGCCGTCGGTTGTGGCGGTGGATGTGCGCAGCGATACAGTGCTGGCCGTCGGATCGCAGGCCAAGGATATGATCGGGCGGACGCCTGGATCCATTGTGGCGGTTCGGCCTCTGAAGGATGGCGTTATCGCCGACTTTGACATCACCTCCACCATGCTCAAGCACTTTATCCGCAAGACGGTGAAATCCTCCCTGCTCAGCCGTCCGAGGGTTGTCGTCTGTATTCCGTCGGGCGTTACGGAAGTAGAGCGCCGCGCGGTAGAAGACGCGGCCCGCCAGGCGGGAGCCGGGGACGTGGAGTTGATTGAAGAGCCTATGGCGGCGGCCATCGGCGCGGGACTTCCCGTCGCCGAGGCGACCGGGAGCATGGTTGTGGACATCGGCGGCGGAACCTCCGAGGTCGCGGTCATCTCTCTGGGCGATATTGTGACGGCCTGTTCCGTCCGCGTCGCAGGGGATAAGTTTGACGAGTCGATCGCCTCTTATGTGAAGAAAAAGCACAACCTCATGATCGGAGAGCGCACGGCGGAGGAGATCAAGATCAAAATCGGTTCCGCCTATCCCTACGACAACGAGGAGTCTATCCAGATTAAGGGACGGAACCTGCTCGACGGCCTGCCCAAGAATGTAGCGATTTCTTCGGGCGAGGTGCGCGAGGCGCTTAGCGATCCGCTGTCCGCCATTGTGGACGCGATCAAGAGTACACTGGAAAAAACGCCGCCGGAGCTTTCGGCGGACATCATAGACCACGGCATTATGCTGACCGGCGGCGGCGCGTTGCTGCGCGGGCTGGATCAGCTGATCAGTCAGGAGAGCAGTATCCCGGTACACATCGCCGAGCGGCCGCTGGACTGCGTTGCCGACGGAACCGGAAAACGGCTGGACATTGTTTTGCCCAGCGAATATTATAAATCACGCCGCCGCTGAGTGCGGCGGAACACAGCGCCCGATTTTCGGGTTTTGCGAAAAAAACTGTGGACGGCGGTGAAAGGAGAGAAGGCCGATGAGGGAACTTTTTAGAAGCAGAGGCTTTAAGGTCATGATTGCCGTCATACTTATTTTGTTGGCTGTCATTCTATATACGGCCAGTACCGGACAGGCCTTTACGGCCAGTCTCTTCGGGCTGGTCTCTACGCCGATGCAGCAGATTTCCGGGGCGGCGGTGGACGCCGCGGGCAACGTAATCGCGAACAAGTCCCCGGAACAGCTTCGGGCGGAAAATGAACAGCTTCGGGCGGAGCTGAACAAAAAGAATAATGAGCTGATTGACTATTACAAAGTTAAAGCGGAAAATAACCAATATAGACAATATCTGCAATTAAAAGAAGAGAATCCGGATTATAAATTTGTGTCGGCGACGAAGATCGGATCCGACCCCAACGAAAATTTTTACGGCTTTACCATTGACAAAGGCTCCGTTCACGGTGTGAAGAAAAACGATCCGGTCATCACCGCCGCCGGGCTGGTCGGCTATGTAAGCGACGTCGGCGCGACCTACGCGAAGGTCAAAACCATCCTCGATGCCGCGATCAGCGTGGGGGGCCACGATGCGCGAACCCGCGACGGCGGCATCGTCAGCGGAACGGTGGAGTTGGCCGACGAGGGCCTGACGAAAATGCGCTACATTTCCAACCAGCACCAGATGGAGGCCGGGGACATCATCTGTACCTCGGGACTGGGAGGAATTTACCCCTACGGTCTGCCCATCGGGGTCATCCGGGAGATCAGGCCGGAGGAACACGACATCTCCCTGTATGCGCTGATTGCGCCGGTCATTGACATCCGCAAGGTGACCGATGTCTTGGTAATCATCTCCTTTGAGGGCCAGGGCGAGGTCGTCGAAGAGGACATTACGCCGCAGCGGGGCGCCTATGCTACCGGTGAGGACGGCGATATGACGGTAACGGCTAGCGACGCGGCTTCGTCCGGAGACGCGGCCAGCGGCGGGGAAATCTCCTCCGGAGAGCCGGTCAGCTCCGATTCATCCTCCGGCGCTTCATCGGGCGGAGGGCAGTGATGGATCGATACAAGACATTGCGCTGGATCGCGTATTTCAGCGAAATTATCATCTTTTATATTGTACAGAACACACCTGGACTGCTCCCGGAAATCCTGGGGGCACGTCCTGTTTTGCTCATATCCACGGTGTTGACCATCGCCATGTTTGAAGGGGAGATGGCCGGAATCGGCGTCGGGATCATCGCCGGACTGCTGATTGATTTTGGCGGAAGCGAGATTTTGGGCTTTCACGCGATTGTCCTGGTCGGGATCTGCTATTTCGTGGGACTTTTGACGATGAACCTGATTCGGATCAATCTGCTGACGGCGCTGGCCATGTCGGCCATCGCGATTCCGCTGATCTTCACGCTACACTGGCTGTTCTTTTACGTTATCTGGAACAATGGCTCGGACGGCTATGTGTTTGTGAACCATATTATGCCGCGCATATTGTATACCTTTCTGACCGTGCCCCTTGTCTATTTTTTCAACCGTGCGATCGGCCACCGGCTGCGCGAGGCCGGGTAAGAGCCGGAGATCCGAGTGAAGCGAACGCGAACGTGCGGACGATGTCCGCAGGGAGGACCAAATGAAACGAACGAATTTTGCCTTGCGATATTTTATCATGATCTTTTTTGTGGGGGTCGTTTTTGCGCTGTACATTTTCAATCTGGTGAACCTTCAGCTGGTTCACGGCGAGGAAAACGCGATGAAGGCGGAAAAAACCGCTGAATTTCCCGTGACGGTCATGGCCGCCCGGGGCGAAATCCTCGACCGCAACGGAAAACCGATCGCCGTCAACGCGATGGGCTATTCCATCATTTTCGACGCGCTGTATATGACCAAGGACAACATGAACGACACAATCCAAAGCCTGCTGGTTCTCTTCGATAAAACGGAGGAGACGTGGGTGGACGAATTCCCCATCGTTGTAAAAGGGGAGAACAAGTACGAATTTGTTCCGGACAAGGAAAAAGAGACGGAAGCGCTGCGCAAGCATCTGCGCCTGAACGTCTACGCGACAGCCGAAAACTGCATGGAGCACCTGATCGAACGCTATGAGTTGGAGGAGCTGGATCCAAAGACCAAACGGGAGATGGCGGCGGTGCGCTACCAGATGGAGGCGGGCGAATTCTCCAAAGCGATCTCCTATGTCTTTGCGGAGAATGTAACCATCGACACCGTGTCCCGCGTGAAGGAGAACATCGCGCTCTTCCCCGGGGTGGACGTACGAACCTATACGATCCGGCAATATCCGGAGGGGACGCTGGCCCCCCATCTGATCGGTACCATCGGAAAAATTAACGCGGAGGAGTACGCCGAGCTGAAGGACGAGGGCTATCTTCTCAACGATACGCTCGGAAAGAGCGGCATCGAGAAGGCGATGGAGGAATATCTGCGCGGAAAAATCGGAAAACGGGTCATTCACACCGACCACAACGGAAAGCTGGTCAATGTGGACGACAGAAATATGCCCACACCGGGCAATACGGTGATGCTGACGCTGGACAACGACCTCCAGCGGATCACCAACCAGGCCCTGATCGACAACATTAACGAGGTCGCGGCAAAGGGTAAGCTGAGCGGCAAGGAGAAAGAGGGAGGGGATTGCAGCAAGGGCGCGATTGTTGTCCTCAACGCCAAAAATTTCGAGGTGCTGGCGTATTCGTCCTATCCGAGTTTCGATTTGTCCACCTATAGGGAAAAATATGAGGAGCTGGCGAAGGATGAAGAGAGAACCCCGCTACTGAACCGCGCGCTGAACGGTACCTATGCGCCGGGCTCGACCATGAAACCGGCGGTGGCGCTGGGCGCCCTGCAGGAGAATGTCCTCAACGCGGGCAGCCACCTCACCTGTTCGGGCGTCATGGATTATCAGACCTTGACCTTCCGCTGTCTGGGGAACCACGGTTCGATTGGACTGATTACGGCGCTGACAAAATCCTGCAACATCTTTTTCTACCAGACGGGCGATATGCTGGGCATCGAGAAGATGAACCTGTATTCCAAGCGTCTGGGACAGGGACAGCTGACCGGCGTCGAGGTCTCCGAGAGCAAAGGGATTCTCGCCGGGAAGGAAGCGCGCCGGGCACAGGGGAAACAGTGGTATCCGGGCGATACCCTTCAGGCAGCAATCGGACAGTCGGACAATGTTTTTACCCCCATACAATTTGCCGTATACGCGGCGACGATCGCCAACGGCGGCACACGGTATGAGGCTCATTTTGTTAAGGAAGTGCGCGATTACGCCCGAGAGAAGGTTATATTTGACAAGACCGGAAGCCTGGAAGTGGTGGCGGAGCTGGGTGTGGACCCGGAAAACATTGACCTGGTAAAAAGAGGAATGCGGGACGTCTGTCTGCCGGGCGGAACCGCGGCCAACACCTTCGCGGACTTTAATATCGCCGTCGCCGGAAAGACGGGCACCGCGCAGGGTGATCCCAGTAGCAGCGACAACGGAAACTTTATCTGCTTTGCGCCCTATGACGATCCGGAAATCGCGATCGCGGTGATTTTGGAAAACGGAGCACACGGCGGATGGGCGGCGCCGGCCGCCCGTGCTGTGATGGAATATTACTTCAACGGCCGCGACATCACCTCGAATTCCCAGGAAGGTAGAGAGGGAGATCTTCTCGGAGATGCGGCTGTGGAGGATCAGTAATACCGACGGCAAAAATTCGCGGGAGGTGAGAGGCCGATGATGGGATGGAATCTTTCCGTTTTGGAATGGATTCAATCAACGCGAACCCCGTTTTGGGACGGTTTTTTCTTAGCCATCACCCGGTTGGGAGAGGAGACAGTCCTCGTTCCGGTTTTTTGCGTCCTGTTTTGGTGCCTCCATAAATCCTTCGGCTACCGCGTCAGTTTCGCTTTTTTCACCGGTACCTTTTTCAATCAGCTTTTAAAAATTACCTTTTGTATTCCCCGCCCCTGGATGCTAAGCCAGTTGATGCTCCCGGTGGAGGGGGCGGTGAAAGGGGCGACCGGCTATTCCTTCCCGAGCGGCCATGTGGCCGGGAGCACCGGAATTTACGGAGGCATCGCGTGGGGCTGGAAAAAATGGGGCGGCCGGATTTTTCTCTGGAGCCTCGTGCTTTTGATCGCTTATTCCCGCCTCTATCTCGGCGTACATACGCCGCTGGATGTGGGCGTGTCTCTCCTGCTGGGGATTTTATTGCTGGCTGCGGCCTCCGGCGTGATGAATTTCGCCGAGAAGAGGAAAAACGGGGACGTGGTGGTGCTGCTCTGCGGCGGTGCGGCCTGTCTCGCGGGCCTTCTCTACACCCTCCTTCGAACCGGGCAGGCGGAGGATGCCGCGCTGTATTATGACGCGTTCAAGGCCGTGGGCGGCGGCTTGGGATATTTTGTCGCGTGGTTTGTGGAAACCCGATTTATTCGTTTTAAGGAAAAAGCGCCGCTCTGGTTTCAGATTCTCAAGGTGGTGGTCGGCGTGCTGCTGCTACTCTTGCTGCAACAGGGGCTGAGAGCACCGTTTGCCGCCCTGCTTGGAGAAGAATTCGGCCATCTTCTGCGATATTTTCTTGTGATTTTCTTTGCGATTGCCGGTTTCCCCTGGTTGTTTGCGCGGGTTCAGAAACGGTTTTTGCCCGCGTAGCCCGTCCGGCGAAGCCTGTCGGCTTTTTGGGGATCAGAAGCTGTTCACGGTTTATTAGTAATTATCCACAAGAAATTACCTTGACGGGCGGGGGCACTTGTGGTAATATTTTATAAGGGGTATGAAGAATATGGGAGAAATAACAGTGGTAACAGCAGGAAAAGGCGGTGTGGGGAAATCCACAGTAGCGGCGGGCCTGGGCGCGGCGCTGACGCGGCGCGGCCGAAGGGTTTTGCTGGTGGACGGCGATGTGGGTCTTCGTTCTTTGGATATCATTCTCGGCGTAACGGAAACGATGGCGTTTGACATTGCCGACGTCCTGTTGGGCAATTGCCAGCCGCTGGAGGCAACCTATGAATGTCCGACCTGTCCGGGGCTATTCCTTCTTTCGGCGCCGCAGGATCACAAATCCACCATCAGTCCGGAGTTGATGCAGCGGCTGATTTTTGCGATGAGCAAGGCCTATGACCATGTTTTGATTGACTGTCCGGCGGGGCTGGGGCGCGGTTTTTATTCCTCGATTGCCCCGGCGACCAACGCCATTATCGTGGCAACGGTTGATCCGGTTAGCCTGCAGGACGCGGAAAAGGTACACAAACAGCTCCTCGCGGAGGGGATGGACCGGCAGCGGCTGCTGCTCAACCGTTTCAACCGCTCCACCTTCCGAAAGCTGAAGCATTATAAAGATCTCGACGAGGTTGTGGATGTGACGGAGACGCAGCTGATCGGCATTGTGCCGGAGGATTTCGAGGCGCAGGTCTGTTACACCAAGGGTGTGGCGCTGACGAACCGCACACTGGCCGGAAAGGCTCTCGACAATGTTGCCGCCCGCCTGGAGGGCGTGGACGCGCCTCTTTTACGGGTTTTACAGTAAAAAATTTATATAAACTATGTTTTATGCGAGGAGGATGTCATGAATATCGCATTGATTGCGCACGACGCTAAAAAAGAATTGATGGTGCAGTTTTGTATCGCCTATTGCGGGATCCTGAGCCACCATTCCATCTGTGCGACCGGAACGACCGGTAAGATGGTGGCGGAGGCCACGGGGCTGGAAATTCAAAAGTTTTTAAGCGGATCCCAGGGCGGAGATCAACAAATTGGGGCGCGTATTGCCTGCAATGAGATTGATTTGCTGCTGTTTTTCCGCGACCCGCTCAACCCGAAACCGCACGAGCCAAACGACATCAACCTCCTTCGGCTGTGTGACATGCACAACATTCCCGTGGCGACCAACATCGCGATCGGTGAAGTGTTGATCCATGGTCTTGAGCGCGGGGATCTGGACTGGAGAAATATTGTGAAAGCCCGCTGACAAGCGGTTTCTACGGTTCTTCGCCATGAATTGATCCGGCGAAACAGGAAGGCTTCGGCCATGCGCTGTACCGTTTCGGTCGCTTTGTGTTGCGGAGCGGGTACAGGCCGGGTCTGCCCGCGGATTGAGGCCGGCGTTACGCTGGCGCAAATTGGATGCAGGGGTTAGCCCTGCCTTGTCCGCTTGTCCGAGCGGGCCGGGCGGGGTTTTTTGTAAACTAAAAAAACAGAATCCAGACGAGAGCGCCGGAGAGAAAAAGATAAACCCGTTTTCGAGCGATACGACGATAAAAGGAGAGGACAACGATGGCCTTATTGACCAAAGCCGTCCGCGGCACAGGAGACCTTCTGCCCGGCGATAGCTACAAATGGCAGGCGGTGGAAAAGCTTCTGATGGAGACCGCCGAAACCTATGGCTTTCGCGCCATCCGCACGCCGGTGTTTGAGCATACCGAGCTGTTTCAGCGGTCGGTCGGGGACACCACCGACGTGGTACAAAAAGAGATGTATACCTTTGAGGACAAGGGCGGGCGTTCGATTACCCTGCGTCCCGAGGGGACAGCCGGCGCGGCGCGCAGCATTTTGGAGCACGGACTGTACAGCGGCCCGCTGCCGGTCAAGGTTTCCTATCTGACCTCCTGCTACCGCTATGAAAAACCACAGGCCGGACGCCTCAGGGAATTTCACCAGTTTGGTATTGAGCTTTTCGGCGGCGCAACGCCGACGGCCGACGCCGAGGTGATTTCCGTCGCACACACCGCGTTCCGGCGGCTGGGGCTTAAAAATATCGCGCTGGAGCTTAATTCTATCGGCTGTCCTGTGTGCCGTGCGGAATTCCAAAAGGCGCTGACGGCCCATTTTGAGAGCCATAAAGAGGAACTGTGCGAAACCTGTCTGGGACGCCTGGAGAAAAACCCGATGCGGATTTTGGACTGCAAAAGTCCAAATTGCGGCGAAATCGCCGCGGGCGCGCCGACGGTACTGGAGTATTTGTGCGGGGAGTGCGCGGCGCATTTCGACGCGGTACAGGCAAATTTGAAGGCCGCGGAGATTTCTTTCACGATCAACCCGCGCATTGTACGCGGTCTGGATTATTACACGCGGACGGTATTTGAGTTTGTGTCTGGGGAGATCGGCGCACAGGGCACCGTCTGCGGCGGCGGACGCTATGACGGCTTGATCGAAGAGCTGGGCGGGCCGCACCTTCCCTCTCTGGGCTTTGCCCTGGGGCTGGAGCGGCTGATGATGCTCCTCGAAAAACAGGGGATTGAGCTGCCGGACGCGCCGAAATGTCTGCTTTATATTGCGGGCGTAGGCGACGAGGCGCAGAGAGAGGCCTACAAAACCACGATGTTACTGCGGGACGAGGGCTTTTATACCGAGTGTGACGTGGTGGGCCGGAGCCTGAAGGCCCAGATGAAATACGCCGACAAGCTGGGCGCGCGGTTCAGCATGGTGCTGGGCGAGGATGAGCTGAAAACCGGAAAGGGCAAATTGAAGGATATGAAGACGGGGGAACAGCGGGAGGTCGAATTGGGCGCGGAGCTGAAAGAGGTGCTCTACGACGTTACGCTGGGGGATCTCTCCTCGGCCATCTCCGAAATGGAGAACGGGGACGCGAAGAATTTTTTGTCCATCCTAATGGACGATAAACAGGATATGGAATAAAATCTCCCCATAAACGGCGGGAGGATAGAAACGATCTTGAGAAAGCGAGTGGTACACGATGGATTTTATGACCGGGATGAAACGAACCAACAATTGCGGCGAATTGCGGATCGGGGATGTGGGGAAAGAGGTGACCCTGTGCGGCTGGACACAGCGGCAGCGGGACCTGGGACAGCTGATTTTTATTGATCTCCGCGACCGTGCCGGGATTACACAGCTTGCGTTTGACGACAATACCGACCGGGCGCTGTTCGAAAAGGCCTTCACGGCGCGCGCGGAATATGTGCTGTGCGCCAAGGGCATTGTCCGGGAGCGTTCCTCGAAAAATATGGAAATTCCAACCGGGGAGATTGAGATCGAGGTCACGGAGCTGCGGGTGTTGGCGAAAGCCGAGACGCCGCCCTTTGAGATTCTCGAGGACTCGAACGCCGGAGAGGCGCTTCGGCTGAAATACCGCTATCTGGATCTGCGCCGCCCCGACGTCCAGAAAAATCTTTTTACCCGCCACAGAATCGTCAAGGCCGCGAGAGACTATTTCGACCAAAACGGCTTTATCGAAGTGGAGACGCCGATTCTGATTAAATCTACGCCCGAGGGTGCGCGGGATTATCTCGTTCCCTCTCGCGTATTTCCGGGGAAATTTTTCGCCCTGCCCCAGTCGCCCCAGCTGTATAAACAGCTGCTGATGCTGTCCGGCTTCGACCGGTATATGCAGATCGCCCGCTGTTTTCGGGATGAGGATCTGCGTGCCGACCGCCAGCCGGAGTTTACCCAGATCGACCTAGAGATGTCCTTTGTGGACATGGACGATGTGATGGGGATGGTGGAGGGCTTTATCCAAAAGGTCTACCGCGAGGTACTCGAGACCGAAATCCCCGCGCCCTTCCGGCGGATGACCTATGCCGAGGCGATGACGCGCTTCGGTTCCGATAAGCCGGATCTCCGATTTGGGATGGAACTGATTGATCTGGCCGACGCGCTCGGAGGGACGGAGTTCCGCGTATTTGCGGGCGCGCTGGCGGCGGGGGGTTCTGTGCGCGCGATCAACGTTAAAAATGCCGCCGAGACCCTCTCCCGAAAGGAAATTGACAAGCTGACCCAGTGGGTGAAGGCCTATGGGGCGATGGGCTTGGCCTGGACGCGGCTGACGCCCGACGGGGCGACCTCCTCTTATGAGAAATTCCTCAGCCCGCAGGAAATTGAAGCCGTTCGCCGGGCGGCCGGAGCCGAGACAGGTGACGTGCTGCTGCTGGTGGCGTCGGAAAAACCCCAGGTGGTCTATGACAGTCTGGGCGCGTTGCGCTGTGAGCTGGCCGGGCGGCTGGGGCGGATCGACACCTCCGCGCCCGCGGTGTTGTGGGTGACCGAGTTCCCGCTGTTCGAGTACGATGCGGAGGCGGATCGTTATGCCGCCATGCACCATCCCTTTACCGCGCCGCGCGAAGAGGATTTGGATCGGCTGGAAACCCATCCGGGCGAGGTGTGCGCCAAGGCGTACGACCTGGTCATCAACGGAAACGAGATCGGCGGCGGCTCG
>JGI994J12354_10004076_pt1 | contig 13304 bp, 9 predicted proteins | sample IntmicLarv3ML3BL_FD_12354 | JGI IMG/M metagenome (IMG submission 12354)
GGGTTCGTTCCGGGCGCGGGCGTCGGCGTGGCCGGTGCCGGTGTGGGGATCGGGTCGGGAATCACAGGCGGTGTGTCGGTTGTTACCTTGAACCGCGTGCTTGAATAGACGGAACCGGTGTTATCAGTTATACGAATCTCAAACTCAATGGCATCGGCCAGTTTGATTTCTTGTAAGACCTTGATGATAAAACCCTGCGCCGTTATATCCAAGGAAATATAGTCCAACACATCCGGGTCGGTTGAGATTATTGTGCAAGTGTAGGCCGACAGCGGAAGCTTTGCTTTGGCGGCGTTGGTCAGATTGGTTTGGGAATCTCTGTGTGTCAGCATGTCATACGCGTTGATCTGCGTATCCACAGGCACTTTTATGTAGGGTGGCAGGTACAGGTAGTTCTGCATACCACTTGCAAAGTCAACGAAATTGTCCGCATTTTTGGTGATTTGCTTTAATGTGTCGCCCGTCATGTAGTTCGAGCGCAGATCCACATCACAACCGTTTTTCTGCGCGGTAAAAAGACTGTCGGGCGCAAGGCCCGTCAAGCGGTTTTTTTCTAAGTGTACCCAACTCAAATGGGGCATCGCTGCAAAAATATCGGGAAGCGTGCCTGTGAATTGGTTGTCGGATAAATCGAGTTTCTTCATATTAATAAGAGAGGACAAACCGGACGGTATGCCGCCGCTCAAAGTATTCGAATGCAGGTCAAGGATTTCGAGATTGGTTAGGTTGGAAAGGGAAGATGGTATGGTGCCTGTAAGTTGGTTTGCGCGAAGTGACAGCTCTTTGAGTGTAGACAGAGTGCCGAGCGATGATGGGATTGTGCCGGTTAAATCGTTTCCGGCCAGATCAAGTAAAGTCAGTTGCAAAAAGCTGCCGTAGGAGGCGGGGATACTGCCGGAAAAGTTATTATTCCATAATATAAGCGCCTTTAGGTTCGGGCTGCCCGACAATGCCGGCGGCAGCGTGCCGCTTAATTGGTTGTTGGAGGCCGCGAAGAAAATCAGTTTAGGCAGATTCGCAAGCTCTGCGGGAAGCGTGCCTGTCAGGTTATTGTATGATATATCCACATTTACAAGCGCAGGCATCTGGGTGATGGCCGGAATAATCGTGCCCGTAATACTGTTGCCCCACAATGACAATACCTCGAGCTTTGTTAAGTTGGCAAGCTGAGGGCTTAGGGGTTCTGCTATGCGGTTGTTGGCAAGATCCAGGGTTTCAAGATTGGTGAGAGAATATATTTCAGGAGGAATGGCGCTTATGCGGTTATTGCTTAGGAAGAGATGTTTCAGATTCTTTAGTTCGCCAATCGCTTGGGGAATTTTCGTAATCGTGCCCGCCCCGGCGAAGCCAAGCGCGTATATGTCGTTCAAATCGGATTGAGAAGTGATTTTGTTCAGCGTTTTTTCTTGTTGGTTTAAGAGTCGCTCTATTTCGTTGATGAACCATGTTTGGCCCTCGCAGCTTTGGATGAATTGTTTCGCGTAGTCGGTTTCCGGCGCGGGGGTGAAGTTGGCCGTTTGCGCAAGGCTTGGGCTTGGTGTGGATATGAAAATGGAAAGTGATAGCAATAATGATAAAAAAACCGCGACAACGCGGCGGGAGATACGATTCCTTTGTGATGTTATACCGCCGGGAGGGCGAATGCTTGCTTTTGTGTGTTCTGTCATTTTTTGCCTCCTTGAAATAGCTGATTTTTGGTGGTGCGGTTGGTGTTTTTGTTGAAATCTGTTTTTGCATGGCTGTGGATGTGGTGAAGTTTTGTATAAATATTCGATTGCTGTTCGGCGTTGTTTTGTGAATAATATCCCTCCTCGTGGAAATACAACCCAACATCCTTGTGTAATAGTACCATGCTTTTGTGGGCTTGTCAAGGGGCTGGGGGAAAATCAGCTTTCATCCACACAGAAAAACGCCAACCCAAACAATAAAAGTTTAGGTTGGCACTTTTCATTTTTACTTCATTGCTTGGGTTTGGGGTTGAAGGAATGTTTTGCGTAAACGTTCCCGGTACATTACCCATCGCATTATTTGTTAAGGTTTGCCCTTGCTCTTTCGCCCTCATACGCTTCCACGATATTCGCCGCCTCTACAAAACACTACTCTTCCGCATAATCAGCGGCTGCCCCGGCTGGCCGATCAGCGATTTTCCGTCGGAAAGGACGACCTCCTTATCGAGGATGGCATTTTCCACCACGCAGTTGTTGCCGATATAGCAGCCCTCCATGATAATGGAATCTTTAACCGAAGAATTTTCGCCGATAAACACGCGGCGGAAAAGTATGCTTCGCTCGACATATCCGTTGAGGATGCTTCCGCTGCCCACCAGCGCATTTTGCACATGCGCGCCGATGTTGTACTTGGCAGGCGGCTCGTCTTTCGGCTTGGTTTCGATATACGGTTCTTCGGCCAGGAATATGTCGCGCACTTCGCGGCGCAAAAAGTCCATATTGGCATCGAAATAAGATTGCACGCAGTTGATGGTAGACCAATATCCGTCAAACATATAGGCGTACATGTTCAGCTTTTTGCGGTAGCGGATGATAATGTCCTTCACGAGGTCGTACCGCGCTTCGGGCAGTATGGTTTCCAGAAGCTTAATCAAAAGCGTCCGCGAAATCACATAGATGCCCAACGAGGCAATCGAGGTCTGCGGCTCCACCGGTTTTTCCTCGAAGTCGAGCATACGGTTGTTTTCGTCAATCTCCAGTATCCCGAAATCGTGCAAATCCCGATCGCCCATGTCTTTGCAAAGGATGGTGATGTCCGCGTCCTTTTGGATGTGATAGTCGATCAAATCGTTGTAGTCAAACTGGTAAATGGCATCGCCCGAAGCAATGACAACGTAAGGCTCGTTGCTTCGTTTAAGGAAGGTGATGTTTTGGTATATAGAGTCCGCCGTGCCGCGGAACCAGAAATTGTTTTCGTTGGAAAGGAAGGGGGTGAATACGAAAAGCCCGCCCTGCTTGCTGCCCAAATCCCACCACTTGGCGCTGGAAAGATGGTCATGGAGGGAGCGGGAGTTGTACTGTGTGATAACGGCGACCTTGTCAATGCCGGAGTTTGACATGTTGCTGAGCGAGAAATCGACCGCGCGGTAACAGCTACCCACCGGCATGGCCGATGTGGCGCGGATAGCGGTCAAATCGCCCATACGCTCATTTTTGCCGCCTGCTAAGATAATGCCGACTGCCCTCATGAAATCACCTCGTTTTCAAGGATTATGGAATGGCCGCTCTCTAAACGCAGCCCGTTATAATGCGCTTCGTTTGTTTGCCCGTAAATGACGCAGTTTTTGCCGATAACGGCATTGTCAGGGATTGTGGTGTTTTCGCCTGTTACGGTAATGCCTGTGCTGTAAATGCCCGGCTTATCGAAATTGGCGGTGTTCTCGCCGCTGCCCATGGAAACATTTGCCCCGATGCGGCTGTTTTCATCAATGACACAACGGTCAATACGCGCATTGTGTCCCACCACGCAGTTGGCCATCAATATGCTGTCACGAATGACGGCGCCTTCCTCCACCACACAACCCGGGCCGAGGACGGAGTTATGTACCTCGCCGTAAATCTCACAACCCTCGGACAAGAGGCTTGTTTTAACAACCGAGCCTGCGGCGGTGTACTGCGGGGGCTGATGGTCTGAGGATGTGTATATCTTCCAGAAATCTTCATACAAGTTGAAATCAGGCAATGCCCGAATCAGCTCCATATTCGAAGCCCAGTAGGATTCAATCGTGCCGACGTCCTTCCAGTAGTCGCGGAAGCGGTAGGCGTACATCACGCCTTGGTCGGCCAGTAGCATCGGTATGATATGCTTGCCGAAATCGCTGTCGGGGAACTGCTTATCCGCCCGCGCCAGAAGTTCCTTCAAAACGCTCCATGTAAAAATATAAATGCCCATGGAGGCGAGGTTGTTCTTCGGGTTTTCGGGTTTTTCCTCAAATTCGTAGATGCTGTCGTCCTCGCGCGTGTTCATGATGCCGAAGCGGCTGGCCTCATCCAAGGAAACCTCCAGCACCGCGATGGTGCAGTCGCAATTGTTCTGCTTATGAAACGCAAGCATCTTCGAGTAATCCATCTTATAAATATGGTCGCCCGAAAGGATCAGCACATATTCCGGGCTGTAGGAATTGATATAGTCCATATTTTGGAAAATGGCGTTGGCCGTGCCGGAATACCATTCGCCTTGCTCACCGCCTTTTACATGCGGGGCAAGGATGGAAGCACCGCCGTTTTTGCGGTCCAAATCCCATGGTATGCCGATGCCGATGTGCTGGTTCAGCAAAAGCGGCTCGTACTGCGTCAGCACCCCTACGGTGTCCACGCCTGAGTTGATGCAGTTGCTCATCGGAAAATCAATGATTCGGTACTTTCCGCCGAAGGCCACGGCGGGCTTTGCCTTGTTTTTGGTGAGGATACCCAGTCTGCTGCCCTGTCCGCCGGCCAGCAGCATTGCAATCATCTCTTTTTTGCGCATAACATTCCCTCCCGATATGGTATAATGAATTTTAGAAGCATACGAGCGGGGCTACGCGATATGCGGCATTAGGCGTTCGCGTAGTTCCGCGACAATGTTCTTCTTGTTCATGGTATAATGAATTATAGAATTATAGAAGCATACGAGCGGAAGCGTCACTCACGTAACGCTCCAAGCGGGAGTGATGCTTCTGCGATGATTTGCTTCTTAATTCATGGTATATCGTATATATCGAATGCGTGGTGCACTTTGTTCCGAATGAGGCCGCGCCTCTTTCTATACAGTATAGCATACACCCGCGCCCGCATACAACCATAATTTTCCAAAAACAGGAATTGGGGGCGGGCGTATCCCGTGAATTGTTTCAGCTTGCAATCACAGCCAAAATGTTTTATCATGTATATACAGATTCGCCATCAGGATTTTCAAAGGGGGAGCATAATTATGGATCAGTTAAGCAGGGCGCTTTTGTCGTCATCTTTTTCGTTTCCGAAAGACATAGCCATAGGGCCGAAGGAGCCTATGACGGAGCGCGTATTGCAGTTCGGAGAAGGAAACTTTCTTCGCGCGTTTGTGGATTCCATGTTCGATGAGTTGAACGCAAGCGGCAAATTTGGCGGAAGCATCACCGTGGTGCAGCCGATTGAGGCAGGGCTTGTGGATGTGTTGAACGAGCAAGACGGGCTGTATACTTTGCTTTTGCGCGGGCTGGAAAATGGCGAAGAGGTTTGCCGTAGGCGCATTGTGACAAGCGTGCAGGCCGCGGTTAACCCGTATACGGATTTTGCGGACTATTTCGCGCGGGCAAAAAACCCCGATTTGCGCTTCATTGTGTCGAATACGACGGAGGCAGGCATCACCTACGCCGCGGGTGAAAGCCTGACGGATACGCCGCAGAAGTCCTTCCCGGGGAAGGTGACGGCGTTTTTGTTCACGCGCTTTTTGCATTTTAAGGGCGATGCGTCAAAAGGGCTTGTGTTTATCCCTTGCGAATTGATTGATTACAACGGCGACAATCTTAAAAAAATCGTGCTGCGCCACGCCGAAGAATGGAACCTGGGGGCAGACTTTATCGCGTGGGTTAACGAGGCAAACGTGTTCACAAACACACTTGTTGACCGCATCGTGACAGGGTATCCCCGCGATGAGGCGGACGCGATCACCCAAGAACTTGGATATCTGGACAAATTGCTTGACACGGGCGAAATTTTCCATTTCTGGGTCATTGAAGGGCCTGCGTGGCTGCGTGAAGAGCTGCCTTTTGCGGACATCGGTTTGAATGTGGTATTCACAGACGATGCATCCCCTTACAAATTGCGCAAGGTGCGCATACTAAACGGCGCGCACACCTGCTCGGTGCCGATGGCGTATTTGTGCGGGCACAACACGGTGGGCGAGATGGTGGCCGACCCCATGTGCAAGGCCTATCTGGAAAAGGCATTGTTTGAAGAGGTTATCCCCACCTTGGATTTGGAATACGACAACCTGAAATCCTTTGCGGATGCGGTGTTTGACCGTTTTGCAAACCCTTTTATTAAGCACATGCTTCTCAGCATCACCCTCAATTCGGTATCGAAATGGAAGGCGCGTGTGATGCCCACGGTATTGGCATATGCAGAGCGTAAAAACGCGCTGCCTAAGATACTGACGTTTTCCTTCGCGGCGTTGCTTGCCTTTGCCCAAGGCGCGGAGATGCAGGACGGCACGCTTATCGGCAGCCGCAATGGCGAAGCCTACAAAATCATGGATGACGCGGCGAATCTGGAAATGTGGCAGGCGTTGCGGGCCAAAAATGACGGCTCGAAAGCATCGGTTGCGGCGCTTGTGACGGATATTTGCAGGCGCACGGATGTATGGGACGTGGACTTATGCGCGGTGCCGGGCTTTGCTGCAGCGGTAACAGACGCGTTGTACGGCATCGCGCAAAACGGCATGGCGGCCGAGGCGGCGCGCGTGCTTGCATAGGAGGACATGATGGATAAAACAAAAAGCTTCATACATATAGACCAACGCGACAACGTGGCCGTGGCGGTTGAAGCCATCCCGGCGGGGGCAACGGCCATGGGCATAACTGTGGCAGAGGGGATTCCTGTTGGCCACAAAATGGCGCTTGCGGATATCGCGGCGGGTGAAAATATTGTGAAATACGGATTTCCTATCGGCCACGCCACGGCGGCGGTTGGTAAGGGATGCCATGTCCATACGCATAATTTAAAAACCAATTTGTCGGGCATGTTGGAGTATACCTACGAACCAGAAACGCCGCCCGTTTCGGCAAAGAAAAGCGGCACGTTTATGGGCTATGTGCGGCCTGACGGCGGGGTGGGCATACGCAACGAGATTTGGATTGTGAATACTGTGGGCTGTGTCAATAAGCCCGCCGAGCGCATTGCCATGGAGGCAAACAAACGCTATCAAGGGCGCACGGACGGGGTGTTCACCTTCGTGCATCCCTACGGCTGTTCCCAATTGGGGGACGACCATGCACACACGCAGGAGGTGCTGGCAGGGCTGACGAAGCATCCGAATGCGGCGGGCGTGCTTGTGTTGGGGCTTGGGTGCGAGAACAATACCATTGCAAGCTTTCGTGAAGTGCTGGGCAAGGTGGATGAAAACCGCGTCAAGTTTTTAGTCGCGCAGGAGCATGAGGACGAGGTAGAGGCCGCCTTGGCCGTCATTGAGGATCTGGTCGTGTACGCCGAAACATGCAAGCGTGAGCCGGTCGATATAGGCAAGCTTGTGATTGGCCTTAAATGCGGCGGGTCGGACGGCTTTTCCGGCATCACGGGCAACCCGCTTGTGGGGCGGATGTCTGACCGCGTGGTTGCATATGGCGGCATCAGCTTGCTGAGTGAGGTGCCCGAGATGTTTGGAGCGGAAACCATCCTTATGAACCGCTGCGGCACGCAGGCGCTGTTTGAGCAAACGGTGGCGCTCATTAACGATTTCAAGGCATACTATATGCGCTATGGGCAGGAGATATACGAAAACCCGTCGCCGGGCAATAAAGACGGCGGCATATCGACCTTGGAGGATAAGTCGCTGGGCTGTACGCAAAAGGGCGGCACAGGCGCGGTGACGGCAGTGCTTGGGTACGGCGGCCGTGCGGTGACCCCGGGACTAAACCTCTTGCAAGGCCCCGGCAACGACATTGTGGCCTGCACGGCGCTGACGGCGGCGGGGGCGCATATGGTGCTGTTTACAACAGGGCGCGGCACCCCCGTGGGCGGGCCTGTGCCCACCGTAAAGATTGCCACCAACGAGGACTTGGCCGCCCGCAAGGCCAACTGGACGGATTTTAACGCCGGCATGATGCTTGCGGGCGTGTCGATGGACGAGGCGGAAGAGTTGTTGTGGGCGAAAATCATTGCCGTAGCGGAAGGCCGCGAAACGACGCGCAATGAGGAAAACGGGTACCGCGAGATTGCGATTTTTAAGGACGGCGTAACGCTGTAGGAGGCAAAGTCATGCAAGTCAAATGGTTCAAGCACGAAGATATATGGCAGGATGTGAAGGATGCCACAATGAACACCATAGGCAAATCCACAGGCAAATATCCCGATTCGGCATGGAAGCTCAAGCTGCTGCGGTCAGAGCATTCGCCGATTCGGAAACTGAAATTTGCGTGGCGTTGGGCGGATTTGCCGTATTGGGTGTCCGTGCATTTTGTGCGCCATAAAATAGGGATTGAGCATTTTGTCAAAACCCAGCGCACCGACCGCACAGGCGAGGATAGAAACGATTTGCCGCAGGGCAGTTTCGTGTCGCATGAATGCGAGGCAAATGCCCAGGCGCTTATCACCATAAGCCGCAAACGGTTGTGCATGTGTGCCAGCCCCGAAACAAGGGCGGCCTGGCAGCTTGTGAAGGACGAGGTGCAAAAGTGCGAGCCGGAGCTGGCGCAGTGCATGGTGCGGGAGTGCGTGTATCGCGGGTTTTGCCCGGAGATGTTTGGTTGCGGATTTGATAAAACAAAGGCGTTTGCGGATGAGGCAGCGGTGTATCGGGGGTAGGCGGTGACTTCTGGGGGCGCCATTCCGGGCGCAGGCGAAGAATCGCAAAGCCGAATACTTCGCGTATACGCAGGATGATGGATGGGGTATACCCGTCAGAACTCCCGGGCTAAACAAGGCATACCAAAAAGGTATGCCTCTTTTTTCGATCAAAATGAACCTTAGTGGCCACAGGTGCGTCTATATAAGCGAAATCGATTTCAAAATAAGGGGCGGGGAGGTGAGGATATGGAGGAAGAGGCGTTTGCGGCCATGCTTGTGGAATGCCGCGGTGTGGTAGAGCGGTTTGTGTACGCCAAAACGCCAAGCAAACCCGACGGCGAGGACGTATTGCAAGAGGTCTGGCTGGCGGCGTACCGCAATAGGCACAGCTTGCGTGAGGCAGAGAAGGGCAAGGCTTGGCTTCTGGCGATTGCTGCGAATCGCTGCCGTGATTTCTACCGAAAACGCGCGGCGCGGCTGGAGATTCCGTATGAGGACATGACGGAGCGAATGCCCGCACAAAGCCGCTACGGGGTAACAGTGGGGGAATGCGTGCGCGAGGCGCTTGGCGGGCTGGGGACGCAGGATAGGCAGATTTTGGCTCTGTTTTACCTGCTGGGCAAACGGCAGGATGAAATGGCGGGTTTGCTGCATATACCGGTTGGCACGGTGAAAAGCCGTTTGCATACAGCCAAGAAACGCTTCCGCGAAACGTATCCGTATCCCCCGCGAAGAAGGGGAATGATTGATATGATAAAATTACCGAAGCAAATGCCTGATGTACAAATAACCGCGTCCGACTTGCCGCCGTTTGCGGTGAAGTGGGAGGAAATGATGGGCTGGTTCATTGTGCCGCGCTTGGGCGAAACCTGCGAATGGGCAATGTACGATTTTCCGCAAAAGGAGATAACTGAAACCTTCGCCCTAAAAGTAACGGGCCGCGCCATGGTACATGGTGTGGAGGGCGTGGAGGTTGTGTCGGTGGAACGATCCTTACGCAAGGCGGCCGCACGCGGCGACGAAATGGCGGATGGAACAGAGCGCACATTTATTGCCCAATTGACGGATACCCATTGCCGCATTCTGGCGGAAACCCATGTGGGAAACGGTGTGAAACGAATGGCTACCTTTTTGGACAGCGATGCGTTTTGCGCCAATTGGGGCTTTGGTGCGGACAACTGCGGCAACGAAACAACGGTGTGTGCCAAAGGTTTGATTTGCGATAACGGCAATGGCCTGACGGCTCCAATAACGGAAACGGGCGTTATGGATGTGGTGGGACGGTTTACCGTGCAAGTCGGCGGCAAATGCTTTGATACGGTGCGGGTGGTGGATTTGGGTGCGTATAACGCGGGGGTCATGAGTGAAACGTATATTGATAGCAATGGGCGCACCGTGCTGTGGCGGCGGTTTAACCACAATGACTGGAAGCGTGAATATTACGGCAAGCGGTGGGGCGACGCCCTGCCCGGCAATGAAACGGTTATGGTCAACGGAGAGAAATATGTGCATTGGTACAGTTGTTTAACGGATTATGTATTGTAAATATTGAAACTCCCCCTGCCGCGCGCCTGTTGCGTTTGGCAGGGGGGCTGTTATACTAAATCGCAAAAGACGGCTCCCGTCATCTGCGCCAAATCGTTGGGGGCAAGCTCCATCTGCAAGCCGATGCGCCCTGCACTAACCAGCATTGCATCCAGCGCTTGCGCGGTTTCCTCTATAAAAGTAGGCAGCGCCTTTTTCATGCCAACGGGCGAGCAACCTCCGTGGACATAGCCTGTCAGCGGCTCCAGCTCTCGCGATTTAATCATTTCAAGACTTTTATCGCGGGCGGCGACGGCCGCTTTTTTTAGGTTCAGCTCACAATCCACCGGCACGACGAACACATGATGCCCTGTCGTTTTGCCCACCGTTACAAGCGTTTTATAAACGGCATCCGGGTCACGCCCGGTTTTGGCGGCCACGCTCATGCCATCGATTTTGCCGTCTGCTGTGTCATATGCGTGTACTTCATGCGGGACTCCAGCGTTTTCCAGTATGCGCAGGGCGTTTGTTTTGGTCATCGAAACACCTCGGTTCGGTTATGGGTTGCCTTGGTTGTATTAGCGCACAATAGCCGCCCGCCGTTTGCCCGACTCTACAATATCAAAACAGGTGCGAAGCGCCTTGCAACCCTCTTGCGCATCCAGCGCAAACGCTTCGCCTGCGGCAAGGTGTGCATAAAAATCGTTGATGATAGATTTATGCCCATTGCCCCAATAAGCCTTGCCCAGAGCCTGCGCCTCGCGGTCAAGGGGCGGGGTTTCGGTGCGCCCGTCGTTGTGATGTATGGTGACGGTATCCCCTTCTATGGCAATGGTGCCGTTCTCGCAAAGCACTTCCAAAGTGATGGCCGCATCAGACCGATACCCCACAGTGGCATGGAAAATGGCATTGATACCGCCTGCGAAGGTAAGGCAGGCCTCGGCGGTGTCCTCGGTGTTAATAACCCCTTTTAAGGTGCGGTTGGCGGTAGACCCCTCTACGGCAAGCGGCTCAGAACCGATCAGCCACTGCACCAAGTCGAGGGTGTGGATAGACTGGTTGATAAGCACGCTTGTACCCTCTGTGTTCAAACTGCCGCGCCAGTCGCTGTCGGTATAATACCCGCCGTGCCGCGACCACGACACATAGGCGCGCGCGCCAACGATGCCGCCCAATGCCTTTGCCGCAAGCATCTCTTTGGCATAGAGCGAGGATGCGTTGTACCGGTTTTGAAAGCAGACTGCCGTTTGCGCTTTGGAACGGCCGGCCGCGTCAAGAAGCACGGCAATATCGCCTGCAAACGAAGCGGCGGGCTTCTCCAGCACCACGTGGATATCCCGCGCCAAGGCATACAGCGCCAAAGGCACATGGGTGTAGTGGGGGGTGCAGATATGCACCACGTCCGGCCGCTCGGAATCAAGCATCTCGCGCATGTTGCTGTATGGTTTACATGTATATTCCTTAGCAAACGCTTCGGCATTCGCCAACTTTTCATCGCAGCAGGAAAGAAATGTTTGCCCCGATTCAGCGATGCATTGCGCGTGGACGCGCGCGATACCGCCACAGCCTATCAATGAAACTTTCATTTGTTTTCCCCCTGCCTACGAGTTGTATGTGCCGCTCATGTCTGCCGCAACAGACGCGTTTACATTGGCTTTGGCTTGAGAACCCGCCACGCGCTTATCCAGCTCCGCCTTAAACAAATCCTCATCGATGGGCAGTGCAACCGTTTTGCCAAGCCAGCTTGACAGGTGCATGGCGTTGGAAATCATCAGGCCGTTGATGCCTTCAAAGCCGTTGGCAACAAGCTCGCCCGTGCCCAGAATTTTATTGACAAACGCGCGAAGCACGCCGTTGTGCTGTTCGTTCTGCCCGTCTGTTTCAACTTCGATAACTTCAAACGCGGGGGAGCCGAAAGCCTCTGTATTTGTTTTGGTAAATTCGGTTTCGGATATGGCGGATTTGTAGTAGGTCAGCTTATCGTCCTCACAAACAAGCTTGCCTTTATCGCCAAGCACTTCAAAACGGTTGGTGCCGGGTGAGTCAGCGGTGGAGGTGATAAACACGCCCGTCGCGCCGTTGCCGTACTCGGCATAGGCGGTTACGTCATCCTCGACCTCGATATTGTGCCATTTGCCTTCGTGGCAAAATGCCGTTACTTTGGCGGGCATACCGACAATCCACTGCCACAAATCCAGGTTGTGCGGGCATTGGTTCAGCAGCACGCCGCCGCCTTCGCCTGCCCAGGTGGCGCGCCAGTCGCCCGAATCGTAGTAAAATTGCGAACGATACCAGTTGGTGATCAGCCAGTTTGAGCGGCGCACCTCGCCAACGGCGCCCTCTTTAATCATGTTGTGCATTTTGCGGTATACGCAGTTGGTGCGTTGGTTAAACATCATGCCGAAAACGAGATCGGTTTGTGCCGCCGCCTCGTTCATTTCGCGTGCTTGCTTGGTATAGACACCTGCAGGTTTTTCGCACATGACGTGCAGCCCGTGAGAAAACGCCTCGATGGCAAGGCGCGGATGGTCATAATGCGGCACAGAGATAATCACCGCGTCAATCAAGCCGCTTGTAAACATTTCGGTAGCATCCGTAAACTGTGCCGCGCCGGGAAGCTTTTCCGCCGCCCATTCCAACCGCTTGGGATTGCGGTCGCAGACCGCTGCCAGCACGCCGTTTTCCACATCGCCTTTCAGTAGCCGCTCCCCGTGGTTGGAGCCCATATTGCCTATACCGATGATGCCGAATCTTACCTTGTCCATATGCCGTATCCCCCTTCGATATCTTTTGATTGTTTAAACCCATTTGCACAAAGTAAAGATTTAAGCGCCGTAGCGGCGGCAGTGAAGGCCGCTTCGCCTGTTGGATAGCTGAAGGTCTCCTTCATTTCGGCACCGTTTTCAAGCGCTGCAAAACCGTCGAACACCTTCAAGTGCGGCTCAAGCGTAAGGAATCGGTTGCCTGGCGCTTGGGCGAAACGGTTCAGGATTTCTTCCAGGTTGCCGTCACCGCAGCCTGCGGGCACAACGCTTCCGTCGGCTTTGCGGGCATCCTTGATGTGCAAATACTCGGTAAAAGGCGCCAAAAGCTCCCACGCCTGCAAGGTGTCGCCCCCGCATTGTATGAAATTGGCAGGGTCAAACACAAGCTTGATTTGGCCGCCGAATGTGTCATAAATCTGTTTGCAGCGTTCGGCCGTGTCACCGAATATGTCTTTCTCGTTTTCATGGGCGGGGAGGATGCCGTCTGCAAACTCCACAAACTTCGCCAGCCGCGACATGACCTCATCGGTGTAATCGGCGGGGG
>JGI994J12354_10004077_pt1 | contig 13303 bp, 9 predicted proteins | sample IntmicLarv3ML3BL_FD_12354 | JGI IMG/M metagenome (IMG submission 12354)
GCCCCCCGCCATAGAGGCGGGGACGGTGGCCGAAGGCCTCCTCGAAGAGGTTCATCACCCCGCCGCACGCCCCGAAGGCCGGGTCGGAGGCACCGTAGACCACCGTGCCCAGGCGGGCGTTGAGGATGGCCCCGGCGCACATGGGGCACGGCTCGAGGGTGACATAGAGGGTGCAGTCACTCAGCCGCCAGTCGCCCACCGCGGCGCAGGCCGCCTCGATGGCCACCATCTCGGCGTGGCACAGGGGATTGCCGCCCTCTTCTTTGCGGTTGCGCCCGGCGCCGACCACGGTGCCATCCCGGACGACGACGCAGCCCACCGGCACCTCGCCCGCAAGGGCGGCCTCGCGGGCCAGCTCGAGGGCCATATTCATGAAGCGCTCGCGCTCGTTCAGGGCCATAAGGATACCCCTTTCTTTACAACGGCTGAAATCATTGATATGATGATGGGGTCTGATGCCTTGCGGCGCGAAGCGGCGTCTTATGCCATAATGGCGGAGGCCGATTCATTCGGCCGTGAGCCATATTCAAAATAAACCCCAAATCGAAGAAAACCCGCAGGTTTTCTTCGAGCGTCAGCAGACAGGAGGTGCCCTCCATGAACCCCCAAGCCCGCGCTGTGCTGGCCCGGATGGACGAACTGCACATCCCCTACGCCCTTCACGAGCACCCGCCCATCGCCCACGCCCATGATCGCTTCACCCTGGGTCTGACCTTCGATGCCCAGGTGTGCAAAAACCTGCTGGTGACCACCCGGAACGAGAGCCGGCTGCTGCTGCTCATGCTGCCCGCCGACAAGGAGGCCGACCTCAAGGCACTGCGGGTCGCCTTCGGCACCACGCGCATGGGCTTCGCCGGGGAAGGGCCCCTGCAGGCCGTGCTGGGACAGAGCCCCGGTCAGGTGGGCGTGTGCGGCGTCATCCACGACACGGCCCGCCGGGCCGAGGTCGTCTTCGACAGCGCCCTGCGGGGCCTTTGCAAGGTGGCCATGCATCCGGGGGATAACACCCTCACCGTGGTCACCGCCTTCGCACACATCGAAAGCTACGTGCGCACATGGGGCAGCACGGTGCATTTTTATGATTTTTGACGGTTAGCCCTTGGGGACTCTGTCCCCAAACCCCTGCAAGCTTTTTGGGAAAAGCTTGAGCAAAAACTTTATGCAATTGTGTTTTACACAATTGCCGGATAAATAAATTCTGAAATCATGTGGCAACATGATTTCCAAAAGTTTTTGGGGATCCAAGGGTGTTTTTACAAAAACATCCTTGGCCGCCGGAGGCAATCTAACAAGTCGGCACAAATCAGCGTCGTTTAGCCTCCTTGGGGGGGCTTTTTTTGCGTACTGAGAAGCCGAAGGTGCCGAGGGCCCTCCCCAGCTCGAAGTAGGTGCCGTGGGCGTAGGCCAGCAGGCCGCAGCGCTCGATCATGAGCCGTCCGGCCCGGTCGACCACTGCGGGGTCGACAGCCACCGACACGATGTCGGCCAGGAACATATGATGGCTGCCCATGGGCGTGATGCCGGTGACCCGGCACTCGAGGGCCACCGGGCAGTCTGCCAGCAGCGGCGCCGAGACGACGCTGGCCGGCAGGGTCTTGAGGCCCGCAAGGGCCAGCTTATCCTCCTTAGCCCCGGTCTTGACACCGCACAGGTCGACGGTGCGGGCCATCCGGGCCGTGGGGAGGTTGATGACAAAGCAGCCGCTCTCCTTGATGATGCCGTAGGAGTACCGCTCGGGCCGCAGGGAGATATAAGTCTTGGGCGGCTTGGTGGACACAATGCCCGTCCATGCCACGGTGAGCACGTTGGCGCGCTCGCCATCCCCGCAGGTGACCAGGGTTGGCGGCACCGGGGCCAGCAGCGCCCCCGGCGCCCAGTGGAGGCGGGCGTGGCCCTCGGGGGCCTCACGCGGGGTCTCTCTGGCGGTCTGCTTGGCGATGAGTTTTTTCGATCCCTTACCCGATATGGCCACGGCGGTGCCCTCCTTGATTGGACGATATACCTGAAATTTTACGCCATCCGGGCCGGGATGTCAACCTCTTGCCTCATTGACGGATGAAAAAGACGTGGCGGGCCCGTTTCCGCACGATAGAAAAAAGATGAATTTCTTGTTGAAAGGTGACACAATGAATCTCAGCTGTTACAACACTGATTCATGATTCAGGAGGAAAAGCACATAGCAAACAAGATTAACGTGACCTTTCTGCACCCCGCCAACGGACAGGACATGGAGGTCGAAATCGACGACAGCCTGACGGCCACCGCCATTGTCGATGAGTTGATCGCCGACAATTTCATCCCCGACAATACAAGCCGTGGCGGCTACACGCTGCTCATCAAGGACACCCAGACCGAAATCGGCGGTTCTCAGACTGCGGCCTCGGGCGGCGCCTAGGACGGCGCGGTCATCCGTGTCATCGGCGCCACCGACGCCGGAAGGCGCTAGAAGGAGGCGGAAACGATGGCGACGCCCCAGGAAATCCGCAGAATCAGGCTGAAAAATGACTACGACCAGATTGCAGCATCAAGGGCAACGCCATCTCGTGGATGACGACCAAGGGCACCGAGCCCTATGTGGAGGAGTACAAAATCGCCCTCCACATCCGCACCATTGTCGGTGCTGACCGCGAAGGGCCGCTCTATCGGGACGCCGGCGTCATTACGGTGGCGCTGCCCCCCGATTACCCCATGAGGCTTCCCAAGACCGTGATGGTCTCTGCGCCCCAGCCCTTCCACCCCAACTGGTTCACCAGCAAGAACTGGTGCTTTGGTACCTGGTCCATGTCCGAGGTCCTGGGCGACCATGTCATCCGCATGGTCAAGACCCTGCAATTCGACCTCGACATCACCAACGAGCACAGCCCGGCCAACGGCGCGGTCACTTTGTACCTGCTCCCCTCGGCCTTCGAGGAAATCCGCGCCCACATCAGCTGGGGGAAACGCACCCGCGGCACTGTTCGCGGGCAGGGCGGCATTTTGATTGGCAGTGTCTATCGTGACTGGGGGACCGATTTTGTGTGCGGCGTGGCCCGGCACATCGTCCCCGCCGCTCGGGCGGGGGACGCCACCTATATCCAGTTCACTCACGCCGACAGGATAGCGATGTACCGGGAGCTCGAGGCCCGCTTTACCGCCGCTGAGGGGGAAGAGCAGCTGAGTGTCATCGGTTGGTATCACACCCATCCCGACATGCCGGTGCAGATGTCGGGCATCGACAAGAGCACCCACACCAGTTTTTTCCCGCACCCGTGGCAGTTTTCGGTCATCCTCAGCCCTCAGCGTAAGGTGTGGGCCATCTTCAACGGCGCGCTGTGCGGCAACTGTAGCGGCTATCTCTACACCCCTCCGGTTGCCGCCGCCGAGCCACGAGCCCGAGCCTCAGCCAGAAGTACAGGAATCTCAGCCCGAACACCCCTTCGTCATCAAGCGGCGCTCGCCCATGCCCATCTACCGCGACGCGCCGCAGAGCCGAGGGCCCATGACCCAGCGCTATCCCGGCGGTGTGCTGCCCGTGGGCCGCACCTGCTATTATTACCCCGTGAACCTCGACGAGATTCCGGCGGGCAAGAGCTATATCATCAGCGATGCCCTGGTGCGGCCCATGGCCGCTGTGACTGCCTGCTGTGGATTAACCCCCGCGACACTAACGCCTTTGAGTTCTATGCCTTCGGGCACCCCTCCGAGGCGGCGCCCGCCGCGCCGCTGCCCGCGGTCGGCCCTCTGGGTGACCTGCTCGGGCGCCTGACGGCCCCCCTCGATGGGCGCGCTGCCCCCGAGCTGCGGTACGTGCAAACCGAGTACGACGGCATCTCTCGCGGCAAGCGCCCCTTGGCCATCGACAGGCGGCGGCTGGCTCAGCGGGTGTAACGCATCATGCGCTACGAGCCCATCGGGCGAGATTTTTCCATGGTCATCAGCTATAAGACGGTCGACCATCCGGGTGCAAACCGCAGTGTGGTCAACCCCTGGGGCAACGAGTTTTCCCGGGTGCGGGTGCTGGGGAAGGACGGGCGCGGCGAGCTGCAGGGCATCGGCCTGAAGCATCTGGACAGCGGGGCGCGCGAATCGCGCTTCTCCAAGCTGGCCCTGGTCATCTCCAACGGGGATGTCGACATCGACGCCATCCGCCACAAGCTCATGGGGCATTTGACCGCCGTGTGCCTCAACATCGAGACCGGGGGTTGCCGTTTCTATCGCTTTTCATCCTGTACGACATGGTGGCCGGCAAGGCCGTGACGCCTATCTACCGCATACTGCTGGATTTGGCCATCGGGGAGGCCCTGGGCCGGGCCCGGGGCGCGGGCCGCGTCACCTTCGTGCTGCCCCGGCTGCCCCTCGTTCGGGGGCTTGTCCATTTGGAGGATGCCATCCATCTGAGCCGCGTCCGAGGGGTGTGGTTTGTTGTTGGCATGAGCAGCCTCGCGCAGCTGCGCGGCGCCTACGGCGCCGAGGGCGCGGAGGACATCCTGACGGGGCTGGCATCGCGGTTTTCCTTCCGGCCAAACGATGGCGAGATCCGGGATTACATCCGCCATCAGCTGGGCCGCAGCCGCACGGTGGAGGCCTATTATTCTCAGGACATCACTCGTGGGCTGGCGGAGGCCGTGGTCGACGGCCATGTGGCCGAGGACTGGCTGCTCCGGAGACGCCGGATGTGACCGACGCTCCCGAGGAGGAGCCGCCCGCCGAGTGATAAAAATATCCCGGCAGCGATGCTGCCGGGATATACGATGGATGGCGTTCGGAATCAGGCGCGGGCCTGGTCGGTGTCATCGAGCCACTTGCCCAGGATTTTAAGGTACTTCTCGTTCTCCTCCACAAAGGCACAGTGGCGGCTGTGCTCAAAGAGCTCCCACCGGGCACCCGGGATAGTGTCGGCCATGGTCTTGGCCACCAGCGGGGTGCAAATGTCCATGAGGCCCGAGGTGACCAGCGTGGGGCAGCTGATATTTGGCAGTTTGTCGAGGTATTCGTGGTTTTTCAGGGTGCCGGCCGGGGTGAACTCGTTGGGCCCCCAGGCCACCACGTAGCTGCGGCGGCCCTTGGTGGCGGGCCGGCGTATGCACTCGGGCCTGTCCTCCTCGGGGATGCCGATGTTGCAGTGGCGCACCATGTAAGCGGCCTCCGCGGCCTGATAGGCGGGGTCAGAGTAGTCCCCGGTCTCCTCGGCCCTGGTGATGGCCTGCTGCATCTCGAGGGGCAGGTAGCTGATGTTGCGGCGGCCCTCCTTCTCCCACTGGGAGTTGGAGTGGAGGGTGGACGCCAAAATCAGGCTGACCACGCCCTTGGGGTCGCAGTCGCACATGTACTCGATGGCCAGCATGCCACCCCAGGACTGGCCCAGGATGTGCACCTCGTCGAGGCCCAGATGCTCGCGGATGGCCTTGAGCTCATTCAGCCAGGTCTCGGCTGTCCACAGGCTGTCATCGTCGGGGATGGACGACAGGCCGCAGCCGATTTGATCGTACATGATGAGCTGATGCCCGGCCTCGGCCAGGGGATCGAGCACCTCGAAGTAGTTGTGGGTCGAGCCCGGGCCGCCGTGAAGCAGCAGCAACGGTGCCTTGCCCGGCACCCGCTCTCCGGCAACGCGATAGTAGGTCCGGTAGGGCCCGAAGGGCACATAGCCTTCCTGGATGTTCATGGGGGACCACCTTTCTTGGGTGTGATAGCTTTATTATAGCACGAAACTGAAAAAATGAAGAGCACTTGTGAAATTATTTTTCGGCCCGGCCGCGGCCCATTGACAGACAGAAAGACCGTCCCTTGGAGGAAAATACCCTCTTGACGATGGTTACAGTGGGGTCATTCCGTGATACATTAGCATGGTATAGGTTTGTGCTGTTTTCAGCCCGCCACAGGCCCGACCTTTTACCGGTTTTGTCTCGTGAACACGCGCTAAGGAGGGGGATATTATGAGCATGCCATTAGACCTTGATTCCCAGCCGGCCCCGGGGGCCCGGGAACTCGAGGCTCATGTTAGCCTGCATCTCAATTTTATCTTTGATGAAAACCGCCTGATTATCCACTGCAATCCCACGGCATTGCAGTTTTTCAGGGCCTCCTCCGTCGAGGCGCTCAACGTGCGGTTTGTCGGAATGCTGGATAAAAACCAGCCCAATGGGCAAAGCTCCCGGGAAGTGCTTATGGCGCGGTTTGACGAGGCTGACAGCACGCAGCAATCCAACTTTGAGTTTGTGCTCTTTGTTGGGAGCGAGCCCGTCCCGGCCCATGTGGTCATCAGCCGCATTCTTTATCGCGACAGCTATTTTTACAGCGTTTCGGGTTATGAACTTACCCATGTGCGCGCAACCGAGAAGCTGTTGGTCAATCAGGACGCCTACTTTACCGCCCTCAACGCCATCGGCGAGGTGCTGCTTACCTCTCAATACGCCAATTTTGACAAGGCCATGGGCAAGGTAGCCGAGATTGTCGGCCAGGCCTTCGGGGCTGCCGAGGTCGCTGTCTGCCGCCTGTTTGCCTGGCCTGAGGAAATCCACTGCTCGTGCCCCTATCGCTGGCCCCCCACCGGGACGGGCGAGGCCCACCCCTGCACCACCTGCATCCCCGACCCCTGGAAGCACACACTGACAGCGGGCACCATGATTCATAAGCTGCGCTCGTCCGCTGAGGGGGAAGATGCCGAGTATCTGCGCCAGCGCGATTTGCAGTCGGCCCTTCTGGTGCCCATCATCGGCGGCAACGGCGTTTGGGGCTGCATCGGGCTCTTTGATAGGGTGGAAGAGCGGGTGCCCACCGCCTCCGGCCTGAACGCCATTGTCGGTGTGGCCAACCTGTTGGTGTCGGGCGTGGTCAGCAACGAGACGGCGGGGCATTTGATGGATACCCTGGATTCCAACCGCACCATTTTGGAGTCCAACCCCTTCAGCAGCGTGGTGCTCGATGCCGAGGTCAAGGTGCTGGACAGCAACGAGAGCGCCCGCGCTATGTTCGGCCTTCGGGACTCCGCAGACAGTGGCGGCGAGTTTCGCGACAGGATACTCGCGATGTTTCCCGAATATCAGCCCGACGGGCAGCGCTCCATCCCTCTGCGTCAGCGGCTCGAGACCGCCTTTCGGGAGGGTTATTGCGAGTTTGAAACGGTGCTCAACCTTCCGGGCGGCGCGCGCCACCTCAGTGTGGTGATGAAGCGCATCGCCCTCAAGGATGAGATGGCCGTGGTGGCCTACACCTTTGACCTGACAGCACAAAAAAAGGCTCAGTACGAGCTGGCCTATCATAATATGCTGCTTGAGGCCATGGGCAAGGTGGCTAATTTGCTGCTCACCTCCGATGCCCAGGGCTTTGGCAACACCTTAGAGGATGTCCTTGACCTCATCGGCCGGGCCGCCCAGGTCGATCGTGTCTATGTGTGGAAAAACAGCACAGATGAGGAGGGGCGCTTGCTCTCCTCCCAGGTGGCCGAATGGTCGCCCGATGTCGAGGCCCAACAGGGCAGCGACCTGGTGGTCAACATCCCCTACGACGAGGTGGTGCCCAACTGGAGAGAGACGCTCCAGCGCGGCTACAGCCTCAATGGCATTGTCAAAAACCTCAGCCCGCAGGAGCAAGCACATTTGGCGCCCCAGGGCATCCAGTCGGTGATTTTGGTGCCCATCTTCCTTCAGGACACCTTCTGGGGCTTTATCGGCTTGGACGATTGCTGGCGCGAGCGCATCTTCACCAGCATGGAGGAAAACCTGCTGCGCATTTGCGGCTTTATGGTCATGGTGCTCAGCGACACCATTCAAAATGAGGTGACGCTCAAGCTGCTGGCCGCAAGGGAGGCCGCCTTGATGTCGGCCCAGACCAAGAGCAACTTCCTGGCCAACATGAGCCACGAGATTCGCACCCCCATGAACGCCATTTTGGGCATGACCGAGCTCATTTTGCACGAGGAGGCCTCCGATTCTGTCCTCGGCTTGGCCAGCGACATCCGCAACGCCTGCCGCGGCCTCATCGTCATCATCAACGATATTCTGGATATCTCCAAAATCGAGGCCGGGCGCATGGAAATCACCCCGGCCCGGTACCATCTTGCCTCGCTGCTCATGGATGTTATCAGCATCATCAAAATGCGCACCGATGACAAGGAGCTCTACTTTGCCGTGCACATCGACCCCAACCTGCCCAGCGAGCTCATTGGCGACGAGCTGCGCATCAAGCAAATTCTTATCAACCTGCTCAACAACGCCGTCAAGTTCACCGCCGAGGGTATGATTACCCTGCGGGTGGGCGGACGCACCGAGGGCGGGCGCTGCCGGTTTACCTACTCGGTTACCGACACCGGCATCGGCATCCGGGAGGAGGATTTGGAGAACATCTTCAGCCTCTTCCAGCAGATTGACACCAAGAAGGATCGCAACGTGGAGGGCACCGGCTTGGGCCTGCCCATCTCGCGCCAGCTGGCCGAGATGATGGGTGGCTCCATCGCGGTCGACAGCGCCCGGGATATCGGCTCGACCTTCACCCTCAATCTCTATCAGGATATCGCCGAGCACAGCCCCATGGCCACCCTCAAGAACCCCATGAAGAGCAACGTGCTCATCTATGAAAACCGCAGCGCCTATCTCGACTCGATTACCTACACACTGGGCACTTTGGGCTGCAACTACAAGGTGTGTGCCAACCAGTCGGAGTTTTATGACCTTTTAGAGAGCTTCCCCAGCGACTATATTATGATTGCCTCGCTGCACATCACCAAAAACCGCAGCGTGGTGCAGGATAAGCAGCCAAATGCCTCCCTCATCGTCCTTAACGGCGATGGGCACCCCTATTCCAAGGAGGGGCTGGTGTCGCTCTCCATGCCCATCCACTGCCTGCAAATTGCCAACGTGATGAACGATGAGTACACCGGGGCCGACGCCCGCTCGGCGGGAGACCCCGAGGAGCGCATCGCCGCCCCCCGGGCCAAGGTGCTGCTGGTGGACGACAACCTGGTCAACCTCAAGGTGGCCAAGGGGCTGCTCAACATCTATCAAATCCAGGCCGACACCGCCCTGGGCGGCCTCCAGGCCATCGAAATGGTGCGCGAGACCGACTACGACCTGGTGTTTATGGACCATATGATGCCCGAGATGGACGGCGTCGACACCACGGTGGCCATCCGCAGCCTGGGCGGCAGCTTTGCCAAGCTGCCCATTGTGGCCCTGACGGCCAACGCCGGTGCCGATGTCCGCGAGATGTTCAAGGCCGAGGGGCTCGACGACTTCCTAGCCAAGCCCATCGAGATGAGCAAGCTGGCCTCCATTTTGAAAAAATGGCTGCCCAGCGACAAGCTGAGCCGCCGCTTTACCACGCCCAAGTCGACCGGCGAGCTGCTGCTGGACATCCCCGGCGTCGACACACAGAAGGGCCTTGTCAACACGGGTGGTACGGTGGAAAATTATCACGATATCCTGTCGGTTTTCGCCGGCGACAGCAAGAGCCGCCTGGAGGAAATGGCCCGCTACTACGCCGATGACGACATCCGCGCCCTGACCACCTGCGTCCACTCCCTCAAGAGCGCTTCGGCCACCATCGGGGCCGGGGACATCTCCCGTTCGGCCGCCGCCCTGGAGCGGGCCGGACAGAATGGCGACATCGCCTATATCGACGCCCACCAGCGCCTCTTTAACGATGCGCTGTCAACCTTGGTCACCGACATTCAGGTCTACCTCAAATCGGCCCAGCGTCAGCCGGTGGTGCAGGACAAAGGGCCCGATATGGCCTTCTTGCGGGAGGCGCTGGAAAATATCACGCTGCACATGGAGAGCGTCGACATCGACGCCATCGAGCAGATTTTGGATGCGCTGTTCACCTACAGCTGGGACAGCTGCATCACCCAGGGCATCACGGACATCAAGGCGGCCATCGACACCTTCGATTATCCCGGCATCGAGGCGGCCCTGGCCAAGCTGGCCGCCGACATCGGATAGAGATCCCCCACAGATTTAACGGAAAGGTTGTGTCTGGTCTATGTGCCCATTGGGGAGCCTCCAACTGAAGACAAAGCCCAAGGTCATGGTGGTGGATGACAGCGCCACCAACCTGACCGTGGCGAAAAACGCGCTGAGCAACGTCTATAACGTGCTTCCGGTCGCCTCGGGCCAGATGGCCCTTGCGTTGCTGCCTAAAAGCATGCCGTCCCTCATCTTGCTCGACATCGACATGCCCGAGATGGACGGCTTTGAGACCATCCGCCGCATTAAGGAAAACGAGGCCACCCGCAACATCCCGGTCATCTTCCTCACCGCCAAGGACGACGGCGGCAGCGAGCTGGAGGGTCTGCGCCTGGGCGCCGTCGACTATGTCACCAAGCCCTTCTCGGTGCCGCTTTTGATTCAGCGGGTCGATTTGCACATCGCCCTCATCGAGCAAAAGCGCGAGCTCCAGGGCTTTAACGACAATCTGAGCCGCATGGTCGATGAGAAGACCCGCACCATCGAGGAGCTGCAGCACGCCATCATCCACGCACTCAGTGACCTCATCGAGTGCCGGGACGGCCTCACCGGCGGCCACGTGGCCCGCACCCAGCGCTATCTGCGCCACATGGTGGACGGCCTCATGGACACCGCCTTCTATCAGGATGAACTGGAGGGCTACGATCTCGACCTCATGGTGGCCTCGGCCCAGCTCCACGACATCGGCAAGGTGGGCATCCCCGATGAAATCCTCAAAAAGCCGGGCCGGCTGACAGCCGCCGAGTTCGAGGTCATCAAGACGCACCCGCTGGTGGGCGAGAAGGCCCTCAAGGGGGCCATGGCTATGACCAGCTCTCAGGACTTCCTCAGCTACGCCGCCACCGTCGCTGTCTCCCACCACGAAAAGTGGGACGGCACCGGCTATCCCCACGGCCTCAAGGGGCGGAATATCCCCCTCATCGGGCGACTCATGGCCATCGCCGATGTGTATGACGCCCTGGTCTCCGAGCGGCCTTACAAAAAGGCCTTCTCCCACCGCCGGGCCACCAATATCATCATCAGCGAATCGGGTAAGCATTTCGACCCGCTGCTCATCGAGGTTTTTCAAAAGCAAGAGGTCGCCTTCGAGGCCAGCCGGCAGTTGGTGACGTGATAGAATGGATAGAAAAAACCACCCGGAGATGGGTGGTTTTTTGGCGTGTTGGTGGAGGAGGGCACCGCGACGCCGCCCCCTAATTATCCCCCAAAATACCTTGAGCCTTAATCTTGACCACCGCATCGGTGGCCTGAGTGACATCAAGCTTCTTATAAATCAGCGAAATATGTGAGCGCAGGGTGGGAATCTTAATCCCCATGGCCTCGGAGATTTCGCGATAGCTCTTGCCCTCGCACAGAAGCCGCATGACGGCCTTCTGCTTTTCGGTGTACTTGGCCGGGGCGGGGGGCTGGCCGCTGGTCAGGCCCCCGCTTTTTTGCCCCAGGGTTTTGAGGTAGAGCATCTTGATGAAGCTGGCCGGGGCGGCGGCTGAATCCTTTTGATGCTTGACCCGGTTGTGCAGGCGGTGGAGCATACCGGAGAGCTCGGCCCCCTCGCTGGCAAAAATCTGGCAGTAGCCGTAGGGGTAGGCCTCGGCGGCCGCCTGCTCGAGATATTCCAGGGCCTGGGCCTGGAAGCCGCGCTTTTTCTTCCAAAAACAGATGGAGAGCAATACCCGCGCCTCGAGGATGTCCAGGGGCCGGTTGTAGGCCTTGGTCAGCTCGAGAACCTTTTTGAGCAAAATGATGGCGCTGTCATAATCGCCCACGGCGATGAAGGCGCGGCCCGACACGAAATGGCCGTAGAGATGATAAAAATCCGGGCTGGCGTAGAGGTCGGGCCGATACTCGGCCAGCCAGCTGTGGGCCGCCTGAATATCCCCTTGGCGCAGGCGCCGCCGGGTTTTGAGGGCCTTCCAGTTGTAGCTGAGGTAGTAGGCCTTCTCCTTGTCAATCATGTCGCCGATTTGCTCCACAGCCTGGTCGGCCTGCTTGCTCTGCTCCAAGGCATCGAGTATGCGCACCAGCACCAAGGTGGTGTAAAACTTGCTCTCGGGCAGGAAGTGCCCCTTGAGCTCGCCGCAGGCCTCCAGGGCGTGGGCATGGGCCTGTTCCAAAAGCCCGCGCTCGTAGAGAAGGCCGGCCAGCATGCATTTTTCCATCATGGGCGCCTCGTCGCCAAAGAGGCCCTGGAGGGCGGCCATGATGATGGCGGTGTTTTGGAAGATGTCCCCCAAAGCCAGCTGGGAGAAGTCCCGGGTGCCCCGATGGAGCAACGGCATGTTCTGGTTGACTGTGCCCAGGGCCAGGCGCATGTCCTCCAGTTGACCGCCGGGCAACTGGCGCGTCACCTCGGCCGCCGTCTCCAAAAGGTCGGTAATGGTGTTGCGGAAATCGACCAGCCGCAGGAAGATGATGTTCTGGGCCAGGCTGAAGCTCTCCTGAACGAACTCGTCCTGATGGGCATAGTAGCGGTCGGCATAGCGGGCCATGTCCTCGGGCCGGCCATCGCTGTAGGCCGCCCAGGCCAGCATGGCGTACATGCTGGAATGCTTTTCGGCGGTGCGTTGCACCACCGGCTCACGGGCCAGGGGGAAGATGGTCTGGGTGGGCACATATTCCCGGCCCTTGACCACCAAGCTGCCAAAGCACAGGGCGATGCCGTCGTAGTTTTCGCTCTCCATAAAGCAGGCCACGGCGCTGTAAAAGTCGTTGTTCTCGTGATACCACTGCCCGGCGCGGTTGAGGAGTGTGTTGCGGTATTCCAAGCCCCGCTGCTCCATCATGCCCCGCAGGAAGTCGCGGAAGAGCTGGTGATAGCGGTAGGCGCCGTCCTCCATCTGGGTGATGAAGATGGAGCGGCGCGACAGCTCCTCGAGCAGGGCCGCGCTGCCGTACTCGCCGGTGATGGCGGTGCACAGGGAGGGGGTCAGCTCGCGCACCACAGCGGTTTGCAGCATGAACTCGCACATGCGCTCGTCCAGGCTGCGCCAGATGTTCTCGCGGATGAAGCCCTCCAGATATTCGAGGCTGCGGCCGGTGGCCTCCTCCCCCGACAGCAGCAGGGCGTTGAGGCCGATGGCCCAGCCATCGGTGAACTGCCGCACCTCGTCGATTTTCTGGGGCGAGAGCTTGCGCCCCCGTTTCTCATAAAGGGCAGTGATTTCGTCTGCGTCAAAGCGCAGCTGGTCGGCGTTGACGCTGCGCATCTCGCCCTTGAGCAGCAAATCCGAGAGACACTGGGGCAGCTCGTTGCGGCTCGAGAGCATGACCCGGAAGTTGCTCGGCAGCCGACGCAGGAGGCCGGCCAGCAGGCGCAGGGTTTGCTCGTTTTCCATGCAGTGCAAATCGTCCACCACCAGCCG
>JGI994J12354_10004078_pt1 | contig 13301 bp, 7 predicted proteins | sample IntmicLarv3ML3BL_FD_12354 | JGI IMG/M metagenome (IMG submission 12354)
GTTTGCCGTATTGGCTGTGGCACCGTCCCAGCGGTAAGCGGGGGTGCGCCAGCCGTGGCCGTTGCCGCCCGCGGTCTGGGTTGCCGAGGTGTTGGTGGTTCCGGTGCCGGCGATTGCCGTACCGATGGAGTCACAGTCGCTGGTGGTATAGCCGTTAAAACCGAAGGTCTGGCGGAGCATGGTGTCCAGCGTATAGAAGTTGATGCCGCCGGGCTGCTCATGCAGATTATATTCGGAAGGAAGGTAGGCCGCGTGAGCGATCTGAATACGGTTATAAGAGGACATGACCGAAGCCGGGTCAGATCTCTTGATGATCTCACGATAGACTCTGGAATAATATTCGCGGTTTTCCTGCTCGGTCAGGTTCGAGGAACCTCTCAAGCGGTTGCTTTCGCTGTTGTTGGCGAGGTAGTGCTTCAATGTGGCACTGGCCAGCCAGTAACCGTTGGGGTCGATCAGGGTCTCACCGTCCATCTCGAAGCCCTGCATACCGTTGACGAACTGAGAGGCGACAAGAGCCGACTGTACCGGATCCTCGCCGTACGACTCACTGTTGCGTCCCCAGCGCGGATCGCGCGAAAGATTGACTGTCGGCGAATAGAAGCTGAGGTTCACGTCGAAGCCGGGGCTCCGTTCGCGGGCCTCCAGGCCGATCTCCTGACCGATGCGGTACATCAGCTCGGGATCCCATGTCTGGCCCAGGGAATAAGGCTGCGGATAGGAAGTTGCGTTTTGAGGACTCTGCTGCGAGTTCGTTACGCCGGTAATCGCGTCGGTTACCGCGGAGCGGGAATAGCCGTGGAGGGCCTCGCCCCACCAAACCATCTGCCGGAGGCCGGTGCCCAGTGTGCCGGCGTCATCGTCGCCGGCCGGGAGAGCGATTGTGCCGGTGGCCGAACCGCCGCCCTGCAACTGCTCCGCCTTTTGCTGAAGGGTCATGCGCTTCACCATGTCCGCTGCGCGCTCCGCGAAGCTATAGCTCGTGTCGCGGTAAATCGGAGTGGTATCCGCGTTGACATTGACGCTCAGAGTAGCCCCAAGCATGAGACTGCTCAGGATGACTACGGCAAGTAAGAGTGACAATGCCTTTTTCATTGATCCGTTTTTTAACATAAAGTATCCTCCTCTAAAATCGATTAAACTCAAATCTTCTCCTTCATAAAAATCCCAATGAGGATCCCACAATATTGTAGGCATCCTCGTCACAAACCGCAAATTGGTAACCCGCGCGGTTATATAAGCCCGGGCTAAAAAAACGTCCTCGCTCATTCGAGAGTGTGCGGCTACCCTCCTTTCTTTAAGAATTGAACACGTTTTGACGCCCGAGTTATTGTGCTGTTTTAAGTTTTAGTATACGCTCGTGAATGTCTCGGAGAAAAATGGATAAGCACAGGTCGCCGCGCAAATTATTCGGCGAGTTCGAGAATATCTTCTCTCGGAACCAAGTTAAAATCAAAATTATCGCCGCCGATAAAGATGATTCTGTTGCCGTCGCTGAGCGCGATACAGCGCATATCGGAATCGGGGCCCGAAACTTCTTTCATGAGACAGCAGCTTTCGCAGGAATCCAGGAACAGAAGCCGTCCGCCGCTGCAGGCCGCCATCAAACTATCCCCGAAAAGAACGACGGAAGAAACCGTAAGCGGGGCAAACTTCTCCGCTTCCTGGTCGTTTATTTTTCCCGCTCCGGCGAATCGGAAAGGATCTTCCTGTCCGGCGGTTTCCGAATACATCACCGTAAACCACTTAAAGGAACCGCGTTTTGGCTGCCCGATGAAGTAAAAAAAGTCTCCGGAGCTTTCCAGGTTGGTGAATGAATAGATGTCCGCCGCGAGGCCCTTATACACATCGTTGTAATTCCACGATTCCCAGCTGTCGCCGTCGGCGCTTCGGATGATGTCTGTCTTTTCGGTTGTTGTTACGACGTAAGCGTAGTTCGCGGCAATTCCGACGAGGGGTTCCTTCGTCAGCCGCTCTCCGATTTTCCACACCGCCCCGTCTTCCGAGGTTAATATCCTTCCGCTGTAAGCGGAGGCGTAATATTTTCCGTTAAATTTGGCCAGCCCCGTGATGTATTCCTCGCCGGCGCCGCTGGCCAGCGCGAATTCCTTGCCGTCCCGGCTGTAAAGAATGGAGCCGGACGCTCCGGCGACGATCGTGATGTCCTTCGTGGAAAGGATACTGGTCAGATCGCTGTCCCCAACCGGAAGAGGGATCGTTTCAACGCTACCGTCCTCATAGATTCTGTCCAGCCGGCCGCCCGCGCCACAGGCAAGGAAGGCCGCGCCCTTATCGGTCGTCCCCTCAAACACAGCGTGAAGATAACCGGATTCAGCCGGCGGCGAAGCAGTCCCGCTGCCGGTTCCACAGCCTGCCAAGATCAAGAGAACAATAAGAACACAGACGACGCCCAGTGCTTTTTTGCTTTTCATTACTAAGAATACCACCTTACAACAAAAATAAAGTCCGCGCAATCACATAGGGATCATCTGACGGACAAATTGACTATTATTGTATAATTCGCATTAAAATTCCCGATAATATCATGTCAATATCGTTTATATTATAAACAGAATGGGGGGTATTGTCAAGAGCTTTAAACTGGAGAGGAGCGGCCAAACGCGCGTCGAAAGGAAAGCTACAAGAGAAAAGGGGCCGTCACGAGAATCTCACATTTTTCGATAATTATCCTCATTATGGGTCATATCATTTGGCAACACAGAACAGATTTAAGAAAAAGATGAAAAAAGCATTGCATTGTAAATAAAAGTGTGGTAATATACTCGAGTATCAATTGTTTCGGAGGTGTAAGCTACATGCAGATGTCTGCTCTCGAAATTGTATTTGGAATTGTATTGATTATTTTTTCTATCGCGATTGTTGCGGTGGTTCTTTTTCAGGAAGGCAATCAGAAAGGCCTCGGCGCAATTTCCGGCGGCGCGGATAATTTCATCGGAAAATCCAAAGCCCGCGGATTGGATGCGATGCTGGAACGGATGACCAGATTTGTCGCCATCGGATTTTTCCTGCTGACCATTGCCGTCAACATTGTGGTTTTCTTTGCCTGATCCTCAGGCCCTTACAAATTCATCTATGATGAACCTCGCAGAAATGCGGGGTTTTTGCTTTGTTCGAAGGGCGTATAAACCGGAAAAACAGTTGGGAAAATAGTTAGATATATATCTATGGTGAAGCCGTACCTGTGTATGGCAAGGAGGACAACGAATGAACCCCATAAAAAAAGAAGACTTGATGAGCCTGCTCGACGAACGCCGGAAAAGTATCGCGCCGGAAGAGGCGGCCCAGGCGTTGGGCGGGATAGAACTCTACCCCCGGCTGATCGGCCTGATTGCCGAACTGGAGCGGGAGGGAAGGCTCATCATCAATAAAAAAGGACGGATCCTTTCCAGCCGGACGGCGGGGATGGCGCCGGCCCGGATTATATCGGTGTCGCCCCGCTTCGCCTTTGCGCGAAAGGACGGCGGCGGAGATCTGTACATTTCCGAAAGGCACCTGGGTGACGCGATGCTGCGGGACCGGGTGCTCCTGACGGTGCTTCCCGACCGTGGCCGGGGCGAGGCGGGAAAAGTGGAGAAGGTGTTGGAGCGGGGAAGCCGCGAGTTTACCGGGACACTGTCGCGCAGCCGGGGACGGCTGGAGATTTTGCCCGACGATAAATTGAATCTCATAGTTCCGCTGGACAAGAAAAAGGCCCGGGGAGCGAATGTGGGGGACAAGGTTCTTTTCACCCTCGTGCGGGATCGCCGGAAGCAGGAGTGGAAGCCGGTCGTGCAGAAGGTGTACGGAAAGGCGGCCAGTGCCCGGGTCTGCGCCGACGCGATTCTGGATGGACAGGGGATCCCCGGCGTTTTTTCCGGCGCCGTCATTGCCGAAGCCAAAGCGGCCGCTGAAAAAGGGATCTCCGAAAGCGAGCGGGGAAAAAGGCTGGATCTGCGGGAGGAGACCATATTCACGATTGACGGAAGCGACGCCAAGGATCTCGACGACGCCATTTCGGTCGAAAAAACGCCCGGCGGCTATACCCTCGGTGTACACATTGCCGACGTATCCCACTATGTCCGGCCCGGAACTGAGCTGGACACGGAGGCGCAGCGGCGGGGCACCTCGGTCTATTTTGCCGACCGCGTGGTTCCTATGCTGCCTACGGCCCTCTCCAACGGGAGCTGTTCGCTCAGCGCCGGGGAGGATAAGCTGACCTTTTCCTGCCTGATGCAGCTCGACAGGGACGGGAAAATAGAGCGCTATGAATTCCATAAATCGGTGATCCGTTCGCGGGTGCGCGGTGTGTACAGCGAGATCAACAGGGTGTTCGCCGGAGAGGCGGATCAGGCCTTGTGGGACAAATACAGCGAGGTCATGGAAAGCCTGGAGGCGGCGCGGGAGCTGGCTGAACGGATGAAGCTTCGCGCACAGCGGCGCGGCTTTATGGAGCTGGAGAGCCGCGAGTCCCGGTTTATTCTGAACGAGGAGGGCGTGTGTGTGGACATCCGCCCGCGGATCCAGGGGCTTGCCGAGGAGATGATCGAACAGTTTATGATTGCCGCCAACCGGTCGGCGGCGGAGATGGCGCGGAAGGCCGAGCTGCCCTTTGTCTACCGTGTGCATGAGCCGCCCGATCCGGAAAAACTGGCCGCGCTGGCGGAGCTGAGCCGGCTTCTGGGCTTTGACGCGCGGGGTCTGCGCCCGGGCGTCCGGCCCGCCGATTTGGCGGAGCTACTCGAGAAGGCGCGGGAGACAAAATACGCGCGGATTTTGTCCGACCAGGTGCTGCGAACCATGTCAAAGGCGCGGTATGACGCCCAGCCGCTGGGACATTTCGGACTGTCGCTGTCCGATTACTGCCATTTTACCTCCCCGATCCGGCGCTATCCGGATTTGGCCATTCACCGGATTATGGGTGCAAAATTATCCGGGCAGAAGCCCTCGGAGCTGGTCAAGCGCTACGGCGAATATGCCGGACAGGCGGCTCGGGAATCGTCGGTTTGTGAAGTGCGTGCCCAGACGGCGGAGCGCATGGCGGAGGACGTCTACGCGGCGGAATATATGCGGGCGCACCTCGGCGAGGAATATGAGGCGGTGATCTGCGGCGTAACCCAGCGGGGGCTGTTTGTGGAGCTGGAAAGCAGCGTCGAGGGGTATGTGTCGGCCGAGGATTTCCCGCCGGGATACTATACCTATGACGGACAGCTCGCCCACATCAACCGGGATACCGGGAAAAAGCTCACGGTCGGAGAAGCGGTTCGGGTGCGGTGTGTGGCCGCCGACGTGGCTACGGCGCGAATCGACTTTATTATGTTGAAAGAGCGGAAGCGGTAACCCTTCTTTCAAAAAGGCCGTCTCCTGTTCGGGGGGCGGCCTTTTTCGGCGAAATTCAGGGAAATATGAATCAATTTTGCATATTTTCTTGACATATGCCGCTGAGTTTCGTACGATAACAGGCAGGGACCTTCACTGAACAAAAAGGATGGATAAAACGATGAAGCGAAAAATAGGCATGATTGTGTTGACAACCATACTGCTGACGCTGTTTTTTCTCACGGGAAAAACGGCCAGCGTGGTGGGGGAGGAGTCATTGTCCTTTTCCGCGGAGAAGCACCTTGAGACCGGGGCGGCGCTCGTCCCGCAGGAAAGCGTGGAGGCCAGTGAAGCTTTGCCGCCGACGGTGTCGGTAGAGATAAAAACAATTACCCTGAAAAATGTGCCGAAGACAATGCTGATGGGAACGAAGAAAACCATAACCGCAGGGATTTCTCCCTCCAACGCCACCAAGAAAACACTGAAGTGGAGCACATCGGACGCGAAGGTTTTGAAGGTGGATCAAGCGGGAGCCGTGACGGCGATCGGCGCCGGAACGGCGGCGGTTACAGCGGCGGCCCAGGACGGGAGCGGGATCAAAGCGAGCCAAAGCGTCACAGTGCAGGCCTATGTCGCCCTGAAAATCGGCGCAAAGCTCGCGGTGCAGAATGACGAGCGCACGACGGTGGACGATCAGGGGAGCGCGCCTTTCATTGTCGGCGGAAAAACCATGGTTCCCCTCCGTTTTATCGGCGAGAAGCTGGGGGGAAAGGTGAAATATACGAGCGACCGCGACCCCATCATCCTGCTGTTTGGCAGCTACCGGGTGGAGTTCCGGCTGGGCGACAAAAAAATGAAGGTGGAGGACGGCAAAACAACCAGGGAGATACAGCTGGAGGTTGCGGCCCAGAAACGGGGCGGCCGAACCTATATCCCCCTGCGTGCCATCGCGCAGTCCCTCGGCTTTACCGTCTATTATGAGGCGGGAGAGAAGATCATTCTCGTCAGCAGTCACTCGATGACGGAGCAGACCCGCCAGGCCCGCCTGAATCGATACCGGGCGGCCGAAAAGGAGGCCTTTGAGGAGTTTGTAAACCTCGCCATCTCCTACGCCGAAAAACAGCCGCGCTATCCGGTAAACAAGGGAAAGACGACCTATGGGGCCTTTTTCGGGAACCCCTATGGCGCATGGTGTACGGAGTTTGTGCTGTGGAGCGTGTATCAGGCGGAAAAGGAGCTGGGCACAAGCTATATCCGTGACCGCTATCCCTGGGCCACCAGCTCGGGGGGGTGCACCTCCTGGTTTGGAAACCGGTCAAGACTGCACTATCGCTCGTCGGGCTATGTTCCGAAACGCGGCGACATGATTTTCTTCAACTACGGGACGGGGGGCAGTACCGACCATACCGGGTTGGTGCTGGGCACACTGCAGAGCAATGGCGTCACCTATGTACAGACCATTGAGGGGAACATTCCCGGCGACTCTCCGAAGCAGATCCGCAAGCGCAGCCTGGCGATCACAGACCGGCATATCGTCTGTTACGGCTCCGTCCGGTAAATTTGGAGCAGGGTTTCCTGAGCTTACATAGAAAAAAGGACACGGCGGCCAGCCGTGTCCTTTTTTTATGTGTTTCTCTGTGCGCTGGGGCGTGTCAATACGCCCTAAATCATAGCGCGGACGTACTTCATCCAAAGCCGTCCCGGAAGCTTTTTGGACGCATAAATCCGGGTTTGGAGCCGATGGATCAGAGCGGCCAACTGCTTTTGTTCCTTGCGTGTGACTTTTTGTCCGGAGAAGCGTGCGCGGAGAACTGTCTCCATGCCCTCTTCACATTGTTCAGGCGTCAGGAAAGCGTAGGCTTCGGCCAGGCGGTCGGGGTGATAGCAGACGTATTCCGCCTTCGGGAACTTCTCGCTCTTTAGAAGAACGACCAAAAACGCGTAGAGATTCAACATATTTACATTGACGTTGTTTGTACCGGTACTGCGCCTTCGGAAATAAAGAACCGTGCGGCGGGACAGGAAGGGGAGGGAAATTACGGCGGCCGTAAGCAAAAGCAGCAGGAGAATCAGCGGGAAGATTCCGCCCTTTTCGTCCGTTTCAGCGGCAGAGGAAGGAGAGGCGGAGGAAGAGCTTCCGCCGGAGGAGGAGCTGCTGCCGGAAGAGCTTCCCGAGCTGGAGGCGGCGCGCGAAGAGGCCGCCGCGGCGGAGGCGGCGAGACGCTGGGCTTCCGCCCGTTCCCGCTGCTCCTGTTCGATGGTGGGAAGCTCGTCCAATTGGAAAGCGTAGCCGGGGGTCGTTTCAATCGGAAACCAGCCATAGCCGTCGAGATAAATTTCAGCCCAGGCGTGGGCGTTGGAATCCCTGATCGGCATCAGAAGGGCGGGATTGCCGTCCGCGCCGGTCGTTTCCTCACCCAAAGTAAAATCCTTTTCGGCGACAACATATCCCTCGACATAGCGTGCGGGGATGCCGAGGTGCCGCAGCAGGAGGGTGGACACCGACGCAAAGTGCATACAATAGCCTTTGTGATTCTCATATAGAAAATAATTGAGCGGGTCCATGCCGGCCGGAACCCCGCCGGGAGAGAGGCTGTATTCTGTTCTTTCCCGGAGGAAGGAACGGAGGGCCTCTGTCAGGGCATAAAGGCCATAGGAGCTAGGTCCGTATTCCTCCTGAAAGAGAACGTCTTTCAGCTGAGAGTCAAAGTCCCCTAGCATTTTTTCAAAGCCTTTCGGTATCTCCAGATACTGATCCAAAACAAAATCGCGATAAGAAAGCTCGTAGGGGTTTTCTTCGAATGGCTCCTCCGAGTAATCCCACTCATTGAATTCATTCGTGGCAGTGCCTCCAATAATGATTTCCGAGCCAGAGGGAGCATCATTATTGATTGTTATGTCGTAATTCTGACCGGGGGCGTAGGTGTAGTAACCTTGTGAAGTGCCGAGAGAACTTGTCATTTTTCCATCGATATAATTAAAGATGCCTTGGGTGAAAACGGAATCATAAAAGAAATCGGCGGAATAGCGGGGTCCGCTGCCGAGCGAGGCAAAGCGGTCATAATTGTAGTGGAGGTTGTCGGCGGGCCGGGCCGAATAGGGAAGGTAGGCGTATTTTCGTCCCGTCCGGACAGGATCGACAGTGACCGACCGGGAAGCTTTGGCTTCCTCTGAAAGGTAGGAGCCCATCTCCTCAGAATGCTGCCGATACAGCGTAAAGGCCTCAGCGCTTTCGCGTTCGTAGGTGGTGGCATCGCTTTCTAGGGAGGGGAACGGTTCCTGCCGGTAGGCGCTGTCGGGCAGCGATTTCCAGACGCCGTTCTCATAGCGTGCTCCGGTAAAGCCCTTCAGATAGAGCGTGTTGTATTGGTGGGGCGCCGTGACAAAGAGGTCGGTCTTGTGGTCGAAGCTCTGCTGGCCGGCGGCGCTCAGATTGCCCCGAAAAAGGTCGGGAAAATAGAGAATGGAACTCCAGTCGGTGGTGAGTGCGGTGTTTCGGATCCGGTCGAGGGATTCGGGACGCTTATAGTCGGAGGATGACAGGTAGGTTTGCGCGGCCAGGACACTGCACAGAAACAACACCAGTACCGTGAGCATGGCCGGCCCCAAAACCCGGGGCAGCGGGCGGGATCGGATCTTTTTCGCCGGTTTCCCGTCTCTTTTTTTGCGGTAGCCGGTGAGGTGGAAGCGGTCGGAGCCTGCGGTCTGGGAAAGCGCCAGAACCAGGCCGTAGCCCGTCAGCGCCATGGTCATAAAGATAAGGTTGGGTGCCAGCCCCGTCCAAAAGACCAGCTCCATCAGGGCGAAGGTCAGGAGAAAAACGGGGAAAAGACGGGGGAGACGCGCGGAGAAGAAGCCCACCCAAAGACAGAGGAAAAATAGCAAAAGGAGAACCAGCGGCGTACCGGATTCCGTCTTCGGTGTCTGCGGTTCCAGCGCGAGCTGTGTGATCAGGTACGGCTCCAGAAGTTCCAGCGCCCGGTTCCAGAAAACAGTAAGCTCCGCCCAGAGCTCCTCCCAGTTCCGCAGCCCGATCCATCCGACGAGGAGCAGTCCGCCCGGAAAAACCCAACCCCCGACGGGGGAACGGTACAGCGCGGAAAGGAGGAGGGACATCCCCAACACGCAGCCCAAAACCATCTCCGTATCGAGAAGAAGGCGATAGCCGCTGGAGAGGCTCATGACCGAGCCGACGACGATTAGAAAACAGACCAGCGCATAGAGAAGGATCTCCAGCAGGGGATTCTTCCAGGCCGGTTTTATGCTGTCGGGCGCGCCGGCGAAGCGAAACGCGCCCGGGTTCGATTTTTTTTTCGAAAAGATTTTCATAGATTACAATTCCAATCCGGTCAGGCTTTTTTGTACGTCGGCCGCGTCCACGGGAACCAAGTGCAGACGGTTCAAAAACGAGGGCTCGCGGTTTTCGTCGCGGCTGATTTGGAGGAGGGCCGCGGAGAGAGGCTGCTCCAGCAGGGCGGGGTTTTCCGCGGCGGTTTCATCACAGGCGACGCAGAGCAAATGCTTGTTGGCCGCCGGGTGCTGGGAGGCGAGGAGGGCGGGTTGGCTCTCCGACATATCCGGCGGATGGGAGAGAAGCTCCCGGAGACTGTGATACAGCTGGGACTGTTCCTTGATTTCGTACCGGGAAAGATGGCCGTCCGCGATAAAACAAAGCTCGTGATCTACGCTGTGTTCGAGGAAAAATCCGGACAGGGACACGGCGGTGTCCAGCAGGGCGTTTTTCAAGGATATATCTTGGGCGCCGGAGAATTCCAGAACAAGACTGATCGAATTTTTTTCGGGTAGGCTGAACTCCTTGACTACGAACTGATCGCTTTTTCCCGTCAGCTTCCAATGGATGTGCTGGATCCGGTCCCCTTCCCGGTAGGCGCGTACGCCGAAAAAATCCCCGGGGATGGAGTTGACACGGTCGGAGGAGTTTTTGGTGCTGGAAAAATCCTCGTCGGGAATGGTTACCAGCTCCATGTGGAGGGGATGACAGACCGGCCAGACGGAAAAGCGCAGCGGCGCGGGCGGCTTGAGCTTCCGCCGAAAAAGCCGGAACCAATCGGTGAAAAAACATTTTGTACAGCTCAATTCGTATACGCCGGCCGAGTCGGTCTGCAAAAAACCGGTCAGCTCCTGTACGCCGCGCGCCGGAACGGTAAAGCGGGTTTTCAGCTTCACGGCCCGTTCGTCGAATAAATTGACACAACAAAAAGACGCCTCACAGAAGGTGACAGGGAAAAAGGAGGCGTTTTTGACGGTGATATGATATTGAATCCGCCGATCCTCGCCCGCGCTGTCCGCCGAGAACAGGAGCTGGATTCGCTTTCGGGCGAAAAAAGACCAGCCGGCGGTGACAACCGTGATGAGAAGGAGGGCGTAGATCATCAGGATCGGAACGGTATCGAGATAAGCGACCGAAAAGACGGCCAGTAAAAGCAGCAGCAATAAATAGGCCAGCTTGGCGCTGATCATACGGAAACCTTCTTCATGGAGGGGGTGGGAACCTGCTCCAGAATCTGGGACAGCACCGTTACCGCGTCGGTTTCCGCCTTGGCTTTTGCGGTCAGCACCACACGATGGGCGCAGGTGTCCAGAAAAACGAACTGGAGATCCTTGGGCGTCACATAGTCGCGGTTGCGCAAAAAGGCGCTGGTTTTGGCCATCCGCATCAGGGCGAGGGAACCGCGCGGGCTGATGCCCAGACGCAGATTGGCGTTGTCCCGCGAGGCCTCGACCAGGCTCATCAGGTAGTCATAGACCGAGTCGTCGATGTAGATGCCCTCGATCAGCTGCTGGGTCTGCACGATGTGCCGTCCGGAGATGACCGGATTGACCGTATCCAGCGGATCGCCGTTTTCGCGGCCCTTCAGAATGTTGATCTCGCTCGCCTTGTCGGGGTAGCCCATGCTCAGGCAGATGGTGAAGCGGTCCAGCTGGGAATCGGGCAGCAGCTGGGTTCCCACCGAGCCGATCGGGTTTTGGGTGGCGATGACGATATAGGGGCGGGGCAGTTCACGGGTTACGCCGTCCACAGTTACCTTCCGTTCCTCCATCAGCTCCAGCAGGGCCGATTGGGTTCGGCTGGAGGTGCGGTTGATTTCGTCCGCCAGAAAGAGGTTGCAGAGCGCCGCGCCCGCCTTATATTCAAACTGCTGGGTTTGTTTGTTGTAGATGGTAAAACCGACGACGTCGCTGGGCATGACGTCGGGGGTGAATTGCAGACGTTTGCAGTCCAGACTCATGGCTTTTGAAAAAGCCAAAGCCAGGGTTGTTTTGCCCACACCGGGCACATCGTCAATCAGAATATGGCCGTTCGCCAAAATGGCCATCAGGGTTTTTGCCACCACCGTATCCTTGTCGACAATGACCTTTCTGACCTGCTCGATTACCTGGATGGACTGTTCGTATGCCAGCCGCAGGGTTTCATTTGTGATGGACATGTACGTACCCACTCCCATTCAAAAGATTCTTTGATGTAAGAATACCATAAAACGCCCTGAATTCAATGAACAGCATCGCGATCTTTTATTTACAATTTATGAACAAACAAGAAGATGACGATGAACCGCGCTTTCGCGCAAAAAAACCACCGGAGGCATCCCAAAAGAAGCTTTCAGTGGTTTTCCGGTTGGATAAAAATCAGCGGTTACTGGGCGGCGTTGCTGCTGCCAGCCGCACTTGAGGTACCGTTCTGTGTACCGGTTCCGCCCTCCGCGGAGGAGGGGAACTCAGCGACGCTGCTGCCGCCGGTGGTTGCGTCCTCGTAGGGGTTGATGAAATCAGGGAAATGCGGCTCTCCCAGGGTCTTTTCGTTAATTTTCGCGTATTTAAATGTGTAAGAAGGGTTGTTGTCGGTGTTGGTATACTCATACTCGAAATAGAAGGGAATCCGCTCGTTGTATCCGTTCTCCGTGTTGGGAGAGGTATAGCTGGCGATGGCGACCCAGCCCTTTTCCTTGTGGAAGTTCCAGTGTTCGTCCGAAGCAAAGATAAAATTATCGACGCTTTCGGCCGGAAGATAAGACTTCATTCGTTTTTCCGCGTGCGTCTTGAGGAGGGCAATTTCCTCATCGTTGACGCACATGGCCGCAACAGTGGACAGCGCGCCGCCGTTTTCATAAATGACGCGGGGGGTATATTCTATGGTCGTAATCTTCAGAAGCGCTTTGGTCTGTGGATCAATATGGGCAAGACAGCGGCCTTCGGGCGTATTCAATGTATAGGTGTCCGCGTCGGCGGTGGGGCTGATGCCCAAAATGTCCGTGACGCCGCACTTCGTCAGCAGGATGCTCACAACGGCATTGGCCTGCTCATCCTCCATCTTCATATCGTTGCGGACACGGGAAACCATGGTGTCATAGGCCACGGAGTCGCCCGAAGCGTCCTCGGTGCTGATGCCCAAAAATCCGGTGACGCTGTCGATGACGCCGCCGATTTGATCGTTAACCTCGGCGGGGAACAGTTCGTTGGCATAAAAATAATAGACTGTGCCGCCGGACAACGCCAGCAGGAGGAGGAGAATCAGAATGACCGTGCCGACACCGGAGCGTTTGGTCGACTTGAGGGGGAAGGGCGTTTCACCGCTCTCGTCCCCGCCGCTGACCAGATCAAGGTATTCGTCACGCATACTGTTTTGCGGATTGGCTTCCCGCCGGTAGGGGGGATAGGGGCTGCCGTAGGGGGGCGGCCCATTCATCGGCACAGCGCCCGGACGCGGGGAAGTGTACTGCGGATAGGGCTGCGGCTGGGGGCCGTACATCACGGGCTGCGGACGCAGACCGGGGGGGTGCTGTACCCCGGGGGTTTGCGGATAGATCCCCGGCTGCTGCGGGGGATATTGCGTTCCCATTGGATTCATTCCGGGCGGAGAGGTCTGGGGATAGGCCCGCGGCTGCGGCCGTGTGAGCTGCGGCGGAGGCGAGGCGGAAAAAGGCGCGCCCTGTCCTGCCGCTGAAGGCTTCTGCGTCTGTGATAGG
>JGI994J12354_10004079_pt1 | contig 13295 bp, 7 predicted proteins | sample IntmicLarv3ML3BL_FD_12354 | JGI IMG/M metagenome (IMG submission 12354)
CTGTCCGGACTGAATCATGTCCTGTATAACCTGCGCCCGGCTTATAAACATCTGCACATAATACTGAAGCGTGTAAAGGCTTTTGTCAGAGGACGCGTAATAAAGCGTTGTTGTCCAGTCACTCCAGTTTCCCACAACCGTCCAAAGAACGATTGTCGCCAGAACCGGAAGCGAAAGCGGTAACACAATCGAAAACAGCACACGGAATTCACTTGCTCCGTCAATATTCGCCGATTCGAACAACGAATCGGGAATTGTATTTATCCCTGCCTTAATTATAACAATATTAAAGAAGGAAAAGATGCCCGGAAGGATATACACCCAAAAATTGTTCAAAAGCCCCAGCTGACCGTACAGTATGTACTGCGGAATAATTCCGGGAGTTAAAAACATCGGAATCATCAAAAAGGTCAGCAGAAAATTCCTTCCCGGAAGCGTTTTTTTTGTCAGCGCATATGCCGCGGCAAACAGGCATACAATCGAAATCACCGTTGCGACGACAACACGAAGGATTGTAACGACAAAGGCTGTGCGGATGGTATCCTGTGATAAAATGAATTTAAAATTATCAAATGTAAACTTTCGCGGAAAAAAGGTTATTCCGCCCTTCATTGTGTCAAAGCTTTCATTAAGCGCTACCGCCAGACTGTTTATAAAGGGATAAATACATACCAGACAAAACATCACTAAAACCGTAACGTTCAGCGCAGAAAAAATATTATGCTTAATATTGTTTTTCTTTTTCATCGTAATGTCACCCCTTTAAAACAGCGAGTTTCCGGACAGCTTTTTACTTAGCTTGTTAGTAGCAACCACCAGCACCGCCGCCACAATTCCCTGTGTGAAGCCGACCGCGGTTGCCGAGGAAAATTCGCCGTTCAGCAGTCCGTTTTTGTATACCAGAGTATTTATTGTTTCAAAGTTTATGTAAGGATTTTGCATACCGTAAATCAGCTCGAAGTTTGAATTGAAAAGTGATGCCATATTGAGTATAAAGAGGATTGAAACGGTTGGAAGAATGCCCGGAAGAAGCACATGAATAATTTGCTTAAAGCGTCCCGCGCCATCCATTTCCGCCGCTTCATAAAGGCTTGCGTCAATTCCCATGATAGCGGCAAGATAAACAATTGAGTTCCACCCGACCGTTTTCCAAAGCGTAATAAATACCAGAATGGGAACAAACAATTCATTTTTTGACAGAAACATTACGCTTCCCGATTTTCCTCCGCTTAAAAAGCTTATAAGGTCGTTAAGCGCTCCGTCAGATGCCAGAAATGACTGAAAAATACCTACGACCGCAATCCACGAAAGGAAATACGGAAAATAGCTGACCGTCTGAATAGTCCTTTTAAGCTTATTTCCCTTGATTTCATTGACCATAATCGCAAGCATTATCGGAAACGGGAAGCATATAACCAGCGATATGAAGCTTAAAACTATCGTATTTATAACCGCCATAAGCATATCTTTATGCGCGAAAATATCAATAAAGTGCTGAAAACCAAAGCTTTCCGCCCACGGACTGTTGATAACAGCCTCAATCGGCTTGGCTCCCAAAAACGGATCATAATCCTTAAACGCGATTATTACGCCGCTCATCGGAAGATAACAGAAAACTACGACTAAAACCAAAACAGGCGCAAGCAATGCATACAGCTCCCAATGGCGCAGCATACGCTTAAGCAAGGGTTTTTCCGATTTTTTTTCAGTCACCGCCGCTTTGGTATTCACGATACTATTTGATTTTCTCTTCAAATCTGTCAATGTAATTAACTCCCTGATAATTAATGCGAATAACACACCCTATTCTCTCTACTGTAATTTTATGCCCTGCCCAAATATCTTTCAAGTACTTATTATTACAAAAAGGGTCGGAATACGGATGTTGTTTTAAAATTAAAAATGAAGAATGAAAAATTGTGGTTTATTGATTAAAAACCGCAATTTTTCATTCCTCGCTCACTAGTGTCTTGGCACTCTCAAAACTCCACTCTGTTTTTAATTTCCGGGTGAAGTTATGATTTTTTTCATGTTAACCAAATCTGTTACTCCCAAATCCTGCACATTAACGTCAAACTTTGACTGTGCAATCTGCTCGGGTGTCAGCGTAAGCAGACCCAAAAGATGCATTTTGACATCAACAACATCCTCCGATGTCAACGCACCGTCTCCGTTAGCGTCGCCCGTCACATCAGCCTTATAAAGATTCACAATGTCAAATTCCACGCTGTTTGTTTCACCTATAAACTCAACCTTGACAGACCTTGTATTGGCATTTGTCGTAAAGGATTCATGAAAATACTGATACCCTTCACCTATAGCGGAAAAACTCAACAGCACTGCGCCTGTCTGGTCGGTCACGGTCACAGCAAGACCCAAATTTTCTTTCGCATTCATCATCAAAAATTTCAGCTGATAGGTATATTCGCCCCTGATACCTGTTGTTACAGTCTGTGACAAGCCGTATATTTCGCTGTTCCATGGACCACTTGTTCTTGCTGCAAAATTTCCAACCTGTACGTCTGCGTACTCATCTGTATATCCCTGTAAACCCGTATCAAGCACTACACTTGTATCTCCTGCACTACCGATAACATCCCACTCATCTATGCTTTTTTTGTCAAAGGGAGCTCCTTGATAAATAACATCTCCGTCCTCAAAGCTTGGATTTAAAAGAAGATTTGTTCCCGCCGCCGGCTCGGGCTCCTGCGGAATCAGCTTTAGAATAACCAAATCCATTTGCATGTAATCTCTTTCCGTTTCGAAACGAAGTGTAAGCGACTCCGTGCCTGCCCCGGCAAAAAATTCGGCAGTACACTCCTGTGCGGTATTTCCAGCCTTAAGTGCAAAAGCGCCTGTATGCAAAATGTTCTGATTCTGATCCGACACCTGTACATTTATTTTATCACCGACATATGACCCGTTAGCGTGAAACATCAAAAAGCTCAGTGAATAGGTTCGTTTGCTCTCAATTCCTTCTGTTATCGTTTGCTCTATCCAGTGCTCCTGTTCCACTTGATTATTATCTATGTACGTAGCTATCAGATTCATTGCGAAGAAACCTTCCGAAGCGGTAGCATACGGATCAATATATGACACTCCTGCAGGTCTTTTCCTAACATCCAAATCATTATCGATTCCAAACGGTGTCCAGCTTGTAAGCGTTCTTTTTGAACCGCCGCTGATAAGCGTTCCGTCCTCAAAGCTTGGATTTGCAACTAAATTCCCCTCGGGAAGCTCGGGTTCTTCTGTTTCTTCGGGTGTTTCGACAGGAAGTCCGCTCGGGTCATACAGATTAAGCAAATCAATCTGTACGTTGTCCACGCCCGCCCACAGCTCTATCGTTAAGGAGGTTGTATTTGCGTTTGTCGTAAATTGTGTACTGCCTGTAACCGCAGTAAGCGATACCATTACGCACCCGTATTCCTTCAATACAGCACCGTTCTGATCGCTTATCTTGACAAAAGTTTGACGACCGGTATGTGCTGAATTCGTGCTCAGCATAAACGTCTCAAATGTAATCATATATGTGCGGTTTATACTTACATCCTGTGTTATCGTTTGCTTAATCCCCCAATTGTTTCCGCCATGAATAAAGCCTGCATAGGAATCTCCATCTGCATAGGGGTCAGGGGTTGTAAAACCGGCATTACGCTTTACAATTCCAGCTCCGTTCGCAGGCGTTATCAACTCCCAGCCAACAAGCGTTTTTTGCTCATAAGATGTTCCATCCAGCGTTCCCGAAAATTCTGTTCCGTCCTCAAAGCTCGGATTAACAATCATATTCGGATAGGTATCCGCGCTTACCGAAAATGCATTCCATGCAACCGCCATTGTCATAAGCATTGCTATTGTTAAAATAACAGCTATTATCTTCTTCATAAATCATCTTACCTTTCATTTTCTATTTCGATTGACATATTTCTTCGTTGGTGTATAATAAAATTTAGTCAATACTTCCAATTTAATTATCACTTTTGCATTTCAGCTTTTCAAGTACGTGATTTTACAAATATATCGAAATAAAGATATTTATTGCCATTTTTGCTGATTTAATTTTCAAAGAGTGTTAAAATAATATCGAACCGAAAGGACTGAATTAATATGTTCAAGGCAATTGCCGTTGACGACAATAAAATTCACTTAAATGAAATTCTTTCCATTGTCGAATGGCGTGATTTTGGCATAGACATTGTACAAACCTTTCCAAACGGTCAAAAGGCGCTGAATGCGATAAAGGACTTACAGCCCGATATCGTAATAACCGATATTATGATGCCTGTAATGAACGGTCTGGAGCTTGCGCACCACGTCAACAGGCTTTATCCTCACATCAAAATCATTTTCATATCCTCCGCCGATGATTTCGACACCGCAAAAACCGCAGTCAGCCTTAATGTAGGCGAATATATTTTAAAACCGCTGGACGCAGACGAGGTCAAAGTCTCTTTAAGCGAATTCGTTCGCAAATTCAAAATAGAAAAGAGCAAAAACGACCGTCTTTTGGAGCTTTCTGAAATTATCAGCGCCCAGCGTGAGCTTTTTATCGAGCAATTTCTGCGCGAGGCTTTGTATAACGAAATGAGCCGCGAGGAAATCAATTCACGGCTTGATATTCTTTCTCTTTCGGATTTAAAAAACAAAAGCGTATCGGTCATTAACCTTCGTGTGCTGACTGACGACGACCTTGTAAACGAATATAATGATTCGCTTTCTGTCAAACAAATTTTGTCCGAATTCAGCCTTCAAGGATTTGAAAAATACATCATACAGATGTCAATAAATGAATTTGTAATAATCTGTTTTTTAAAAGGCGAACAAAAGACGAAATTCAAGAGCCTTCTTTATGAATATTGTGCAAATGTCCACGACACCATTTCTCTTCGCTGTCATCTTGAAACCATGATAGCCTTCAGCCCGACCGCGGCGCTTGACGTGCTGTTTTTACTCTTTCGCCAGTCGCGCAAGGCAAATGCCTACAATCTGGTAAGAACAAATAATTTAATTATCGCCTTTGACGATATCGATTCCTTTAATACCTTTGAAAAAAACATTGATTTTAACGAGCTGTTTGAAGAAATCAACAACGCTGTTTTTTCGGAGGACGACAGCGGAATCAGGCGCTTTTTACATAAGTATTTTGTAAATATAAACGCAAAGGATTTAAGGGAATATTTGAAGAGCATCCTGTTTTTCATCGTAAGCATTCTCGGAACAATTCTTATCAACGAGCACCAAAGCTTTAAGGACATATTCGGCGATGATTTGATTGTATGGAAAAAAATCTCCAATTTCGACAATATTTACGATGTTAAAACATGGATGGAAAATATAATACGTTCTGTTCGCGAGCACCTTCGCAAGGATGATACCGGTGAAAATTCCATAATAAACAAAATCAAAAGCTATATCAGAGAAAATTACGCAAAGGATATTTCGCTGTCGGAGGTCGCCGATTTGGTTTTTTATTCTGTAAGGCAGGCAAATTATCTTTTTAAAAACAAAGTCGGCGTAACCATTTATGAATATCTGGTTGAGTACCGTATGGAGATTGCAAAAAAGCTTCTTATAACCACAAAAATGAAAGCAAAGGATATTGCCGAAGCTGTCGGCTACGCAAGCTATCCGCATTTTCGTCTGGTCTTTAAAAAATTCACCAACATGACTCCGGGCGAATACAAGCAAAAAAACGTATAAAAAGGAGGACGCACATTGACCGAAAAGCCTTTTTTCAGACAAAAAATCCTGTTTTTATTGATTGCCGCTTTTTTTGTTCAAATTGTCTTTGTCTATCTGGTTTTAATTTTCAACCGATACGAGACAGCAAAGCAAGAGCAAATTACGCTTAATGAGCTGTTTGTAAAAAACGAAGCGAATTATGTTGAAAAGCTCTTGTATCTTGGCATAATCACCGCAAACGACATATCAAAAAACACTGCCATATCCTCCTATCTGGGTCTTAATGCGCAGCCTCTTGACGAAGAAAGCCTGTACTTTTACGCAATGTTTCGCAACAATTACATCACCTCCTACAGCAACGAAATGGCAAAGCTCAGTGAATATTCCGACTCGAAAAATCCTGTCAAAATCGAGGTTTTTTCGCCCAACCCCAATCTTCTTTATTCTGATTTTTTAAAGCCCTACAGCGCTCTTGACGAGGAAACCCGACTTCTCGCGTTACAAAGTGAATTCTCACTTATGGACAACGATGATATTTCTCTTATAAAATCGGTTTTCTTTGACTGGATGGAGCAGCCTACTGTCATAAGAATCGTTTTTTCAAAGCAGACCTTTTCAAGGGAATACGATAGAAACCTTATAAAATCAGGCAATCTTTTACTCAAAACAAAACAAAAGGAATATCCGCTTAATCCCTTTGTAAATATCAAGGGCACGCCTCTTAATTGCGAAACCGAAATAACTGTGCCGAATTATCCTTTTGCACGGTGCGCGCTTCATTATTCATACGACCAACGCAATGTTCGAAGCGCAATCATGCCGGATATTTTGATTATTACCGTCATATTTGCGGTCATTATTGTCGCCGTGATTTTTATTATCGTTTATCTGACCAAATATTTGACAAACAGCCTTTATCTTCTGATTAAGAACATCAATCACGCTGATTTGCTTGAGGCTGACGACTCCTCCCCAAAAAAGAAAAACGAATTTGAAATTATACGTCAAAAGCTTATTGCTCTGTCGGATGAAATCAAGCAAAAGGAGTCGGAGGTTCACCGAAATGAAATCCTGAAGAAAAACGCCGAGGCAAAGCTTTTGCAGGAGCTTTTTAAGCCGCATTTTCTTTACAATACCCTTGCATGTCTTAAATACAAATTCAAAGGCAACAAGGTGCTTGTTTCGGTTGTTAATGAAATGGTCAATTACTACCGCGTGGCGCTCAACCGCAGTCAGCTTGAAATCCCGATTGAAAAAGAGCTTTCCATGATTGAAAGCTACTTAAGCATTCAAAATTTCTGCTATCAAAAGGAGGTTGCACTGACTGTCGATATAGACAAGGAGCTAAAAAATAATACTATCAGCAAGCTTATTATCCAGCCCTTTGTTGAAAATGCCTTTATTCACGGCTTTGCAGAAATGGAAAACGGCTGTGAAATCTCTATCTCAGCACAAAAAAGCGGTGATAATATATGCTTTGAAATTCGTGACAACGGCTGCGGCATGAGCCGTGAAAAAATCAATGAAATTTTAAGCTTGTCAAAACAGATTGACGATTTCGGCGTAAACCACTATGGCATATACAATACTGTCATGCGTCTGAAAACCTATTACGGTGAATCGCACACAATACAAATAGAAAGCACCGTCGGCAAGGGCACAGCGCTTAGATTTACTGTGCCTCTTCAGATTACCAACCGTTAGATGGAGTTGATTACTATAAAAAAGTTTCTAAAGAACATATCGGTTTTGACCTCGCTTATTATGGTACTCTTAATGACATTACCGAATATATCTGTTGCTCACGCACAGGATGTCAATGCAAAAACCGAATTTGATTTTCTTAAAGGACGTCTGCCAAGCGTATTAAACACAGATTATACTTCGATTACCGTGCCAGATTCCTTCACTTACGAAGTCCCTTGGGATGAAGGCTCTCCTGCGGCAGTTTTACCGGGCGCTCCTGTTATTTCCGGGCACAACAGGGAAGCTTTTCCAAACGAAACCGTAACCTTTACCGGATGGGACTTCACCTCCTTTTCCGGTGATAAAAAGGGCAGTGACGTAACCCTTTGGATTTGGTCGGGGAAAGGTACCGGAACACTAAAAAAGATGGAGCTTTATGAAGTCGGGCACGACATAGTTATGGCATCCATACCAAGTGATATGCCGATAGATATGTACCTTGTCTGGGCGGAAAACAGTCTTGGAATAAGCTCTCCTGTATTTATAAACCGCTCAGAATCTCAGTGGATAGGACCTCTGGGAAACAACGCCGCTGCCGGTCAGACAAAAAGAGTTTTCGGCAGAAGCCTTACAAGCACACTCAAGGATCGTGCGGACGATAACACCGCAATGTCGTATGTGTATTTAAGATCAAAAACGAACGGTGCCGTAACCAAATGCACAGTCAACACAAATGTCGCAAGCGTTGACCCTATTATTGAGCTTAATCAGTACAATGTATCTTTTGAAGTACCTTCAGGGATTGCAAACGGCGAATACGAGCTGTATACATCAAACGGAATGGGCGGCAAATATGGTTTTGCCAAACCGATAGATTTGACGGTTGCTCCCGCGTTTGCTTTTGGCATGTACAGTGAAAGCCTTTCTCCGTCAGGCGGAAACGACAGCACACAAATTAATGCCGCACTGACACGTATTGCCAATCAGTCAAACGGCGGAACACTTAATCTTGCCGCCGGAACCTACTATCTTGACGACCAGACCTATATTCTTAAAAACACAAGGCTTTCAGGCGCGGGAATGAATTCGACAATTCTGGTTGTCAATGACTGGGTTAACTTAGGACCCAAAAATACAAACAACGACCCGCATAACAATATTACAATTGAAAATCTGACAATACAAACCAAAAACATTCCTACTCAAAAAACAGAAATTTCAATAAGAACCTCTTACAATACCTACGATGGAGTGCTTCCATCAAACATAAAAATAGACCGCGTTAAGTTTTTAGAAGGCGGATACGGCATACATTCGCAGCTTTATTTTGTCGGTAAAAATATAGAAATATCAAACTGCGATTTCCAGTGGAAGTTCACATCTGTTCCTACCGACTGGTGGGTTCACGATAATACCTTTAACGGCATAAAAACGGTACAAAACGAATCTGACGGCGCTATGAAATTCGGAGGAAACTTTCCAAACGGCGGAGATATCGGACGGCTGATTGTCGAGCGAAACTATGCGCAAACTCCCGATTGGCCGATTGGTCCCGGCGGCAGCAGAAACTATGACGCGTTTGAATCCCCCACGGCATTTGCAAACCGTTTTCACAACACGCGTCTTATGCATTTTTCAGCGCATTCAACAACAATGTCCGACAGCTATATCGCAAGAAATCAAACACAGGATGTCGGAATCTGCGATAACAAGGGCGAGATTATTTTATTTCACTCACAGGAGACTCCTTACTTTTTCAGAACGTCAAGCGGGACGCAAAATACTCTTACAATTAACACAACAGCGGCACCGGGCTTCCAAATTGTCGGGATTGACGACAGTCCCACTCCGGCAGTAACCGTTCCCGACCAAATTCTTTATATGTATACATCAGACGGTAACATTGACAATTCCGCGCAGGTTGTAATTACCGCCGGAAAAGGAAAGGGTCAGGTACGAACAATTGTGTCACACACACAGACAACTGTTACCGTAAGCGAGCCTTTTAAGGTAATTCCGGACAGCACCTCGGTATTCCACATCACATGCACCTATACAAATCAGGTAGTTTATTCAAACGAGCTTAACGGTCTGCCCGAAGGCTTTGTCGATTTTGGCGGTATTCCCGGTCATGTTGCAAGCGTCGGCGTTGATTTTGACGGCGGAGCCATGAACTGCGCAGCGGACAAAAACACAAACCGCCGAACCTTTTACGGAGACCTTATACAGGGTTATGTCTGCGGCGCGCAAAGCTTTTGGTCGGTTATACGAGATTCAAAATCGCTTGACGGATACCGAATGGGCGCGGTAATAGACGCGATAACCAATGCATCTCCGGCATCATCCGGCGGAATTGTTAAGGTATCGGGCACTCTTACTCTGGGATGCTTCATCCGAAATCACACAGCGGACAGAGGGATACTTATTTCACCCGAAACAAAAGGTACTACAACCTCCTCAACCGTGCAAAAAATCATTGACGGCTGCGGTGTTGAAAATTCAAAAATCGACAATAATTTTTCATGCGGCGAAAAAATAGGCAATCATCTTTTGACCTATGACGGTTCGTCAAGCGCAGGCGCGACAAAATTCGGAGCGGTAACGGTATCAAGATATACAAGCGCCGTTGTCCGAAATATCATACTTGGAAGCAATCTGCCCGCTCCAAAGATTGTTTCAGCATATGATTCTCTTCCGATGTATGATAACATTACGTCCGAAAGCGGTCAGACCGTACAGTTTGTCGGAAACAAGGGCGACAATACACCTATTGTAAACTACAGAAATCTGCATTTTGCATCGGATATTAACCAAAATCCCCAAAGCCAGATTGTTGACATCAAAAACTTCGGAGAAACAAATTCAACATGGCAGGTTGAGCGAATTGAAGGCAGCTTTATCACTGTTCAAGCGGCAATGACCACCTTCACGCCAACTACTCCCATAGGCAGTCTTACAGTTTCGGTCAACAGTACAGGGCTTGCTGAGGGAACATATAAAGGAATAATTTACGTCAAAAATAATTCGGGGAAATATGCATCAATCGGTGTAAGCTATGCTGTGGGAACAGAAGAATACCCCGACCCTGGATCAACGCTTATGCCGGGCATAAATCTGCTTAAAAATCCAAGCTTTGAGGACGGCGCTGTTTTTCAAGGACAAAACTTTATGCAAAGAGAGCTTCAGAATTGGATATTAACAGGCGGAACAAGCGATACGGTTGTCATGAAGGCTGAAATTCAGTCATACGAAGATGAATATGCAAACAGAACAGCCGGTAATTTCTGCGCACGCACATCAGAACCTTGGCCTCCTCTGTCTGCAACACCAAGCTATTACGGACTTTCCCAAACAGTAAGCGCCGGAATATACGCTGACAAAACCTATATGCTTGACTTTATTATGATGAAATCAACCGTGAGTGCAGGTCTTGACGTAACGGTAACCGACCAAAACAACACCGAACTGTTAAGGTTTTCGGCACGCGGAGAAGAGGATGCGGTACATCAGTTTAACAAGGAATTCACAACGCTCTCCACCACAACCTCTCTCACCGTTAAATTTATAGGCGAAAAGGACAGCGTGGAATTTGACATCGTTAAACTGTATACCCTTGTTGAAAAAGGCGATATAAGCTCAGACGGAAATCTTGACGCATACGATTTGGTTATGGTTAAACAGCATTTACTTGGAATGAGATTTTTCACACAATCAGAAAAAGCCATCGTAAAATGGCTTAAAGATACCGATAATGTATGTGTATCCGACCTTGTGTACATGAAAAAGCTGTTCGCAGGTCTTTAAATTAAAGAGGCTCCCGCACAATTGCAAATTTGCATAAACTTGTAGGGTGCGCTGAGGTCATCGCACCCTACAAGTTTTATTCAATTTGCATATTTGTACGGTAGCCCCTTTATTAATTACGCATTTGGTTTTTCCTTCACTCTTTTTGTAAGACCGTTATATACAAAGGTTTTGTCCTTTGCAACATAATATGTAAAAAATCCCTTTTCTATAATATCCGCAATATGATATTCCTCGTCCTTAACTATATCAATCAAAAAAATAGATATCGAATTATCCTTGCTTCGGTAGGTAACATAATGCTTTTTTCCAATCATAAGCTTATTATTTATATAATACATTATTGTATTTTTCTCGGTAAAAAACAAATATCCCTGCAACGAACCTGTAAAAAGCAACAGTATAATTACAATTATAAACTCAGTCTGCATTACGTTTTTCTCCTTTTTCCAAATCCTCTTCAGGCTCTTCTGCATCCGTTTTAAGCGCCTTTATTTTGGCAATACGGTTGTCATACACCTCAAGCACCGTAAACTTAACATCGCCTATTTCCAACTCGACCGTTTCGCCCTCGTCCGGAATGCGTCCTATTTCACTGACAAGCAGTCCCGCAACTGTATCATAATCGCCCTCGGGCAGCTTGACCTCAAGCATGTCGCAGACATCGACCAAAAGCGTTGCGCCGTCAATAAAGAATTCTGTATCGGAAAGCTCTAAAATTTCGTCCTCTTCGTTGTCGTATTCGTCCTGAATATTACCGACAATCGCTTCAAGCAAATCCTCCATTGTAATAATACCTGAGGTTCCGCCGTATTCGTCAACAACAATGGCAAGCTGTATTTTTTTTATTTTGAATTCATCAAACAAATCACTGCACGGCTTACCCTCGGGAACAAAATACGCCTTTCGCATTAAGCTTTCTATTTTAAGCTCCTTTGGAATGGTTCGCCCGACATATTTAAGTAAATCCTTTGCATAAAGAACGCCCCTGATTGTATCTACGTCCTCCTCATAAACAGGAATACGCGAATAACCGTTATCTCTTGCAAGCGCAATGGCATCCTTAAGAGACTCTTCAATTTCTATCGAAACAAGCTCGGTGCGATGGGTCATGATTTCATCGACAGTTGTATCGTTAAACTCAAAGATATTGTTAATCATATCCTTTTCGTCTTCTTCGATAACGCCCTTTTCCTCGCCGACATCAACCATCATTCTTATTTCTTCCTCGGTAACGCTGACATTCTGCTCATTCGGGTCAATTCCGAAAAGACGCAGCATTCCGTTTGTAACAAGCGAAAGCAGCGCAATAAACGGTCTGAATATTTTCGCGATAAAAAACAAAGGATAGCACACCATAAAGGACAGCTTTTCAGCCTTAAGCATGGCTATTCTTTTCGGAACAAGCTCGCCGAACACGAGTGACACAAACGCAATGATTATTGTGACAGCAAAAAGTGCAACAGGTGCAATCACCGCTTCGCTGAAGCCAAGCCTTACCATCTTAGCGACCAGAATACTTGCAAAGCTTTCTGCGGCAACCGCCGAAGCCATAAAGCCCGACACCGTAACTCCGACCTGAATTGTCGCAAGAAATCTTGATGAATTGGAGCACAGCTTTAAAAGTATTTTTGCCTTTTTTGAGCCTTCGGAGGCAAGCTTTTTCATTTTGTTGTCGTTAAAGGTGATTATTGCGATTTCACTTGCCGCAAAAAAAGCGTTAAGAAAAACCAAAAACAAAAGTATAACAATTTTTAGAAACATGCGCTCTCACCTTTTAAATTAAAACATCGACTACCGTCAGGGTCCACTTTCAGTTCATCCTTTCAAAATGCATGACATGATGTGATTTTGCTTACATCCTTTGACAATGTACGATACGCCTCAAAAGCTCCATTCATGTTGCCTTTCGGCGTTTTTTGTTTCGACATATGAGCGCAAATACGCCCATTTAAAACCGTGTCGTACATTGTCAAAGGATGTTTAAACTATAATATACATAAAAATTGCCAAAATGTCAATCTACAATTTGCTTTGGGTTCTACTCGAAAAGTTGAAACTTTAATTGTCCAAAGCCTGATTCAAGTTTTTGTAGTAGTTTTAGTATTGTACTTGTAAATTTCAAT
>JGI994J12354_10004080_pt1 | contig 13292 bp, 11 predicted proteins | sample IntmicLarv3ML3BL_FD_12354 | JGI IMG/M metagenome (IMG submission 12354)
CGCGACTCCCACAGGCGATTGGCAAATCCCCCCGGGCCGCCGTGAAGGTGGTTGGGCGGGTTATTGATCGCGAGTTGGTAATCTTTGCCGTCGAGGGTGAATTTCCCTTTTGCTATACGGTTGGCATAGCGACCGACGCTTTTTCCCATTCCAGGGCCGTCATTCATATAGCTTTGCCAATCCTTATATCCGAGCGCCACATCGCCGATCACACCGTTTTTGTCGGGAACCCCGACCGCAACGATCGCCGCGCCATAGTTGATAAGTTTCACATAAGCTCCGTTGGAATTGGTCATGGTGTAAAGGATGACCGGGCGGCCGTCCTCCATCATGCCCCATACCTGCTGTTCGATATTCATAATTATATGGTTTTTGGTTTAGTTTTTGTCGTTATTCCGAAAAAGTCGAGTTAATTCCTTTTCCATAGGTTTTCGGGATACACTCCCTGGTCGATAAGTTCGCGCACTTTAGCGACCGTTGCCGGGCGGTCCTCTTTGTATGTAACTCCGAACCAGTCACTGCCGGTACGAAGCACTTTCATACGCGCGGCACCCGAAGAGACCAGTTTATTGACCACAAGGGGAATATAATATTCCGCCTTGGGATCGCCCTGCGATGCACGCAGAAATTCCTTGAAATATTCGTTGCTGTGGTTGAAATAGTCGGGGGTAAATCCGAAAAGGTTCATCGACACGGGAGTATCTTCGACCAGCGGATGGGTTCCATCGTTATCTATATAGACAATCTGGTCGCCCTGGCGTTCGATCTTGGTGCGTTCGACCATCGAAACCAGGTATCCGTCGGCGTCCACGCTGCAAACTCCCCTCGAAACGGTCCCGTTCTCAGACAGGGTATTGCATACCTGATATCCCACCATCGCGTAATCGTCCACACTGGCGGCATGACCGGCCAGAAAATTTCCCATTTGTAGGATAGGGTCGGCGCCGTAGAAATCGTCGGCGTTCACAACGGCGAAAGGTTCGACAACGGTACTCATTCCCATCATAACCGCATGGTTGGTTCCCCACGGTTTTTCGCGCCCGGCCGGGACTTCGAACCCTTCGGGGAGTGAATCCAGCATCTGGTATACATATTCGACGGAAATCTTTCCGCCAAAGCGGTCGTAATTAAAAATCGAACGGAAATCGTCGCCGAAATCCTTGCGGATCACAAAGACCACTTTGCCGAACCCGCCCCGGATGGCGTCAAATACCGTATAGTCTATAATAGCCTCGCCGCCGGGACCTATAGGGTCCATTTGTTTGAGGGATCCGTACCGGGAACCCATTCCCGCGGCAAGTACAAGTAACGTAGGTTTCATATCAAATCTTTTGAGAATTTATCCGTTATAATTGACGAATTATAGAAGACAAATATAATAAATTCGTTCTAAAAGGTTACCTTTGCATGGAAAGAATCACGACCACCCCAACGAATAACCAGGCGAGGTTTCGCGGGATGCAGTGTTTTAAATTAAGTCCCTTAATTCCGGCAGGTATTTTGCGCGATACCCGCGGTAAAGGTTTTGCCCCTGGGGCGAAACGATTTTCGAAAAACAATGCTTGGAATAATAGACTTAAAAGTGCCTGACCGACTATATGAAACTAAATAATTTCTTTCGATATTTCAGCCAGCCATACAAGCTCACCCTGCGCAATATACGCAGCGGGGAAGAGATATGGCATATGTTCATCAGCCGCATTCGTATGATTCTCATGCTTTTGGGTGTAATCCTACTGCTATTTATCATAATACTTACCACTGTCGCTTATACGCCTGTCCTCGACCTGGTTCCCGGATACCCCGGCAACCGAGCCCGCAAAATACTGATCAACAACATCATGCGACTCGACTCGCTCGAAAGGGTCGTCGATCAGTGGGAGACGTACAGTGGCAACCTTTCCCTTATCCTCGAAGGCAAAGATCCTATACCGTTCGACCCGGACTCGCTGCCCCGCCTGGGAATTAAGACCAGTCCTACCCCACGTTCATATTCCGATTCTCTTTTGCGCCAGTTCATAGACGCGGACAGTTCGATTATGGCCGCCAACGAGATGCGCCGCCGCAGCGAAGGGCGTTTCGAAATAATGCCGCCTACCATGGGCAAGCTTACACGCAAGTTCAATCCGTCGGAAAGTTTCTTCGGGGTAAGCATTTCACCTATGCCCAACCAGGCGATAATGTCGGTAATGGACGGAACGGTGGTGCTGAATTCATGGGATCCGGTTACCGGATATGTAATCGCGGNANAACNNNCGGNAATGGACGGAACGGTGGTGCTGAATTCATGGGATCCGGTTACCGGATATGTAATCGCGGTACAACACACGGGNAATATGATGTCGATCTATAAAACATCCGCCCCTTCGATGCGCCAACAGGGCGCAAGGGTAAAATCGGGCGAGGCGCTGGCGGTAACCCCGGCGACGGCAACCGGACGCTCCGCCGAACTTATATTCGAGCTATGGTATAACGGCAATCCGGTCGACCCGGAGAACTATATACTCTTCTAATCCAATCCTGCACGAAAATTATAGATGAGTCAAAAAGTCGCCATACTCGGTTCAACAGGTTCCATCGGAGTGCAATCTCTGGATGTGATCCGCCACCACCGGGAACACTTCACCCCCGAGATTCTGACCGCTAACGACAACTGGGAACTCCTCGCCCGGCAAGCGATAGAATTCCAGCCCGCGGCAGTAGTTATCGCAAACGAGGGGCATTACGACAAACTCACGGAAGCCCTAAAGGGAGAAGATATAAAAGTATACGCCGGCGCAGATGCCGTTGAGCAAGTTGCCGCCGGAACGGAGATCGACACAGTGATAAACTCGCTGGTAGGGTTCGCCGGGCTGCGTCCTACAATATCGGCCATCAAAGCGGGCAAAAAGATCGCACTTGCAAATAAAGAAACACTTGTTGTGGCAGGCGAGCTTATCACAGCCCTCTCACGGGAATATAAAGCGCCGATACTTCCGGTGGATTCCGAACATTCGGCGATCTTCCAATGCCTTGCCGGCGAGGTATCTCCTCCGGCAAGGATAATCATTACCGCTTCTGGGGGAGCCCTTCGCGATTACACTCCCGAACAACTCACCACGGTCACTCCCGCCCAAGCCCTGAAACATCCGAACTGGGAAATGGGCGCAAAGATCACCATCGATTCGGCGACCATGGCCAACAAAGGATTCGAAGTAATCGAAGCCAAATGGCTGTTCGGCCTGGAGCCCTCGCAGATAGAAGTAGTGATCCATCCGCAATCCATAATCCACTCATTCGTGGAGTTCGCCGACGGATCGGTAAAGGCGCAAATGGGTATTCCGGACATGAGGCTGCCGATACAATACGCGCTCACGTACCCTCACCGACTGGAATTACAAAATGCGAACAGGTATGACCCCACGATGTGCGAGTTGACGTTTACCGCCCCCGACCATGAAAAATATCCATGCCTGGCGCTTGCATACATAGTGATGGAAGCCGGAGGAAATATGCCATGCGTGATGAACGCGGCAAACGAAGTCGCGGTAGCTGCATTCCTCGAAGGCAAGATTAAATTTACCTCGATTTACGAAATAATAGACTCGGTTATTCAAAGCATCCCATACCAGAAACCGGGATCTTTCGACGAAATATACGAAACTGACCGTATCGCAAGGTATACGGCCGAAAAACTGATAACTAATTAACAGATTACAATAAATGGACATTCTTATAAGAATCCTGCAACTGCTACTAAGCCTTTCATTGCTCGTGATCATTCACGAATTCGGACACTTCATCACTGCGAAAATATTCAAATGCAGGGTCGATAAGTTTTATCTGTTCTTCGATGCATGGTTTTCGATCTTCAAGTTCAAAATCGGAGAAACCACATACGGCATGGGATGGATACCTTTCGGCGGCTATGTTAAGATCGCCGGTATGGTAGACGAGTCGATGGATACCGAAGCGCTCAAAGAACCTGCAAAACCGTGGGAATTCCGTTCGAAGCCGACATGGCAACGCCTTATAATAATCGTGGCGGGTGTCGTAATGAACATTATCCTGGCGATGTGTATCTATATCGGAATAACATATGCCTGGGGCGAAAGCTACATAAAGACCCAGGATGTAAAAAACGGTTACACTTTCACCCAATATGCCCAGGACCTGGGTTTCCGCAACGGCGACAAAATTCTGTCGGTAGGCGGCGAAGAGATAGAGAATTATCAACTTATACCTCAGGCGATCATCTTCAATTCTCCTCGCGAGGTTAAAGTAGATCGCCACGGACAGGTTCTCACGGTTAACGTCCCCGATTCTTCGATCAAAACGATACTGAACAATCCCAAACTTCTCGATCTGGGGCTCCGGTTCCCATTCGTCATAGCGGACCTCGAAACGGGAGGATATGCCGCACATGCGGGACTTATGAAAGGAGATTCACTAGTAGCTATTAATGGCGTTCAGATGCGCTTTTTCGATGAATACCGCAGTATCTTGGCTCAAAATGCGGGCGATAGCGTACACCTGAGTTTCATAAGGAATGGACAGCTTATTACCCTCCCGGTTATGGTATCGGATAAAGGAAATATAAACGTGCAAGTAGAAACGGACCTGGCCAAAGAGTATAACGTAAGCACCTACCGCTATAGTTTATTCGAATCCATCCCGGTAGGGATCAAACGAGGAGTTGCCCAAATAGGAAATTACGTCAAACAGCTCAAATTGATAGCTTCACCCGAGACAGAAGCTTATAAATCGGTAGGCGGATTTATTACGATGGGTAAGATATTCCCGTCCCAATGGGAGTGGTACTCATTCTGGCAAATAACAGCCCTACTGTCGATAATGCTCGCGGTACTTAATATACTTCCGATTCCGGCGCTCGATGGAGGACACATGGTATTTATCCTGTACGAGATGATAACCCGCCGCACCCCGAGCCAGAAGTTTATGGAAACGGCACAGATCATCGGGTTCCTTATTATTATCGGCATCGTCCTGTTGGCGAACGGTAACGATATCCTGAAACTGTTTATGAAATAAAACCTGCGATACGACTAATTAACGAGATATAAAAGTGAGAAAAAACTTATTACTGGCAGTACTGGCATTCCTTATGCTGGCATGCACCAAAAAAAACACTACAACCAACGAGATCGATATAGTTCCGCAGCCTGTCCAGATGAAACGCGGCACGGGGCTTTTTACCCTGTCTTCCGGCACTTCGATAAATTTTAATTCGACCGACAAAGAACTCGGCCGTCTGGCTGCTGAAATTTCCGATCATGTCGTAAATGCGACGGGTTATCCGCTGGAAATGAATTCGTCGAAAGCCCCGAGTACAATAACACTGATAGTCGAACCTGGCTCGGACGAGGGGGACGAGGGGTATAAACTCAGCGTCAAGAAAAAAAAGATCACCATAAAAGCAAATACCTATGCCGGCCTCTATTACGGGATCGTCACGCTGAAACAAATGCTGCCGGATAATTTCGCGGCCAAGGACAGCTACAAAGGGGAAGAAATAACCATAAGGAACTGCGAAATAAAAGATGCTCCGCGTTTTCCGTACCGCGGCATGATGCTCGATGTATCGCGCCATTTCCAGCCTGCCGACAGCGTCAAGGAATTCATCGACATCCTTGCCTATCATAAGATTAACCGTTTCCACTGGCACCTTACCGACGGTACGGGTTGGAGAATCGAGATCGACAAATACCCGCTGTTGACAGAAAAAGGTGCGTGGCGTAAACTTCGCCAGGACGGCATGCAGTGGGTGGAAATACAGCTTAATGAACCGGGCGACACAACCAATCGCCATGGAGGATTTTACACAAAAGACGAAATCCGGGAAGTGATAGCCTACGCCGCGTCTAAATTCATCACCATTATCCCCGAGATCGAAATGCCGGGCCATTCCGACGCTGCGGTGTTCTGCTACCCTGAATATACCTGCGATAAAGCACCCGTCGGAAGCGGCATCTACTGTACGGGTAAGGAAGAAACTTTTGAATACCTGCAAAACATCCTGGACGAGGTAATAGAACTTTTCCCGGGAGAGTATATACATATCGGAGCCGACGAGGTCGACAAGGCGCAATGGCACAATTGTAAATTATGCCAACAACGGATGCATGACCACGGACTTGCCGACGAAGAAGAACTTCAGAGCTATTTTGTCAAACGTATGGAAAAATACATCTCCTCGAAAGGTAAACGCCTGCTGGGATGGGACGAAATACTGCAAGGCGGGATCGCTGAAGGCGCCACCGTTATGTCGTGGACAGGTTTCGAGGGAGGCAAACGCGCGGCCGAAGCCGGACACGACGCTATTATGTGCCCGATGTCACACGTATATTTTGACTACTATCAGGGTAATAACTCCTACGAACCTCAAGGATTCCCGGATTCGAATTTCCTCACCGAATCGTATGAGTTCGAACCGGTTCCGGAAGGACTGTCTCCTGAATTGCACAAACACATTCTGGGCGGACAGGCTAATATCTTTACCGAGAATATCGCGAGCTTCCGCCATGTGGAATATATGCTACTGCCACGACTCGCGGCGCTGAGCGAAACCTTGTGGACACCCGCAAAAAAGAAGAATTGGGCCGATTTCGCGGCACGGCTGGATTTTATGTTCGACCGTTACGCCGCTCGCGGATGGACTTACGCACCGAGCAGCATGAGCCCCGAAGTCACAGGGCAGGAATTTAAGGACGGGACACTCGAAATCGTACTGACAACCGAGTTGGGTATTTATCCTATTCATTACACCCTCGACGGCAGCGAACCCACCGCGTCGTCACCCATTTTCAAAAAAGCGGTGATAATAAACACCCCTTGCGATCTGCGAGCCCGGACGATACGCCACGGAGAGCCAGTCGGATATCCTCGCGAGCTTCCCAACCTGCTCAATCTGGCTACGATGAAAAACGTAACATACAACAAGCCTTACAGCGAGTCTTATACGGCAGGCGGAGATACCGCCCTTGTCGATAACCGATATGCCGATAAACATGGGAAAGATCCGCATTGGCAGGGTTTTGAAAAAGAGAATATGGATCTTATAATAGACCTGGGTTCCGAGAAATCTATAAGTGAAGTAACCATGCGTTTCATGCAGCATATCGGAAGCGGGAGAGTTATGATCCCACTGAGTGTTGAAGTCAGCACGTCGGTCGACGGAAAGAATTTTACATCTTTTCTGGTAGATGGTAAAAAATCAACCCCAATCAAAGGTTCCAGGCATTCGGACGGTTTCATCGAAACTGTAAAACTCGAAGGAAAAGAGACTAATGCACGCTATGTAAGGATCATAGCCGTGAATATGGGAACGCTGCCTTCGTGGCATCCGGGAGCCGGGGCAAATGCATGGATATTTACCGATGAGATATCTGTCAGGTAAAACGACTCAAAAAGGGGCCCAGAGCCCCTTTTGTCTTATTGTAAAGATTGCATATAAGTATAAAAAACCGTAATATTGTACAAAATTCAAGAAGGTCATGAACAATCCGGAGCAAAATACACTGCCTATTGTACTGGCCGACGAATGGCTACGCCCGGTTGAAGGCGAGATAGAATATCGCCAGGACCTTTATCTGAACCGCCTGAACGATATAGAACAGAGTTCGGGTTCTCTCACGGATTTTGCCAACGCCCATCTTTATTACGGCTTCCACTACGACCATTATAACAAGGGTTGGTGGTTCCGCGAATGGTTGCCCGGTGCACAGGAAGTATTCCTGTTCGGGGATTTCAACGACTGGGAAAGACTACAATATCCTCTGGAAAGAGATCAGTGGGGTACTTGGTCGGTTTTCCTGTCGGATGAACAAACAGGCGGGCGGTTGCGCCACGAAAGCCTGGCAAAAATGCACATCCTCGGAGCCGACGGAAAATGGATGGACCGGGTACCGGCTTATATTCGGCGGGCCGTACAGGACCAGGATACAAAAAATTTTAACGGACAGGTCTGGGAACCTCCCACTCCGTTTGATTGGAAAGGAGACTCGTTCGATATAAGTTCGCTGCGGAGCTTGCGCATCTACGAATGCCATATAGGTATGGCGCAAGAGGAAAAAAAGATCGGGACATATACCGAATTCAAAGACAACATACTTCCCCGGATCAAAGACCTGGGATACAATACTATCCAGATAATGGCCATAGCCGAACATCCCTATTACGGAAGTTTCGGCTACCATGTATCGAATTTTTTCGCCCCTTCTTCCCGGTTCGGAACACCCGAAGAACTTAAGGAACTGATAAGGGAGGCGCATAAAATGAATCTCGGGGTCATTATGGACATCGTCCATTCCCATTATATCAAAAACACCAACGAAGGCATTAACTGCCTCGACGGCACGGAAAATCTATATTCTCCGTTGCATGGCAGCGATCATCCGCACTGGGATTCCAAGCTGTTCGACTACGGCAAGGACGAAGTGCAACATTTCCTGCTTTCGAACATCAAATACTGGCTCGACGAGTTTCATTTCGACGGTTTCCGTTTCGATGGAGTCAGTTCGATGCTATACCGCCACCACGGTTATGAGACCTTCGACTCGCGCGAAAAGTTCTTTGACGATTCGGTTAACCGGGACGCTATAACATACCTTAAGCTTGCAAATAAGCTTACCCGAGAGATAAAACCATCGGCCATAACCATAGCCGAAGACGTGAGCGGAATGCCCGGATTGGCAGTTCCGATCGCCGACGGTGGAATCGGGTTCAATTACCGGATGGCTATGGCCATACCGGACTTCTGGATCAATTACCTCGAAAACATACCGGACGAAAAATGGGACCTGTGGGAGATATGGAATATAATGCTCAACAGGCTTCCGGGCGTACAGACCGTGGCGTATTGCGAATCCCACGACCAGGCGCTGGTGGGCGACAAGACTCTCGCGTTCCGCCTGATGGACAAGGAGATGTACTTTATGATGAACAAAAAGTCACAAAGTATAGTCGTCGACCGCGGAATCGCCCTTCATAAAATGATACGGCTGCTGACCATCACTCTGGGCGGGAACGCATACCTCAATTTTATGGGCAACGAATTCGGCCATCCCGATTGGATCGATTTTCCGCGCGAAGGAAACGGATGGAGTTTCGAAAGAGCGCGCCGACAATGGTCGCTTGCCGAAGACGACACACTGCGCTACGGCGAATTGCTGCGCTTCGACAAGGCGATGGTAGCACTCACCCGCGACAACCACGTATTGCAAAGCGGCTTCGGGTACAACCTGCAAATGGATTACGACAATAAAACAATGGTTTTCGAACAGGCCGGTCTGGTGTATATGTTCAACTGGCATCCTTCGGCTTCGGTAACCGATTATGTTATGCCCGTTCCTATGCCTGGTAAGTATAAAATACTGCTGGACTCGGACCGTAAGGAATTCGGAGGGTTCGGTCGTGTCGACCCTGAGGCGGAATTTTTCACCATGAGCAATCCCGACGGCGAGGGCAATATCCGCCATTATATCCGGATCTATAACACCCACCGCACAGCACTCGTATTAAAGCACTACGACTAGGGGACTCTATATGGCGTGTAGTCAGTTATTCGGCCCGTGACTTGCGCCCTTTTCGCCACAGCTGCCATGAGTTTATCACGTTCTGGTAGATAACGTATGTAGCCGGTCCTACCGAAGATATCGGCAGAAGGTAAGTCTGGGCCATCCACAGCGCAAGAATAGTATTTTTCTGACCCAAAGCCTGCGCTGCGGACGTAGGATCCCCGCGTTTCTTTCCCAGAATCCTTCCTATCCAGAATTGAGCTACGCACACCACGAGCGAGAGTACAGCGATTAACGCCTCGTCACGGTAATGTCCGGTGTCCTGTTCCGAAAGGAATACGACCGTTCGCCCGGTAACTATCATGAGCCCTGCCGCCCAGAGGTAAAAAGATAATTTACTTACCGAAAGCAGCGCCTTATGCCAGCGGGGAAGCCATTTACGTAGCGCCCACGCGCTAAAGAACGGCAAAATAAGAACGGGAAATACCCTGCTGCCGATTTTCAGTACCGAAGTCAAGAAAGAAATATCCGGGTGGGTTCCCATAAACGAAAACATAAAAGGCGCCGCAAAAGCAACCGCAAGATTACTAAGAAGCGTATACGAGGTCAGGAAGGCGACGCTTCCCCCCAGCATTCCGGTTACCACCGCAGCAGCGGCGGCCGTAGGGGCCAGTATACATATCATGACTCCCTGGGCGACATCGCGCGAGTAGAGAAACAGGATAAAATATACGGCGATCGACGAGGAGATTTGAATAAGAATCAACCACCAGTGCATGGGTTTTATACGGATTGCCCGTGGCGAAAGTTTGCAAAACGTAAGCAGCAGCATCCCAAAGAGCAGGTACGGGGTAAGGAACGACAAAGCCCCAGTGTAACGGTAGAACGCTACACCAAGAACCATAGCTATTACCAGCGTAAAGTCTTTAAGGGTTTTTATCACTCTGATTTGTCTGTTTTTCGGTTTTCTCCATCAACCACAAAAGTTCGTCGAGCAATGGCCTGACTGTCGATTCCGCACGCGTTGGATCGGCCGGGACTCCTTCCGGGGTAAAAGATTCCTCAGCCTTTATAACCGTCGATAGCGCGGGAGCCACCAACGCGCCCAGTTTTAGGAGAAGTGTCTGTATCTTCTGAATCGTGGCAATAGGTGGCACGGCGCCGGAAGTTACCGAAATAACTCCGCATGGTTTGCATTTCCACTCTTTGTCATATAGGTCTATCACGTTCTTAAGCGCCGCGGGAAAGTCCGCGTTATATACCGGCGAAACAATTATGAGTCCTTCGGCGGCATTGAAACGTTCGGTGAATTCGAGAACGACCTCCGAAGGATTTTTCTGGAAAGCAAGCCGCTCACGAAAGAGAGGGAAGTCATATTCGAGCAGGTCGATAATCTCCACTTCCGCCTCCGGATGGTTCTTGCGAATATAATCTTGAGTATAAAGAGCAACCCTGTGGCTTAGGCGCCCTTCGCGGACGCTGGAAGAGATAATTGCTAATTTTCTCATAATCCTAACGACTAAAAGTTCATAATCCGCCAGCCCGACGGGTAAAGGTTATTGCATCGCCGCCCTATGCGTTTGATCCATCCTAACGGGGTGCCGCTAAAAGTCACCAGCGACAATCCTTCCGGAAACAGAGCCGGATCTACCGTATTGCGGCGAAGGTATTCAAGCACATTATCCAAATCGAGTTCTATTGGAGGAACTACGCCATGATCGAGGTCGTAATAAAGGGCAAGGGTATGTTCCGGCTTTAGCTCCCCCCGTATCAGTTCGCCCATTGCCACCCCGCTGTAAACCAGATTAAGGTTGGCTCTTAGTGTGTCCACCACATTTCGCATCGCAGGACTGAATCCATAGATAGTCTGGCCACCCAAAACGAAATCCAATGGGTGTCCCACCCATCTTTCCAGTTCTTTGCCATCGTTGCCTTTTATCATAGCCATCGCGCGTGATCCCCGTTGCAAGCAGACCGCATCCCGGCGCGCCGAGTCGCCGTGTTTGCGTATCGCGACCGCATAGAATCCTTCTCCGCGTATAAGATGGGGATAAAACCTGTATCCGGCATCCGATTTTACTACTCCTTCGGGCACTTGGTCGAATTCAATTATCTCGCCGCCCAATTCCTCGGCTACCCACAGGGCGTTTTCCTCGTTCTCGCCGCGGTTGAAAGTGCATGTGCTGTATATCATTGTTCCACCCGGCCGTAACGCATCCCAAATATCCGAAAGTATCCTGCGCTGGCGGGCAGCGCAAAGGTTCACGTTCTCGGGCGACCATTGCCCGCGAGCTGCAGGGTCCTTGCGGAACATCCCTTCACCTGAACATGGGGCATCGACGATGATCATATCGAAGAAATCAGTAAGCCGTCCCAGATCTGCAGGGTCGTTGGAAGTAACGGCTATATTTCCGCTTCCCCACTTCTTGACATTCTCGGCCAGTATGCCCGCGCGCGACCGTATAACTTCATTTGCAACAACTACGGCATCCGGGCCGGCCACTGCCGCAAGGTGGGTGGTCTTACCGCCGGGAGCGGCACAAAGGTCCAGTATCCTCACCTGATCGTATTCACTCAAAATACGGGATGCCAACCATCCGGTGAACATCGAAGAGGCCTCCTGAACATAGTACGCCCCTGAGTGCAGCAGGGGATCGAGGGTAAATACTGGTCGTTGGTCAAGATATATGCCTTCGGCACACCATGAAACCCTTTCCCCTTCTTTTGCTGAAGGTTTCAGAGGGTTGAGCCGTATGCTTACCGGGGCGGGGGATTCCAACGATTCCAGAAAATTCCTGAAATCTTCGGCAGGCATCGACTCGCTCTGCCGCCTGATAAATTCTTCCGGTAACTGTTGCATACTCTACTCCGCTTTTAAACCCAGCTCGTCCGCAATCTTTTCGAGTATCTTCATACGGGCTTTTTCATCGGTTATAAAGTCGTCTTTATCTATATCTATTATCATCACTTTGCCTTTGTATTCCGATATCCACTCTTGGTAAAGTTGGGACAGGCTATTCAGGTAGTTTTCGTCTATGGCCGCTTCGTAGTTACGGCCGCGATGACGGATCTGGTTGACAAGGGTCGCGCCCGAAGCCCTCAGGTAAATCAACAGATCCGGAGGGGCAAGCTGCGAGACCGTAAAGTTGTATATCTGCATATATGTCTGATAATCCCTCGAAGAGAGTAATCCGGCATTGTGAAGGTGGGTCGCGAAAACGCGGGCGTCTTCGTAGATCGTGCGATCGGCAACCGTATTTATACCCGACTCGACGATCGAGGACATCTGCCCAAGGCGTTTGCCCAGGAAATAAATTTGCAGGTTGAAAGACCACCGGCGCATATCTTCATAGAAATCGCCGATGTAGGGATTATCCGAATTTTCGTAATATGTTTCCCAACCGAACTTTTGTCCGATCAGTTCCGCCAGATAGGTCTTCCCACTGCCGATATTTCCCGCAATCGCAATATACATTTCCTTACTGTTTAGATGTTTCTTGTATGGTTGAGGGCCTGCAACGGGTCCATATAAGTACGGTCGTTGGACAGACGGGGCACTTTGTTCTGGCCACCCACTTTTCCCCGTGAGGCCATCCATTCATAAAAAAGTCCCGCCCGGGCAACGGTTACCTGCGGCTTTTGAAGGGTCGTATCCCGGAATCGTTTGGCTTCGTAGTCGGAATTTAGTTTCTGAAGATTCTCGTCCAGCTCATCGGTAAACCTTGCCAGATCCGAAGGCTGCCGCTCGAATTCCACGAGCCATTCATGCCCCCCTTT
>JGI994J12354_10004081_pt1 | contig 13291 bp, 10 predicted proteins | sample IntmicLarv3ML3BL_FD_12354 | JGI IMG/M metagenome (IMG submission 12354)
ATATGCTTACGGGTCTTACGGCGGGCAGCTACACGGTCAATGCGCGGAAAGAGGCCTATGACACCGAGTGTGCCATTGTGCACCTGCCGCCCAATGACCTCTTGATGAAAAACTTCGTGCTGAACACCGAGGGCAAGCTGGTTTTGCACGGCCGGGTGGTTGACGAAAACGAACAGCCGGTTGGCGGCGCGCTTGTAACTGACGGCACACAAACAGTTGCGGCGGACCAATTCGGGTACTACGCCCTGGGCAAATATACGGCGGCGGAGGTGCTTGCACTGACTGTTTCGCGGCCGGGCTATCTGCCTATCAGCCAGAGTGTCACCATGGGTTCTGCGGACACTGTAAAGGAATTTAGCCTTACACGCATTATGCTGACAATTACGGTTACCGGCAAGGGTTCCGGTGCGGTTCCCGACGCAATTATCCGCATCAACAACCAGCAATACACCACCGATACCACAGGCAAGGCGCGTATCGCCGCGATTCCGGAGGGCATGCACAACATGCTTGTTACAGGAACGGGATTCAGCGCACGGGCATCCGAAGTTCTCATTGCCGGACAAGTGGAAAACACGGCAGCACTTGAGCTTGAACAAGGCGAAAGCTGCGGCATTTATGGGCATATTTCCGACGACACCGGCGACCGCAAGGCCGTCAACGGCGCACTTGTCCGCACGGTTAACGGCGGCGATTCACTCAGTGACTCGTTTGGTAACTTCGCCATTGCGGGGCTGCCTGCAAGCAAGTACACCCTTATTGCTGAAAAGGCAGGGTTCAATTCCGACTTCGGCCGGGTTGAGCTTGCAAAAAACACAAGCGTTGCAAGGGATTTCATCCTTGCCATTAACGAACAAAACGGTGGACTTACCACCTCCTATATTGTTTCAGGCCGCGTGCTTACTGCCACAGGTGCGCCTCTTTCTGACGCTGTGGTGAGCGACGGACTGAAGGGTGTCATGACCGACTCCCTTGGCTATTACGCCATCGGACATTATCAGAACGGCTCTATCAATTTGACGGCCAGCAAGGCCGACTTCAGCTCGGAGACAAATACCATTACCCTTGACAACGCCAACGCTTCTTCGGGCTTTACCCTGACGGCGCCTACAGGCGGAACGACGCCAAGCAAGGTGACAGTTACCCTGCAATTCACCGCACCGGGCGGCATGATTGTCGGCACAAATTATGTCACGGTGACTGCAAACACAGTTATCACACCGGCTGACATGACCCTGCCCGGCAACTACCGCCTCAAGAGCACCAACTTCAAGCACACAGCAACCGCAACGGAAACCAAGACCGTTGAAGTGCTGTCCAAGGAGTTTAACCTGAAGCTTGACCCGTATATTTCGGGTTATCCCGACGGCAACTTCCGCCCGCAGGCTACACTGAGCCGTGCGGAAGCGGCGCAGCTTATCTACAATTTGTATGGCAACGGTGCCACTCCCACAGCGGAGAGCTTTAGCGATACGACAGGCAACTGGGCGGATACAGCCATCCGTTTCTGCCGCGAGCGGGGTTATCTGACAGGTATCGGAAACGACAAATTTGAGCCAAACCGCACCATGACACGTGCCGAATTCTGCGCAATGGAGAGCCGCATTAAGGGCTTCAGCGCAGCAACCGACTCCGATTTCGTCGATATTTCCGGCCACTGGGCAAAGAGCTATATCGACGCCATGTCGCTGCGCGGCTTTGTAGTCGGCTTCGACCAGGGCGGGGTTAAGTATTTCAGACCCAACGACAATATTACACGAAGTGAGTCTGTTACCATTATTAACCGTGTTGAGGATCGTCCGCAGACCTTTACCGGCGAACGTGTTTTCCTTGACCTTGTTCCCGAATTCTGGGCGTTCTCTTCCATCATGAATGCTGCTAATGGTTTTTTCCCGTCCTAATTAGCGCGTAAATATCGGAGCTGTGAAATCACCTGTTGATTTTACAGCTCCAATTTGGTATGATAGATATATTAAGATTTTTAGGAGGAAAACACCATGTTGGAAGCCATTCAATCCCGCCGGAGCATCCGGGAATACAAAACCGACAAACCGGTTTCAAAGGAGCAGCTGAAGGACCTTTTAGAGGCGGCCATGCTTGCGCCATCGGCCTGTAATTCACGGCCGTGGGAATTTATTGCCGTTACGAATCGAAAAACCCTTGACACCATCGCGGAAATTCACCCCAATGCAAAAATGTGCGCGACGGCAACCGCTGCCATTATCGTTGTTGCCCTGCCCCAGGAAGGCCGCCCGGAAGGGTATTTCCCGCAGGATTGCGGTGCGGCGACACAAAATATTTTGCTGGAGGCGTATCATTTGGGGCTTGGCACTTGCTGGTGCGGTGTATATCCGAAGGCAGACCGTATGGAGTCGATTGCGAAGCTTTTGGGTATTGAAGCACCGAGGCTTCCTTTTGCGGTAATTGCAATCGGTACTGCAGCAGTTACGCCGGAGCAGCGGGGATTTTTTGAGGCGGGGAAGGTTCGGTATGTAGACTAGATTTGGTATAGTATTGGCGGAGGTCGTGAACCATCCATCGTCATTGCGGGCTTGACCCGCAATCTCAAATTTGGGAGGTGTTGCTTTGAAGAACATAATTATTGCAGGTGCATCAAGAACCGGTAAATCAACATTGGCGAAAAGAATAAATGAAGAGTTCAATCATTATGTCATCAGTGTCGATAAACTTGCCGCCACCTTTCAAGCGGCATATCCGCAATTGAATATTAGGTTGAATTGGGACAGAGAGAAAACAACAGACAATATAGCACCGTTTCTTGGTCATTATCTTGGTATGTTCTCTTCGGCCGACGGACGTGGATTGTTGCCGTATAGTCATGGTGCTGTAAAGGGAAATAGGTTTGTGTTGGAAGGCGGTTATTTCAACTTTGATAAGATACTGCCTATTCTGAAAGCATATGGAATAGAAGAATTGAAAGATGAATTTTTGCTTATAGGGTTGGCGCAAAACAATAAAACGGTGGATGAGTTCATCAATGATTTCAAAAAATATGATACGAAAGATGATTGGACTTATAATTTCAGTGATGATGAATTGAGAGAAGTTTCTGAGGATGCTATTTCATTCAGTCAATCGATGTCTGATCACTTAGTTAAATACAACTTTACGATTTATGATACATCTACGGAACGTGAGCAGGTTTTGGATCAAATCGTAGAAGATATAAAATCGAATTTGTTTTAAATAAAGATTGCGGGTCAAGCCCGCAATGACAATAGGGTACAGTATATTATAAAATTTATTTTTATGTCTTTGTCTTGACATACAGCTTAGTACACGGCCGCGAAATTTGATTTCATAGAAGAATTGGAAATTACTTCATGGGGAATTATGTTGAATTACAATAAATTTCGGTCGTCACGCAATTATGGAGAAAAAATGATGATTACCTACAAAAAAGTTGATAAATCCTATTTTTCACAGTATGATGCGGTGCCCATGTTGGTTCCTGTTTCTGCTTATTATCGTATAGAAAAAGCTGACGGAGGGCTTTGCGGGTTTACTCTTATAGAAACACCTGTAGAACCCTATACAAAAGATATGCGTATTTATGAAGTGGCGACGGAATATGAGGAGCACTTCGATATATCGAATTGGGCGGTGTTTATGGCGTTTGACGGGGACAAGCCGATTGCCGGTGCGACAGTTGCGTCAAGGACAAAGGATGTCGATATGCTTTCAAACAGGGATGACTTGGCGGTTTTGTGGGATATGCGTGTGGACGATGCGTACAAGCGACAGGGTGTTGGACAGGCGCTATTTGATATGGCGGTTTCATGGTCGAAGTCACAGGGGTTAAAGCAGATGAAAATTGAATGCCAAAACAACAATATTCCCGCGTGTAAATTCTACCGCAAGCAGGGAGCAAGGCTATGCGCGTTTAATGAATATGCATATTACAATATACCTGCATGCAGGCACGAAACGCAGTTTATTTGGTTTCTTGACTTGTAAGGTCATGTTGCTCCCCTATTCACGCAAAAAAGCTTCAGAAGGATAATTCCCTCTGAAGCTTCTTTTTTTATGTTAAAATTTACAGTCTTGCTACGCCGGTTTTGCGTGCGGCGTCCGCAACAGCGGTTGCAACAGCCGGAGCAACTGCCTTGTCAAAGGCGCCGGGAATGATATACTCGGGTTTCAAGTCGCCGACCGGGATGATGTTTGCAATGGCATAGGCTGCCGCAATCTTCATCTCGTCGTTGATGTCGCTTGCACGTACATCTAAGGCACCTCTAAAGAGGCCGGGGAATGCAAGCACGTTATTAATCTGATTTGCAAAGTCGCTTCTGCCGGTTCCGATAACGGCGGCACCCGCTTCTCTTGCAAGGTCAGGCATAATTTCGGGTGTGGGGTTTGCCATGGCGAAGATAATGGGGTCTTTTGCCATGGATTTTACCATTTCAACGCTTACGCAGTTGGGAGCGGACAGACCGATAAATACGTCTGCGCCAACAAGAACTTCCTCAAGGGAGCCTTTTTTCATTTCAAGGTTGGAAATCTTTGCCATTTCTTCCTTTTCGGTATTCAAGCCGTCGCGGCCTGCGTAAATAGCGCCTTGTCTGTCACAGAGAATAACCTTCTTCAGGCCAACAGCCATAAGAAGCTGTGTAACAGCAATACCTGCCGCGCCGGAGCCGTTTACAACAACAGACATTTCGCCGATGTCCTTCTTGACAAGACGGAGCGCGTTTATCATAGCGGCAACGGTAACAATTGCGGTACCGTGCTGGTCATCGTGGAAAATGGGAATATCGCAGGATTCCTTCAAGCGGCGCTCAATTTCAAAGCAGCGGGGTGCGGAGATATCCTCCAGGTTTATACCGCCAAAGCTGCCGGCGAGAAGGGTCACGGTGTTTACGATGTCGTCAACACTTTTGGAGCGGATACATAAGGGAATGGCATCTACGTCGCCGAATGCCTTGAATAAAACGCACTTGCCTTCCATAACAGGCATACCTGCTTCGGGGCCGATATCGCCAAGACCCAAAACGGCGGTACCATCGGTTACAACAGCAACAAGATTCGCTCTGCGGGTCAGCTCATAGCTCTTATCAATGTCCTTTTGAATCGCCAGACAAGGCTCAGCCACGCCGGGGGTATAGGCTACGGATAAATCTTCACGGGTTGCAACAGGTGCTCTGCAAACAACCTCGATTTTACCTTTCCATTCCTTATGCTTTTCCATGGCAAGTTCTGCGTAATTCATTTGTATCCTCCTAGTATTTAGTTTAATTATATTGCAAGCGATTTAATGATGTCCTTGATTGCATTTGCGCTGTCTACAAATTGTGCGCGCTCTGCATCGGTCATGGGTATTTCGATGGCACGGCCTACGCCTTCCGCACCGATAACAAACGGCAGGGAAACGCAGACATCACTGACGCCATACTGGCCGGTCAGCATGCCGGAAACGGTGTGAATGGTGTTTACGTCACGGATGACGCTTTCGCACAGCTTACGAACAGAGGAGGCGATTGCGTAATAGGTCGCACCCTTTGCAGAAATAATTTTGCCGCCGGCTTTTTGCATATTCTCTAAGAACTGCGCAAGCTCAATGCGGTCAGCCGTCTTGTGACGGGCACATTCTTTTTCGAAATACTGCTCCATGGGCATACCTGCAATGGTTGCAAGCGACCAGGGAATCATGGATGTGTCGCCGTGTTCACCCAGAACGTCCGCATGAATATTTTGCACCTGCAGACCTACATAGTCGGCAATTGCGGAACGAAGACGCGCGGTGTCAAGCATGGTTCCCGAACCGAACACCCGGGAATCGGGCAGGCCGGAAATCTTCTTTATTGTATATGTAAGCACGTCAACGGGATTGCTTACTACAATATAAATTGCGTCAGGAGCATATTTCATAAGCTCGGGGATGACCTTCTTTGTAATATCAACATTGATTTGCGCAAGGTCAATTCTGGTTTGTCCGGGCTTTCTGCCGACGCCGGCAGTGATAACAACAATGTCGGAATCCTTCGCGCTTGCGTAGTCGCCTGCGTAAACATCTACATGATGAGAAAAAGGAGTTCCCTGAACAATGTCCATGGCCTCGCCTTTTGCTTTCTCTTGATTTATGTCTATTAATGCGATATCGCTAGCCATTCCGTCCATTGCCAGTGCAAATGCGATTGTAGCGCCAACATTTCCCGCGCCGATAATAGAAATTTTCTTACCTTTTTTCATCATGATTGAAATCCTCCCATCATATCTTACAGTATCTTAGGATATATTTTAAAATTTGTCAAGCGTTTCATTTTGCAACGCTCTTTCCGGCATATACAATTTGCACAAAAAGAGGTCATTTATACCTATGCACGGGAAAATAAAATGTTCGTTATTTGCAAAATATCCCCTCTTTTTTTCCAAGAATTCCATTTTTTTCCAGCGCACTGTTGTCGCTTTCGACAATATTGTACAAAAATTAACAATCTCTCAGGTTTTTATTTACACCGCATTTTTATCGTTAAATTCATAATAAATCAACGGCAAGGTGATAGCTTTATGATGGCATATTGGACAAGTGCCGCCTATTCCTCATAAAACAAAGTCACCACTTGTATTTCCCACATTTATGTGATATTATAATGAGAAATGAAGAAGAATATAGGAGGAACTATTACTTGCAATTTATTGACACGCATACGCATACGTACTTTTCGCCGGACGGTTTTTCGTCACCAATGGACATGTGCAAGGAGGCTGTGGCACGCGGACTTTCAGGTATTGCTTTTTCCGAGCATTTAGACTGTCACGCGCGGTTGCCTTTTACCTATTTTTATTCAGGACCGGTGGTGCGCCGTTATGATGAAGAGGGCTATTTTGCGGCAATTACTGAGGCGAAGGAAGCATTTAAGGGCAAGCTTTTGGTGCTATCCGGGGTAGAAATCGGACAGCCGCAGCAGACGCCTCTTATGGCAAGGGCCTTTCTTGAGCGGACATCTTTTGACATTGTTGTGGGGTCTCTGCATAATATTGCGTCGGATTTGGATTATTTCACAATGCAAGACTTCGACGACAGACCTGTGAAGGAAACGATTGACAATTACTTTCAGTGCATTGACACGCTCTTAGACTTCGGCTCTTTTGACACCCTTGCGCATATGGATTATATGCTGCGCTATGCAACCAGGAGTGCGAATTACAGCCATACATTCAAAGGATTTGAAGCAAATGTGGAGCAGATACTAAAAAAACTCATAAATTTAAACATTTTACTTGAAATCAACACTGCAAAGTTTGAAAAAGGCATTATTGGCCCGGAACCGTTTATTGTAAAAATGTATCACGACCTTGGCGGAAAGGCGGTCACCTTTGCCTCAGACGCGCACCATACCTCCAATATTGCAAGGGGCTTTTCTGAAGCTGCGCGCATGGCAAAGGACTGCGGAATCACCTCCGGCGCATATTTTTCGGAAAGAAACGCACACTATTATTCTTTATAGCTTACACTTAGCGGCTCTGTCCCCAAATTAAAATATGTACAATTTTTAGGAGACATTATGGATTATTCAGCTTTGCTTTCCGACCGCGTTCTGCAGGTAAAGCCTTCGGGCATTCGCAAGTTTTTTGACATTGCCGCAGATATGCCGGACGTGCTTTCCTTGAGCATTGGCGAACCCGATTTTGTGACGCCTTTGCGCATTCGCGAGGCAGGGATGCAAGCACTGCACGAGGGGCATACCTATTATACAGCAAACTCCGGGATGCCCGCCCTGCGGGAAGAAATCTGCAATATGCTTGAACGGCGTTTTTCCTTGCAATACAAGGCAGATAGCGAAATTTTAGTGACTATCGGCGGCTCAGAAGCCATTGACAATATCATTCGTGCACTGGTGAATTTCGGTGATGAAGTGCTGATTCCCGAGCCAACTTTTGTCTGTTACGCGCCTATGACGACCTTTACCGGCGGCGTCCCCGTGCCTATAAAAACCTGTGAAAAAGACAAATTCCGCCTAACGCCGGAAGCCTTAAAAAACGCCATCACTGCTAAAACAAAGCTGCTCATTCTTCCCTATCCGTCAAACCCTACGGGCGGTATTATGGAGCAGGCAGATTTAGAAGCAATTGCCGATGTGATTCGGCAAACAAACATTATTGTGCTGGCTGACGAGATTTACGCCGACCTTACTTACGGTGTAAAGCATTTTTCCTTTGCACGAGTTTCCGGCATGAAAGAGCGCACAATTGTGGTTAATGGATTTTCCAAAGCATATGCTATGACAGGCTGGAGATTGGGCTATGCGGCGGGGCCTGCGGAGCTGATTTCACATATTACGAAAATACATCAATTTGCCATCATGTCGGCACCAACTACAAGTCAATTTGCAGCTATTGAGGCATTAAAATATTGCGATAACGACATCGAATTGATGAAAGCTGAATATGACAAGCGGCGAAAATTCATTATAGAGGGCTTAAATGCCCTTGGACTTGCTTGTTTCGAGCCGCAGGGTGCATTTTACGCATTCCCGTCCATTCGCAAAACCGAACTTTCCTCTGAGGAATTTTGCGAAAAGCTGCTCTATTCAAAGAAGGTTGCCGTTATTCCAGGCAATGCCTTCGGGGAATCGGGTGAGGGCTTCATTCGTATTTCCTACGCGTCTTCTATTGAAAAAATTACGTTGGCACTTGAAAAAATTGCTGCGTTTTTAAAGGAGTTGTAATGCAAAATGGAACAGGTTTTCATTACCCCTTGCACAACCTATGATAAGGAAGAGGTAACAACTGCGGTTGCGAAAATCCTTGATTTTTTACAACCCGATGATATGACCGGCAAAAAAGTACTCATAAAACCCAATCTGCTCTTTGGCGCAACGCCGGAAAGCGCCGTTATTACCCACCCGATTGTAGCGTTTGCGGTTGCAGAATATTTTGAGGGGCTGGGCGCAGCGGTTGTGATGGCAGAGTCAGGCGGCTACCCCTATGAACCCGCCGTTTTGAAGTCTATTTACAAGAAATGCGGGTACAGCCCGCTTTGCGACAAGTACTTATGTTTTGAGGGGAAAACCGGGACGAAAACTTGCGCAGACGGCCTGAAATCAAAGCAGTTCCAGCTGATTGCGCCGGCCGCCGACTGCGACATAATTGTCAGTGTTGCCAAGCTGAAAACCCATGGCCTGACACGGTTTAGCGGCGCTTGCAAAAACCTGTTCGGCACAATTCCCGGGCTTGCAAAGCCTGCCTATCATGCGCGGTTGCCAAAGATTGAGGATTTCTCGGAAATGCTTGTTGACCTATGCGAGACGGCGGCGCCGGCCTTCTCAATTATTGACGGGATTATCGGAATGGAGGGCAATGGCCCGAGCGGCGGTACGCCAAGAGAGGCAGGACTGCTCTTTGCTTCCAGAAATCCATATGCTCTTGACGCTACGGCTTGCCGGGCGATTGGAATCCCTCCTTCTGCAGTCTACACCTGCGCAATTGCCAAACGCCGAGGCTTATACAAGGAGCCGATTGACGTTGTGGGTATGCCAAAGGATTTGCAGCCGTTTAAGCTTGCGGAAACACACCAGGGCATTATTTCCCTGCTGCTTGGCCGCATTCCTTTCCTGAAAAAAAAGAGGAAGTTGCCGTATATTTCCGACCGCTGCGTTGGCTGCGGCGCTTGTGTGAAAGTATGCCCGAAAAAAACCATTGTGCAAGATGGAAAGAATGTGCGCATTGAAACAGGTAACTGCATTTTATGCTACTGCTGCCATGAGTTTTGTCCGCACAAAGCCATTGATTTTGTAAAAAATACATAGGAAGGGTCGATACAAAATGACGGAAATTTCTATACAAGCTTACGCAAAAATCAACCTGACCCTCGACGTCCTAAACAAGCGCGCGGACGGCTACCATGATGTAAAAATGATTATGCAGGCAGTAAATCTTGCCGACGATATTACCTTTAAGAAAAACGCGTCCGGCGTTGTGACCTGCCGTTCAAACCTCCCCTATTTGCCGCAGAATGACAAGAATCTTTGCATCAAGGCGGCCGAACTGCTGCGCAGCAAGTATGGAATAAAAGACGGCGTTGACATTACGCTTCAAAAGAACATTCCGGTGGCGGCAGGGCTTGCGGGCGGCTCGTCCAATGCGGCGGCGACCCTGCGGGCACTGTGTCAGCTTTGGGAGCTTACGATTCCTGCGGATGAGCTTTCAAACTCAGGCAAAAGCATTGGCGCGGATGTGCCGTATTGCCTTCTTGGCGGCACGGCGCTGGCAGAGGGAATTGGGGAAAAACTCACGGTACTCCCCCCCCTGCCCGACTGTGCAATTATTCTTTGTAAACCGGGGTTTTCCGTGTCAACGGCAAAGATTTACGGCGCACTTGATATGCAGAAAATCTCCGAGCATCCCGACACACAAGGCGCGTTGGACGCCCTTGCAAAGGGGGATTTACGCGGCGTACTTTGCCGCCTTTACAATGTGCTTGAAAAGGTCACAATTCCCTTTTTCCCGATGATTCGAGAGATAAAAAATGAACTGCTGGAGTACGGTGCGATTGCCTCGTTAATGTCCGGCTCCGGGCCTACGGTTTTTGGTGTTTTCGAAAAAACGGCTGATGCCGAAAACGCACTTTTGCAGCTTACGGGCAAGTTCCCTGACGTAATTTTGTGTAGACCGCATGCAGGAAATTAAAAATTTTTCAGCATGTTTTGCATAAAAGTTTCCCGCCTTGCCGAGAATTCTTTTACCATGAAGAATGCAGACGGTTAGGAGATTTTTATGAAAAAGTTTGAAATTGCACTGGTTTTCGCACTTATTGTTACATTATTATTCCCGGAAATCTATTTATTCCCAGCAAAGAGCAGCACAGAAACCGAGGTACAGCCGACGGACATTGTTGTATCAGAGGAGATTACCTTCGGGTTTAAATTTGTTGAAATTTTTGGAAGCCTGTTTTCTTTTTCCTGATTCCCCCTTGGTTTTTTTGACGAATTATGATATAATAAAAAGCAATCAGATAGCCTCCGGCTATCTGAGCCTGCAAATGCAGGCTCAGTTCCGCAAAGCGGAACCTACTTTTTTATTCAACTGATAATTTGCTGCGCGATTTTCGCGCATGGCGTGGTGTCCACGCCTCAAACCCTTCGGGTTTGCCAATTATGGTATAATGGAGCAAATTATCACGATTTGAGGTGATTGTTTGCTCCGTTTATTTTTGGGCGAAAATCATAGTGAAAAAACCACGGCAATTCTCGCGGAAATAAAAGAAAAAAGCGGGCAGGCGACGGGCGGCATCTACCTTTTGGTGCCGGAACAGGCGTCGCACGCGTATGAACGCAGGATTTGTGAAGCCTGCGGCAACAGCATTGCGCAGCACGCAAAAGTTGTATCATTTAACACCTTATATTCACGGGCCGCCTTGAAAACCGAGGGTTATGCGGACACGGTGCTGGACGATGCGGGACGGCTGCTTTTTATGCACAATGCGCTGAAAGAAACAGCGCATCTTTTAAAGCTTTACAAAAATAGCGTGAAAAAACCGGCACTCTTGCATGAATTTTTGGACATGTATGAGGAGCTTACAACCTTTTGCATTACACCGCTGCAACTGCAAAATGCGTCGGAGCAGCTGGAGCCGTCGGCTTTGCAGGACAAGCTGCATGACTTGGCGATTTTGTTTGCGGCTTATGAGGCACTCCTTACAAATGCGTCTGCGGGCCGTCACATTGACCCGGCGTCAAAGACGCTGCAGCTTGCGGACAAGCTGTTTTGCTGTGACCTTTTGCAGGATTCTTTATTATATATTGATGCTTTTTCCTCCTTTACCGCCGCGCAATATCTTGTGCTTGAAATGTTGCTTTCCAAGGCGCAGACCGTTACTGCCGCACTTGCCTGCGACACTCTTGAAAAGTCGGGCGGCAGCGTTTTTGACACCACCAGGCAGACGGCTTCTAAGCTGCGGCAGCTGGCGGACAAGCTTGGCGTGCCGACGGCTGTTGAGACGTTTGTATCGGCGGCGGAAGGACATCCTGATTTGCAGCATCTCTGCGCCCACCTTTTTTCAACCGGCAAAAATGTCTTCACCGGCACAGCCGAGCACATTCATGTTACAGAGGCACCAACTCTTTTTTCTGAGGTTGAAGGTGTGGCACAATCTATTGCAGAAACCGTGCGTAAAGAAGGATGCAAATACAGCGATATTGCTGTTATTGCAAGGGATTTGCCATCTTATAGAGATGTAATTCGCCGGATTTTTTCGACCTATAGCATCCCGGTTTTCATCAGCGACCAGCGGGATATTTTGCAGAATCCCCTATCGGTTTTTGCTTTTTCGGCACTGCGTGTGCTGCAAAAAGGGTTCTCTTACCCGGACGTTATGCGCTACATAAAAACGGGATTCACCACTCTTTCTCGGGCGGAATCGGCGCTCCTTGACACCTACTCGTACACGTACAATATTTCGGGCAAGCGGTGGAGAACCGCTGAGCCTTTTGTGGTTGCGGACGAATCCATTGCGCCGATGGCTCTGCTGTCGGAGCTAAAAGAGCGGCTGATTTCACCCTTTGAGGCATTGGAAATTGCACTGCAGGACGCGAAACAACTGCCTGATTTTGTGGACGCTTTTTATGGTTTTTTGCAAGACACCGCCCTTGACAGCTGCGTAAACGACACCTTGCAGCGGCTGCTTTCGGAGAAGCAATTTGACGCGGCAGCAGAGCTGAAATTGGTGTATGATAAGCTTTTTTCCGCGCTGGAACAAATTCGGGCGTTGGCAACGCCGACGGCAGACCTTACCGAATTTATCGCGCTCTTAAAAATTGCACTTTCAAGTTACAGCATCGCGCCCATTCCCACATGCCTTGATATGGTTAGCACGGGCGACGGCGCACGAGAGCGGACATTTGAGCGCAAATATGTGTATATTATTGGGGTGAATCAGGGTAAAATGCCCTATTGCAACAGAAATTTCGGCATTTTATCTCCCTATGAGCGGGAGCTGCTGGCAGGGAGTAATTTGACGCTTTCCGGCATTTCCGAAGCCCTCTCAGAGGAACAATTTATCACCTACGCTATTTTTTCTCTACCGAAAGAGCAACTGCATCTTTCTTATTCTCTGCAAAGCAGCGATGGAGGTGCTCTTCACCCAAGTTATCTTTTACAGCGTGTTTTCGACCTATTTTCAAGCGTTTCTGTTGAAAAAGCAAATATTTCAGAGAATTTTGCGCAAATTTACGCAAAAAGCCATCGGGCAGCACTTGCGTTGGAGGGAAGCCTACCGTCTGCACCGCCGTTGTCGGCGGCAGTGTTTGAAACATGCGGTTCGGAAGAGGAC
>JGI994J12354_10004082_pt1 | contig 13290 bp, 10 predicted proteins | sample IntmicLarv3ML3BL_FD_12354 | JGI IMG/M metagenome (IMG submission 12354)
GCCACATTATATTGGGAGGCACCCAGGGCACATTCCTAAGCCAAAAATTCCCGATGCGGTATATGGCCGTGTCAGTAATCTGTATTTCAAAAGAAAGTTCATGGAATTCGTTCCTCACGCCCGGCTGTTCTACATGTATATAAACCAACGGAGAAATCCCTTCGTGTGACGGCATCCATCCTTCAGCAACAGGAGTCATTGGTCGGCTAAGTGTAAACCCAGCAGTAGTAGAAAAATACCACCCCATAGCCCACCTCGGGTTCACACCATTGGCTGTCCCATTAGTACCGGCGATTAGGGTTCTACCCTCGTACGGGAACATTTCTGCCCGTACCGCGGGTGCAAGCATCACCAGAATAAGAATAAGTATTATTTGACATTTTAAAAATTTGTTTTTCATAATTTGTTTCCTTTAATTTTATTATTTTTTATCGTGTACAAAATCTCTCTAGTTTATTTGTATAACAGCATCTATGTAATTTCCATCTCGTTTACACCTTTATAGTTCTATTTATTTCGTCTCTTCTACAAATATCCCAACTAGCATCTCAAACCATTTCGACACACTAATCTATAATTTCACTTTTTTACACTCTTTACATCTCCCAAACCCTTGCCATTACAAGCCTTCAAGGTGTGGCGCAAAGTAGACATTTTGCCACACCCCATGCTATACTCTACAAAGCCTATAAATGCGTTCAAAAAACGCAAAAAACAAGGTGTGGCGCAAAGTCTACTTTGCGCCACACCTTTACTCCACTCCCCAATCCCCAAAACCACCCACACCCCTTGCAAAATCTCGCCTTACAGCTCCCCCACTCTCCTCAAGAATTCTCAAAAAAATCAGCAACTAACAAAAATAACGCAACTAAATTAAGATAATTCTTCTAATTTCACAAAACACATCAAAAAAAGAAGATGCCCACGCATCTTCCTTTTCTCACATACCAATTATTTTCTAAGCCCTAAGCGACCAATCAAATTACGATATGATTCAATATCTGTTTTCTTTAAGTATGCCAAAAGTCCTCTTCTTTTCCCTACCATTTTTAGTAAGCCTCTTCTTGAATGATGATCTTTCTTGTGTTCTTTGAAGTGATCTGTTAATTCGTTAATTCTTGTTGTAAGAAGTGCAATTTGTACTTCTGGTGAACCTGTATCGCCTTCTTTTCTGCCGTACTCTGCAATTACTTGTGCTTTCTTTTCTTGTGAAATCATTTCATTTCCTCCTAATTATCTCTATTTTGTATCGCCTAATATCAAGTAATGGTTGGAGTTTCCAGTTACCGAATATCGGCTAACGAACAGTCGTAGTATAGCATATTCCTATCTATTTTGCAATAAATGTTTTTCGCTTACTCACTACGTCAAAGATAACTGCCGCTAGTAGTACAAGCCCTTTCACGACTCTTTGATAGTTCGCATCTACGCTCATAATAATCATACCTTGGTTGATAACCCCCATCAAAAGTGCACCAACAATTACGCCTGGCACGCTACCGGTACCGCCATATGCAGACGCACCTCCAATGAAGCAAGATGCGATGGCATCCATTTCGTAATTTGTTCCTGCTGTAGGATTCGCCGAGTTCAAGCGCGCAATCGTAACAAATGCTGCAATTGCGGATAAAAGCCCCATATTGAGATACGCAAGAAAATACACCTTATTCGTGTTGATTCCCGAAAGTTTCGTCGCCTTTTCATTTCCACCTACTGCATAGAAATGACGTCCAATAATCGTTTTGGAAGAGATGTAATAGTAAATTGCGACAATCACCACCACCCAGATTAATACGTGCGGAATCCCTTTATACTTCGATAATTTATATGCAAAGAATAAAATCACTGCACATACAACTGCCATTTTCGCCAAGGTTCCAACCAAAAGATCAAGTTCATATCCTTTTTGTGCTCTCTTTCTTCTTGCGAGCAGCGTTGCACCTACATAAACGACGCAAGCCAATATACCTGCTAGCATAGAAGTCATGTTAATTCCCTTCATTCCAATGAAGTCCGGTACATAATAGTTAAACATCTGTAAATATTCATCTGGCATCGGTGCCAAGGTGAGTCCGTCAAGTACTACATTTGATAAACCACGAAATACAAGCATTCCCGCTAGTGTTACGATAAATGGCGGGATACGCACATAAGCAATCCAAAACCCTTGCCATGCGCCCACAATCGCACCCATGAGTAACATTACAAGAATCGCCACGATTGGTGAGGTCTGTCGATTTACCATCAAGTCTCCACCTACCGCACCTACAAAGCACACTACCGACCCAACTGAAAGGTCAATATTCCCGCCTGTTAGGATACAGAACAACATCCCTGTTGCCAAAATAAAAACATACGCATTTTGCAAAATCAAATTGTTGATATTCGCCGGTAGAAGAATCGCTCCATCTCTCTGCGTAGCAAAGAAAATCATGACAACCGCTAACACAATAAACATCGTATATTTTTTTACTATTTCCGCTATGCTAATTTTGTTATTATTCATTCTTAGAGTCTCCTTTACTCGATTTTAAAATGCTAGTCATAATTACTTCCTGCGTTGCTTCTTTTGCATCCAATTCTCCTACTATTCGCCCTTCGTTCATGACATAGATTCGATCAGACATGCCTAGCACTTCCGGTAATTCTGAAGAAATCATAATAATTGATTTTCCAGCTTCAACCAATGTATTCATAATACTATAAATTTCATATTTCGCGCCAACATCAATTCCTCTTGTAGGTTCATCTAAGATAAGAACATCTGGATCTGCAAACATCCATTTTGCTAACAAAACCTTTTGTTGATTACCACCACTTAGGTTTCCTACGACTTGTTCTACTGACGAGCATTTTGTTCTTAATTTCTCTTTGTACTCATTTGCAACTGCATATTCTTTGTCGGTATCAAGCATACCCTTTTCGCTAACCTTCGTTAAGTTCGCTAGCGTTGTGTTGGTTTTAATCGGGTTAGACAAGATAAGGCCATTCCCTTTTCTATCTTCTGTTAGATATGCCAGTTTGTGCTTAATTGCGTCTTGTACCATTTGAAGTTTCACTTCGTTTCCTGCAATCTTTAGTTTTCCTGATATTCCAGTCCCATAGCTCTTCCCAAAGATACTCATAGCAAGCTCTGTACGTCCCGCTCCCATAAGCCCTGCAATACCAACAATCTCACCTTTTCGCACATGAACTGAGACATTATCCACTAATTTTCTTTCTGAATACAGAGGGTGGTACACGTTCCAATTTTCCACTTCCATAGCGGTATCGCCTAGCTCTATGCTCTTTCTCTTCGGAAAGCGATCCGTCAACTCACGTCCTACCATGCCCTTTATAATGCGTGCCTCTGAAATAGGCTCCGTCCCATGATTGTCCAAAGTTTCTATGGTACTCCCATCACGAATCACGGTTATTTTATCTGCTACATAAGATATTTCATTTAGTTTGTGTGAAATGATAATACATGTCATTCCGTTTTTCTTAAACTGAAGCATGAGTTCAAGAAGAGCCTGTGAATCGTCCTCATTTAAAGAAGCGGTAGGCTCGTCTAATATCAATAATTTTGCATTTTTCGCTAATGCTTTTGCAATTTCAACCAATTGTTGCTTTCCAACACCGATGTCTTTAATCAGTGTTCTTGAAGATTCTTCTAGCCCAACCTTTTTCAGATATTTGTCCGCTTGTGCATATGTTTCGCTCCAATTTATAGAAAGAGCACTCCCTCTTTCATTGCCTAAATACATATTTTCTCCAATTGACATATATGGAATCAAGGCCAGTTCTTGATGAATAATAACAATTCCCTCTTTTTCACTATCATTGATTTGAGAGAATTTGCATATTTCACCATTATATATGATGTCACCTTCATAGCTTCCATACGGATAAATTCCACTCAACACATTCATAAGTGTGGATTTCCCTGCTCCATTTTCACCAACGAGTGCGTGAATCTCTCCTTCTTCCACTTTTAGGTTTACATCATCAAGCGCTTTGACTCCCGGGAATGTTTTCGTAATATTTTTCATTTCCAAAAGTATTTTTGACAATTATATCCCTCCTTTTCTCTTCCTTCTCTTACAGAAGAATGGTACTGCTGTATTTACACACACCAGTACCATGCTTTCCTACATACAATTATGACGATTAGTATCTATTATTGTAAGTCTGATTCTTGATAATATCCTGAGTCAATTAAAATTTCTTGGTAGTTATCTTTTGTTGTTACAACTGGCTCGCAGAGGAAGGTAGGGATAATGCCTGTTCCATTATCATAAGTTTCTTCGTCATTTACTTGTGCTTCACTGCCACTTAACACTGCATCTACCATTTTTACTACTTGTTCTGCCAAGGTACGTGTATCTTTGAAGATGTCCATCGCTTGTTTGTCTGCTAATAGATTTTTCACATTTGCAATATCACAATCTTGTCCTGTGATAATTGGATATTCTCCTGTGTAACCTGCTTCTATTGCGTTTGTAACACCAAGTGCTGTAGAATCATTTGAACAAAGAACTGCATCTAAGGTCAATCCACTTGCATAATGAGAAGAAAGTAGTGTATCCATTCTTGCTTGTGCTTTTTCTGTTGACCACTCTTGTGTTGCTACTGCTGCGAATTCAGTTTGTCCTGAAGGAACAACAAGAGTACCTGCATCAATGTATTTCTGTAATACATCCATTGCTCCGCCGTAGAAGAAGTTTGCGTTGTTATCACCTGGGTCACCTGTGAAGATTTCCAAGTTATATGTCGCATCACCTGCATCTTTTAGTCCCAATGCTTCTTCAATATATTCGCCTTGTTTTTGACCTACTGCATAGTTATCAAAGGTTGCATAATAAGATATTGCATCTGAGTTCATAATCAAACGGTCGTATGCAATAACTGGAATATTTGCTTCTTTTGCTGATGCAAGAGGTGTTCCAAGTGACTCTCCATCAATTGCTGCAATAACTAGCATATCTACGCCTGATGAAATCATGGTTTCGATTTGTGTTACCTGTGTTGCTACATCATTGTTCGCATATTGTAAGTCTACTGTGTATCCTGCACTTTCTAATTGCGATTTCATGTTTTCACCATCTTGGTTCCAACGTTGTAAATCTTTTGTAGGCATTGCTACACCTACGGTTGCGCTTCCTTCCGCCGTTGTCGTGGTTTCACTTGAAGAATCATCTGCCACTTCTCCGCTTGTGCCCCCACACCCTACTAACATCGTTGCTACTAATGCTGTGCTCATTAAAACTGCGAGTAATCTCTTTTTCATTTTCTTTCCTCCTTTGTGTTTTGTTTCGTTAATATCACTATAACACAAGATATATAGTACATAATTGTCTATGATTCGTATTTTTTTATGACAATAGAAAATGCCTTGCGCTATACAAGACATTTTTGTAGCAATAAAATGCTATTTCTATTCGTTGATGTTTAGATATACGTCTTCTCTTGCATGAAATCCGCTTCCAATAATGATTTCGTCAATATTTTCAGCATTTACACTCACAGGCTCTAAGCCATAATATGCAATATTATAACTTCCATCATATATCGTTTCTTCTACTTGTATATCTTCTCCCTTTGCTAGCTTAACCGCATACTGTGCTGCTGCCGTCGCTATTTCATCTACTGATTTATAGATGGTCATCGTCTGTGTTCCTTCAACAATCCTCTGACAGGCCGAAGAATCACTATCTTGTCCAACGAGGTCCACGATTCCAGCTAATTGATTCAAGGATAACGCACGAAAGACTTGCCCTGCTAAATCGTCATTTCCAGACATAATTCCAACCACCTCTGGATGCTCTTTTAAGCCTTCCATCGCATAGGTATAAGCGTGTTCTGCATACCACTCTTCACAATTTTCACTATAGACCACTTCTAGATTTGAATTGTCAATTTCTTCTAGAAATCCCTGCCTAACCAATTCTACATTATTATCCGATACGGACCCTTGTATCATAAAGACTTTGCCGCCCTGTGGGTTATTTTCTATCAAACCTTCCGCCATCAGCGTTCCAACACGAACATTATCAAAAGAAATATATAAGTCTGCATTCGCCCCTTCTATCAATCGGTCATAGCAAATGGTTTTTATCCCCGCCTCTTTTGCCTTTTGCATAACTTCTGTAAGCGCCTTACTATCGATAGCAACCACCACAATCACCTGCATCTTCTTCTGAATGAAGTATTCGATTTGAGAAATTTGTTCCTGCACATCGCCACTGGCATTTTGCACATTTACTTCCGCGCCAAGTTCTTGCGCTGTGGAGACAAAGACATCTCTATCTCGAATCCAGCGCTCGATTACAAAGGAATCCGCACTAAAGCCAATTTGTAATTTCTCTTCTTCTAAGGAATCACTTTCTTTGTCTGCCCTCTGCACACATCCTGTCATAGCCAAAATAATCATCCACACGATACCAAGGGTATACCATGTCTTTTTCATACGCTACAGCCCTTTACCTTCCCTATATTCACTCGGAGTAACACCTTCTACTTTCTTAAAGATTCTACTAAAATAATTCGGATCACTATAGCCGGATAATACACATATCTCTTTGATGCTTTTTTGTGTTTCATTTAATAATTCTCTTGCATTATTGATTCTTGCTTTGGTCAAATATTCTATAAAATTCTCACCCGCTTCTTCTTTGAACAACTTACTAAAATAATACGGACTAATATCTACAAAACGAGAAACCTCTTCAAGCGAAAGGTCTTTTGAAAAGTTTTCGCCTATATAATTCATGGCTTTTGACACAATTCCATCCACTTTCTTTTCCTGCTTTTCTTCCATGCTATGACAAACTTCCGCTGTCTTCTCTGTAAAATACTTCCGAATCTCTTCTACCGTTCGCAAGGCATGGATTTCTTGCAAGGAATATCTAGGCGCTCTTGAAAGCGTTTTCCCTTTTCCCAGAATATACATTTCATGATTCATACGCACAAGCATCTCAAATACTTTCAATTGAATCGCCTCTATATCCTCTGCTTTCATTCCATTCATCATCTCGATTGCAAGGCGATTCGCACGAAGTACGTCCCCTTTACGAACGCTTTGGAAATAATCATGTTCTAATTTCCCAAAATATTTTCCATTTTCATTTTCTTCAAAAATAACATCTCCCACATGAATGACATGATTATCACTCTCACGAAGCGCTTTTAACGCCTCTAGGTAAGAACCCTTCAACTCCCTAATACTCTGCACTGAGCCAATTCCTGCTCGAAAGTTATTCGCTGTTCTGCGCTCCAGTTTACGAATAAGATTCCTCGTTTTATTCAAGTGCTCTACTCTTTCTTCGTAGGTAAGTTTCTCCTTCTCCCACGTAACACATACCACGATATGATTCCCCATAATCGGACCAATCATCGCTTGGAAGAAGTCCTTCACCGTCTCCCTTATCTCTGGATAAATCGCATTCACTCTTACACTGGCACCAATTACATTGGTCATGGAGCCATCCTTTATATCATCTCCAAACTCGATTACAATCAAGAATCCATAATTCGCTTGTATTCCTAGCAATTCATAGTAATTCTCCTGCACATCTTTTAAATCATCTTGAAGCAAAATATTATAGATAAAACCACTTTCAATCATCGGAACTACGATTTCCATCTTCTCTTTAATCTTCAAGTCTTCACTTCTCTTATAACGCATCTCGTCTACTTGCTTCATCATCTTTAGCAATGTATCCACAATCACCTGCTTATTTACCGGCTTTGTCAAAAATGCAACTGCGCCTAAGGCAATTGCCTCTTTTGCATAATTAAACTTATCATAAGCTGAAATAACCGTAAATAGTACATTCGGATTGCTCTCTCTCACTTCTTTCATTGCCTGTATCCCATTTAGGCCCGGCATCTGAATATCCAGCAAAATAATATCTGGCCGAAACTCTGCCTCTTGTTCAATCACTGCACGACCTGTCTTTGCAAATGCTACCATACAGCTTTGTCCAAAGTTCACCTCTATGATATTTTTCAAAGATTCTAACATAATTCCTTCGTCATCTGCAATTAATATTTTATACATTCTTCTCTCACTTTCACCGCTTTTTGGGGAATTTGCATAATGATGGCAGTCCCCTTGCCTTCCCCTTCGCTTTCAATACGAAGAATCTCTTCCCTTTGATAATAAAGCGCTAATCGACTAATCACATTATCCATGCCAATCCCTGTTGAATCGGCCTCTTGCTCATTCGCACTATATCCCTTTGATAACACTCTTTGAATCTGCTTTTCACTCATGCCTTTTCCATTGTCTCTCACTACAATTTGAACATATCCTTCCTTTTGCATGGCCTGTAAATGAATCACCCCTTGATAAGCAAGCTCTCGAATCCCATGTTGTATCGCATTTTCCACCAAAGGTTGCAATACCATGCTTGGAATCATCATGCCTAGTAGCTTTTCATCTACCTTCTTCGTATATTGTATCTCGCCCATAAAGCGCATATTTAAAATATATACATAATTATCTACGGCCGCAAGCTCTTCTGCAAGCGTTGCATCCTCTTCTGATTTCTTTACATTGTATCGAAAAAAGTCTGCCATACGTTCGATAAACAAGCACGTTTTCTCTGCATCTTCCATCATCGCAAGTTGTGCTCCGGCATTTAACGAATTAAATAGAAAGTGAGGGTTAATCTGTGCTTGCAAGTATTTTAGCTGCGCATCCTTTAAATGCGTTTCCATCAACAACTCTTGTTCCATCATCTTCTGCTCTTTTTCCATACTATCTTTCGTCGCTTGGATATACTCTTTGATATTTTGCACCATTTTATTAAAAGCATTCGTCACCACGCCTACTTCATCACTGCTATTTATTTGCAAAGCTGGTACATTAAAATCTCCCGCCGCTATCTCGTCAGCACGCTTCGCTAGTTTCCCAAGAGGCGCAATAATATTGGATGTAATTTGCATCAAAAGCATAATGTTAATCAGAGTCACCAAAACTAAGATTCCCATGCTAACCACTTCTAAATAACGAAGTGAAGTTAAAAGAAGCTCATAATTTTCAGAGTTATCTTGAAACTGCCTATTATTCAAGGTGTAAATATATGTGTTGATGTAATTGTAAATTTCTTCCGCTTCTTCGTACTTTTGCTTATATGTCTCAACATTACGTCCTCGCTTGGCCTTTACTGATTCATCTGCTAATTGAAGATACGTCTGCGACATCTCGTAAATATTCTTTTCCAAAATCAAAAGTTCATCATCCACCGTTTGATTGTTCAAGGTTTCTAACAAATTTCGATAATTCTGCCCGCTCTTGTAATAATTCTCTAACGCATTTGTACTTCTCACCGAAAGATAATCATACATATCTAGGTGAATCTCAGAAAATGCATCTGCCAACTCATTNATNCCNACATTGCTNACATAAACCTGGTCCACNCTCTTNAGNGATTGGTGTACNTGCCAATACATAAAGAGGTTCACAAACACCAAGACCGTNGAGGTAAACGCTACGGCTGAAAGTATTTTCTTTTTAAGCGAAAAGCCATTCCACATCTTACTCATTTTCTTCATAAGCATCACTCTGTATATATTCCTCTATTGTATTTTCATCAATCACATTGAGCCCTATTGTATGAAATTCATTTGTACGCCCGTCTTCTGAAAATGCATGAAGTGCTTCTATACTTTTCCTTCCAATCTCGTCTGCTTTTAACTCAAAGATAATCGGAATAACGCCTTGCTCGAGTCCTTCAAGTGCAGTAGGTGAAGCATAATATCCAATAATCCTTGTAATTCCCACTAAATTATTATCAATAATCGCTTGATATGCCGATTCTGTACTGATTTCATCTAGGCACACAAGAATGTCTGGAGCACTTTGCGGTGTCAAAATATGATTTCGAATGATATTATCTATGTCAAACGCCCCTTTTGCTCCTAAGTTCTCCGTCTCTACTAAGATGTCTTCTTCCGCATATCCATTTTTCACAAGCACTGCATTAATCTGTGTATGGATATTCTTGTTCTGCTCCATCTCACCATTCGTAAGCACTGTAATCTTCTTCGTATCCTCATCTATAATTTGCAAAATATATTCACCATACATCTGCCCCGACATATAATTATTCGCACCAACAAAACTAACACGCTGACTATACGGCGCATCCTCTATCACCGTAACCACTGGAATATGATGGCGTAATGCCTCATTCATAAGTTCCTGCGTTTTCTCACTTCCTGTATGCTCTAAGATAATGCCATCTACCTTCGCTGCAATACTCATCTTCAAGAATTCATCTGTCGTATAGTCCGTCGAAAGATCATTTTGCATCACTTCTAAGTAGGCGTCCTTTTCATATGCCGCTTGACTTGCCGCCTCGTATATCTCTTCCCAAAACTTTTCATTTCTCTGATTGCGAATCAACACATAATGCTTATTATAATTTTGCATATCTATCGCGTCACCAACTGCAACCTCACGCATGGTCAAATTATAGTAAAGCCACCCACCAATTGTCAGCATAAGGATAGAAATAAAGCCGATAATCACCAGCCACAAATGTTTTTCTCTCTTCATCACGTTTCTCTTTTCGTCACTATTTTGCTTCCTAAAGTATTTTCATTATATGGGAATCCACCTAAAAAAGCAAATAGCACAGCGCTTACACACCATGCTATTCAAAATATATTTTTGCTTGTTCTATATCCTTTTGTATCTGTTGTTTCAACGCTTCTAAATTTGCAAACTTTCTCTCTTGTCTTTCTCTCTTTAAAATCTCCACCACGATTTCTTTTCCATAAATCTCTTTTGTATATGCAAGCAAATGAATCTCAACCGTCTCTTCTTCCTCTCCTGCAATCGTTGGTTTCACACCGATATTACAGATGCCCGAATAAGGAACTTTATCAATATATGTCTTGCAAAAATAAACACCACGTTTTGGCAAATGCTTTTCCTTTGCCGGTAGCAGATTCATCGTAGGAACGCCTATCGTACGCCCAAGCTGTCGACCATGTATCACTTCACCTACTAGCGTATATGGGTAGCCAAGCAATGTCGACGCAAGTTCCATATCTCCCTTTGCAATCACTTCTTTGATATAGGTACTGCTAATATCTTTCTCTTGATATTTCTCTTTTGCGAGAATCTCTACACGAAATTTCCCTTCGCGTTCATATTCTTTGAGTAATTGCGGTGTCCCTTTGCGGCCATGTCCAAAACGAAAATCATCACCAACAACCAAATATTGTACATGGAAAATATCTATCAAAACCTTTTGCACAAATTCTTCCGCCGACATGGTATGCAACTCTTCTGTAAACGGACACTCCACAAAACAATCTACCTGTTCGTTCAATAGATAGTGCCGCTCTTGATTTGTCACTATCTGCTGCTTACTGTGCATGTCAAAGGCAAATACGATGCTTGATAATTGCTTATTTTCTGACACTTTTTTTACTTCGTTTATTAATTTTTGATGTCCTTTGTGTAGTCCGTCAAACTTTCCAATGGTCATCACTGTTGGTGTTGTGTTTTGATAATCTGTTAATTTCTGTATATATTGCATGGTGTTTCCTCTTAGTATCTTTATATGTGTCGTGTTTCTATCGGCAAACCATAGGGGGACGTTCAGCCATGCCATTCATAATGTACTTCGATTTAGGTTTTGTCATGTTTGTATTTATCATTTAGTACATTATTCATGTAGGGCGTCCGCCCTATAGAAATAATAATACAAATATGCCTTAGAGCGCAAGCGCTCACTGCTTATTTGTATTATCATTTCTGCATGTCTGAACTATAGGAACATTTTCCAACTCTTAAAAGTTTGTTTTTCTTCCAGATATTTATATAGTGCAACAAATTCCCCTTGTTCATCATATACGCGAACGAGTTCTTCATCTATACAATGCATATCTGGCTGCTCAAAGGTATTCCCGTTATATACGCGTCGCATCGTTTCTCCAGTTACTTTCACTTGCTGGTAATTTTCAAACATCGCATCAACAGGTGTAATATAGTTCTCTAGCGTGCCTGCCTTTGTATGGTTTTGCACTTCTTCTAGCTTCATAGCCGTATCTAATGTAAATCCTCCCACCTTCGTGCGCGTCAATTCTTCCATACAGCCACCGCAATGCAACTGCTGCCCTATGTCATGGCATAGTGTACGAATATAGGTGCCTTTTGAGCAACGTACTCTCATACGTACACGTGGTAGCTTCATTTCTATAATTTCAATTCCATAAACTTGCACTTCTCTTGGCTTGCGCTCTATGCTCTTGCCTTCTCGTGCCAATTCATATAATTTCTTTCCATTAACTTTCAGTGCAGAATACATCGGTGGAATCTGGCTATAATTACCTAGGAAGCCTTCAATACATGTTTGCACCATCTCTGCATTTAATTTTGCTGTTTCTATTAATTCCGTCGTTTCTACTCTATTTAATACTTCTCCCGTAATATCCTGCGTATCCGTCTCGATACCAAGTAGGAGAACTGTTTCATATTCCTTGCTCTTATCCGTTAGTAAATCACATAATTTCGTAGCCTTGCCCAAACACACTGGTAACACGCCTTCTGCGTCTGGGTCTAGTGTTCCTGTGTGGCCAATCTTTCTCTGCCCTACAATTCCTCTTAACTTCGCGACTACATCATGAGAGGTATATCCCTTTTCTTTGTATACGCTTAGAATTCCATTTACCATCAATCCACTTCTCCGTCTAACTGCNTTTTAATCTGCGCGTTCACCTGTCTAATAATATCCGAGGCACTGCCACTTATGTTAAATCCAGCCGCCTTTTTNTGTCCGCCACCGCCAAAATGCTGCGCAACTTTGCTTGCATCAACTGCATCATCTGAGCGTAAGCTAATCTTAAATTCTCCAACGCCCTCTTCTTCTAATTCTGATGCATATAAGAATACCGCAACATCTGTTCCTGCTGTGTTCCTAAGTATGCTTGCAATTCCTTCTGTATCATTTGAAGTCGCCTCAAAGGCTTGCATATCTTCCCATGATAATACCGTGACAATACAGCGATTATCTATGTACAACTCACTGTTTACCAGCGCATACCCCAGCAAACGTTGTTGATTATATGTCTTTTCATAAAAAGTTTTTTGAATAATTTCGGAAGCAGAAACACCCTTTTCCATCAAAGTTGCTGCGCACCGCAAGGTCGATGGTTTCGCTGCCGTGTATTGAAATACGCCCGTATCGTGAACAATGCCAAGATACAAACATTCTGCCACCGCTTTGCTAATTTTGTCTTCTTCCATAAGATTGTACACTAACTCAGAAGTCGAGCTTGCCTCTGGATAGA